>Ga0233423_10000297_pt1 | contig 27628 bp, 25 predicted proteins | sample Watercolumn_Mata_FD_180713 | JGI IMG/M metagenome (GOLD analysis project Ga0233423, IMG submission 180713) | Freshwater microbial communities from Lake Matano, South Sulawesi, Indonesia - Watercolumn_Matano_2014_112_MG | ecosystem: Environmental > Aquatic > Freshwater > Lake | place: Indonesia...
ACCGGGACGGTAACCCCGATCGAATCATTGGAACCTGGTATCACCAAGTATCCTGACGGTAAAATGACGATGAGGGGCATCGTGGTTAAAGTCGTTTGGGCCGTTTCCTTTTCGGATGGAGGGACCGATCTCGTCAGCGGTCCGGGGCTCCTTGAACTGAATACCAACACAGATCCTGGCGCCGGTACAGGCTTTTGGTGGGGCAAGCTGACACTCATGCCTGAAGCCCCAGAGGCACAAGGCGGCCAATATCAGATCACCTGGCGTGGAAAAGCCACGCTCGGTCCGTCCGCATTGCCCGGTGGACTGGAATGGACTATGAATTTTCAATGTCAAGGTCACGGAGAGGGCGGGGCTTTGGACGGGATACAAATCTCCGCTCCCCTGATCGTGACTTCGGTGCCAGACTTTTCCGCCTGGGCGGGAGTGTTGCCCGAAGGACACATCAAGACGCATTGAACCCTGACAAATCAGCGGCAGTCATCCTGATTCATCAGGATGACTGCCGGAATGGTTTTGGTAATACCCCAGTAACCTTTCATTCATTGGACTGCAATCTATTGTTTGATGGAGACGGAACGGTTGAATCTGACAGCGAGCGCATTCCCCGGGGCTTGCCCCGGGGTAAGCGAGCGAATACAAATGTCTTTTTCTTTACAGATCGAAGATTCCCCGCCGCTTGCGGCGGGGAGCTTCAATTCTCTGGATTGGCTTTACAGGACCCGCAATGACAAAGATAGAGATAAGTGCCCGGCCAGAACTCTGGGAGCGAAGATGAAACGGTTTGCCGTAATTTTCTCATGCCAGCATTCTGGTTTTTTAGAGTTTGAGCAGCCGGATCGCATGTTCCTGGAATTGGCGGGAAAAGTTACGGATAAATATCAGTAAAAACAGATGTATTATGGTCCTTACTCTTAAACCGCTGCGAAGCTGCGGGCAGGTGCCGATTCTTTTCAAGAATGGCCCACGCTCCTCCGGGTTCATCTCCCTGCCCGCTGCTCTTTTCCCTTTAAAGATTTTCCAGCTCGAGCGCCATGAAACGGGCACCGGGGATGCGGGCGGATACAAATTTTTTCCCTGCAGTCTAAGATGTCCGGCCGTAAGCAGACAGGGAGACTCTATCGGATCAGTCCTGGGCGAAAGAAAAATGCATCTGCACGATGACCCAGCGGCCGACCCTCTTTTCCAACACTCCCGTCCACCGGGTGTTTTCCCAGTTGGCCGGTTCGCCCTTCCATTCGTTGATGTCATCCAGCATGCAGAAGAACCATGCGACACTGCCCGATTGTGAAAAGTTGATCTGCAAATCCCTGATCTCATACCGGATCGCCTTGAAATCGTCGTTCATCCAGAAGCCCTCGGGTTTTTTAAAATCCTGAAATCCCTTCACGACCCTGGCGCCGGGGTCCACTTCAAGATAATTGGCATCATCGGCTATCACGCTGTACAGCAGACCAATGTCCTTGTCCTTTGCCCAGCCGATGCTGCTATGTATGGCTTTTTCAACCAGGCGTTTTTCCGCCTCGATGTCAAAGGCGCTGTGGTGAATCTGACAGCGAGCGCATTCCCCGCGGGTTGCCGCGGGGAATGCGAGCGAATCCAAATGTCTTTTACCCTGCAGATCGAAGATTCCCCGCCGCAAGCGGCGGGGAGCTTCAATCCTGCAGGACGGGAATGCCATCCATACCGCGACGGCAACCGGCAGAAATTTTGAACAGGGATGTTTCATCAATGGCTCCTGGTTTTTGGAAAATGACGGATAAGAATTTCAAGGAGGCGCTGGACTGTAAACACACTCGCGCCTGTCGATCTAGGTGTCTAACGGCTGGGAGGTGAAACCTTCCGTTCTCTGTGGAACGTCACTCCGATCGATGCGCTCATGAATACATCATTGAATCGCATGGTGGATGGCTCACAGGAAAGCGAAAGGTCGCCCTTGCCCGCTATCAGGGATATTGCCGGCGAAATCGTGAAATGTTTGCCCTCGATCGACAAGCCGATCCCTTGTGAAAAAAAACAGGAGCGAACCTTTGTTTGCCTTATTGGGGGATTGGCCGGTGTGATAGAAAAGGCCGGGATTGACCAGCAGTTTCAAATGACCGGTGATCCGGCGGTCGAACAGGAGATAGATTTGATGCGAACTCCAGCCCTTTGGCAGTCCGAGGCTGCAGCCAATGCCAAAATCCGCCTTTTCCCCTTCGTGCAATTGCCAGTATAAATCCACCTGAGGGACGGATCCGCTCAGGATGAGCCCAATGGAAAAAGGCTTGAAACCATACCGGAATCCGATTTCTGTGATGGGGATCGACTTCGAATAACATAAGGGGCAGTCGCTGCAGGTCAGCATGCCGACTGGCTTCGGAAGCGCCTTCACCCAGTTGAATAAATGCTGCTGTTCGTCTTCCCAGTCGCCGCCTCTTCTGCCTTTGGGGGGTGAATAAACATGGGTGTCATGGCCTGCTTCGGCGTTGAATCGGATGAAGTATTCTTTCCGCTGGTCCGACCACTCGTAATGGTCGAAGCCGCAGAATGCGAAACGCGTGAATCCCTTCTGGATGAGATGTTCGCTCGCCATTTTCGCGATGGCGCGGGAATCCGTCCGGATGACCGGGAGGTTCCTGGGATAGGAGGAATCGTGTATGGCCAGGATGGTCGGTATCCTCAACTGGAGCAGTTCCTTGTTGAGCAGGGAGTCTCGCAGGATGATGCCGTCGGGCTTCCAACGGGTCAGGTGGGGGATGGAGAACTTCAGGCCGATCGGTTCCTTGTAAAAGGTCCATGGTCCGTTGAGCCGGGCGTAACGGACGATTCCCACGATCAGCTGCCGCCCGAATTCGCGGGAGGTTTCGACGAGCAGGACGATGCGTTTCATGAACAAGAGCCTCTCAGCAGGTAGATGCACCGGGGCAAGCCCCGGCGCATGCGAATGAATACATCTGTTTTTATCTTGCAGATTGATGATTCCCCGGCGGCGGGCGCATCCCCCCGCGAGATGCCGGTCAGGCCCGGATGATTTTCTCCGCCCAGAAAGTGTCGAAGATGTTGGCCGCGCCGCCGTGCTCGACGATTTTATCGCCGACGACCCGGTCTATGTTCACGCCGGTGAAGACCAGCTTCTTCCCGGACGGCTTGATGCCCAGCCATTCTCCCAGATGGGTGCCCTGCACGATGACTTCCGAAATGACGAAATCCTTGTCCGCATGCTGGCGGATGACTCTGATTTTCAGATCCGGATAGGTTTTCCTCACATCGACGACGTGTTGTTTCATGCCCGCCAACCCGGCCGGGATATTCGTCTCGCCGCTTCTGACCGTGCAGTCGGCGGAAACATATTTTTCCACCTCGTCGACGAGGTTTTTGGAAACGACCTGTTCATAGAAATATTTGATCATTTCTTTATGATTCTTCATTCAGCCGCCTTTCCAAATTTTTTACTTTCCCTGGCTTCCCAAAGATTCATCCGTGGGGCAAGGAAAGACGGGAAATTGCCGGCCGCTTCCCCGTCAGGGCTTCCTGAAGGTGAGGCAATACAGGTTGCCCCTGGCAAATTCCCGCGCCTTTACCTCTTTCATCTCCGGCGGAACCAGCCCGACCGGGGCAGAGAACCTCTCGCCGTGCTCCTGCAGCCACTTTCTGGCACTCGGCAACCAGGCGATGGATTGAAGCATTTTGGCAGTCTCGTCAACGATCACGATCTTGGACCCCGCCCTCGCCACGCGGATCATTTCCACGATGGCGCGGGCCCTGTCATTGAAAGCATTGATCCCGCCGACGTGAAGAACCGAGTCGAACGATTCGTCGAACAGGGGCAGTTCTTCCGCATTGCCCTGAATCAATTCTACTTCCATCCGCCAATTCTTGAGATTCCTCCGGCATTTTTTGAGCATCCCCCAGGAGAGGTCCAGCCCAAAAAACGCTGCCCCCATCGGCAGGCAGCGGAGGTTCGCCCCGGTGCCGATGGACACTTCCAGCACGCGGCCTCCTTCCTTGATCTCCATCTCCCGCAGGTACTCCCTGCGGAATTGCTCTTCGCCACCGCCAGCCAACCGGGCTGTCACCTGGATGGCGGCATCATAAAGCCCCGCAACTCTGTCGTAAAATCCTTGATACCGGCGGTTGAATCCGGTGACCTTGGATTCGTCCAGCAAAAGGGGTATCCCGTCCCGTATGCGGAATCGTTTCCCGGAGTGAACGCCGATCAACATTTCCCGGGCAGTCCCATCGTCTTCCGGTACAGATGCCAGCTGCAAGGGCTCATGCGTTCCAGGGCTGCAAAGCAGCGGCACGGTTTCCGGTCTCATCATTTCTCCTCCTGCTTTTCCGCTGACGGAAAACCTGCCGGCTGCTTGCGGCCTCGATCGCTGCGGGGTAGAGCCCGGGGCGATCAGAGAAAAACCCGGTGATACAGGCCCGTGAAGCCGGATTTAATCCTGCGAAGGTGATTTTAACGGCGGCAGTCTGAAATGCCCTGTCCGTCAAGGGTAAAGATCATTTCAACTGCTTCAGCTTTTCGACCGCGTTTTGGTTGTTCGGATCCAGTTCGAGTGATTTGCCGTAATTCCGGATTGATAATTCCTTGTCGCCGTTGATCATGTAGGCTTCGGCCAGGCTGTCGTACGTGTTCGAAGACCCGGGATAGGCCGAGACATTCAGTTTGAAAATTTCAATGGCGTCCTTCGTCCTGCCGGACTGCAGATACTGGTATCCCAGGAGGTTCATCTCCGCTTCGCGGAAGGGGATCCATTTGCCGTCCTCGACGCGCCGTCTGTTGAAAAAATCGACCGCTTCCGGGACTCCCCGGGTGTTCAGTATTTGGAAAAACTCCCTGCCGTTGAGAAATTCGGAAACCTGTTCGTTGAAGGATTCAGGCTGCTCGAACGGTACCAGATGCCCCGCATTTTGAATGATGACTTTTTGAGAGAGCGGAATTCCCGATTCCATGGCTCCCGCATGGACGAATACGTCCGGGATGTCGTGTTCCCCGACGACGATCAATGTCGGGATCCGGATCTCGTTCAGGGCGCGCAGGGCCGGACGTTTGGGTGGAGCCGCCAGGCTGTTTTTTGAAAAATCGATGTTCCGGGGATACGGCTCCAGCAGTTTCCAGAGTTCTTCCCTTGCCTCCTTGTTTTGAGGAGCCATTTCATAAGGATCCTCTTTCACAAAATAGCGTAACAGCTTCGCCGGATCTGAGTAATCGGTCGGTTTCAGGCGTCCCCCCCTTGTGGTCATGTGGCTGGAGTAGCCGAATCCGCTCACCACCCCGCCAACGACAACCAGCGAAGCGACCTTGTCGGGATGTTCGAGGGTGAAATCAATGGATAGGCCGCCCCCGGCGGACATGCCGATCAGAATCGCTTTATCGATTTTCAAAGCTGTGAAGACCTCAAAAAGATCTTCGATGTTGGAATATGGTTTTTCAGGCATTGGAGACCGGCCGTAACCCCTGCGGTCGTAGCGGACCACCCGGTATTTTGACGAGAAGGCTGTGAACTGGTTTTCCCATACCTCCCCGTGCACCAAACCGTCATGGATGAACAGGATCGTTTCAGCCCCGCTGCCGGCGGTTTCATAATAGAGATTGCCGCCTTGTACCTGCAAATAACCGGATTGTGCGGGTGTCGTCCGGCCTGCGACGGCATTGGCAATCAGAAATGCCGACAGCAACACATTCCAATGATGCGTTCTCATGGGAAGCCTCTTTTCCGTGTTTGTCGTTGAAAGGATATTGTTGTTCCTGGTGTGATGCCAGGCCTGGACCGCCCCTGGATGGAATCATTGGGCGAGCGCATTCCCTGCACCTTCCCGCCGGGGCGGCGAGCGAATCCCAATGACTTTCTTCCGGGAGATCGAAGATTCCCTGCCGCGAGCTGCCGGGGAGCTTCAATCCTCGGGCTCTCCCGATGGGATCGAAAGCGGAATGCGTTCATGCTTCTTCGATGAAGAAAACCCTTGCCCGCCCGGACAGGACCCGGCCCTTGTGTTTATGCTCCGGCCCGCCTGGAATGAGGATGCCGTCGCCTTCTTCGTAAATGATTTCCGCGTCTCTGTATTCGATCGCCATCTTTCCGCTTAACAGGATTCCGAGATGCCCCTTTTCGCACCAATGCGGCGGCATTTCCTTGGAATACTCGACGAGCCGGATGCGATGGCCTTCATAATCCATGCATTTGTGCCTGACGCCGGGGATGGGCGATTCCCATTGGATTTGGTCAAATGGGATCTTGTATGGAATGTTCATTTCGAATACTCCCAAAGTGTATTCTGTGATGATACCAAACCTCTGCAAGATTCAAAAAAGAGTATCATTCACCTTACCAGCCCCATCTTCATGCTCTTGCTGAAGGTCGGGCCGTCGGGGGACCTTGCCTCCATCCTGCAGATATAAATGCCTGAAGAAGCCGGCTTTCCGGCCTGGTTTCTTCCATCCCATTGGAATGAATAAGGTCCCGCGGGGCGTTGTCCGTTGACGATTTCCCTGACCTGTTCGCCCCTGATGCCGAAAATGTTGATGGTGACATGGGCATCGGACGCCAATATATAATTGACCGTCGTGAAGACGTTGAACGGATTCGGGTAATTCAAATACAGCTCATGCGTCTTAGGCAATTTTCTTTCGGAGATGATACTGAACACAGCCGGCTGGCTGCACCATATCGAATCCCCATCCATTTTTTTTGCCAGAACCTTCCAGTTGTATATGGAACCTTCCTTTAATTCTTTTACCGTCCAGGATGTGTCCATGACGCCCTCATGGATGACTGGCGTGCCGAAGCCGGGCAGTATATCGAGGTAGACTGAATAATAGACATCAGGAGGATAATAAAATTTGCCCTTGTTCGCTTTGTGCCATTTGAGTGTCACGTCGGTCGAAGCGAGTCTTATTTCATCTGTCGGATAGATCAGCGAAAAATCGGCCAGGATGGATGCGTTTGAATCCGCCGGATGTCCGCCCGGGAAATAGAACCCATAATCAGGCGGTTCGCTGAAAAGCGTTTCATCAGCGCTGTTCCTGGCCATCACTTTCCAAAAATAGGTGCAGCCGGGTTTCAGGAAAACAGCGGAAAAACATGTGTCAACCAGGTCGTTAATGATCAAAGGATCGGAATAATCCGGATCGGTTCCGATGATCAGGTCATAGGTGATTTCCCATGGATAACATTTGAAACCCGCGGCTGACGGATGCCACGCGAAAAGGATTGTATCATTCGTAACCGTCTGGTCGTTCAGAGGTTCAATCAGGTGAAAAGGATTCAATGCGTGATAAGGCGTTGAATAAGGCATGATCCTCCCGTAGATGCCGAGATTCGATCCATCGTAGCCGCTCCAGCAGCAGAGAAATCCTTCTTCCGAAAAGGGGGCGATTTTCGGAGGAGGGTAATAAGTGTGGGGGTATACGCAGATCTCGAAATTGCGCTGTATTTTCCCGCCTTCCGAGGAGACCCTCTGACCGAAAACCGTCATCCTGTCATTGTCAAGGTCCTTTTCCTCCCAGAAAATTAATAATTCACCGTCTTTCAGTGGTGCATTGTGGGGTCCTTTATCGGGCAGGCGTGCCGTATCCGTTATTAGAAATTCAACATCGATCGGCCGGCCGTCCGGAGAGAACTTCTGAGCGCAGATGCTTTTTCCCTCCCAATAAAAATTTAGATTCTGCCAGCAGATCAGGAATTGCCCGTGCTTTAAAGGGGCGACGGCAGGATTGGCCTGTGGACCATCTACGTTTGTATTGACCAGAAAACGATCGCTGATTTTTGAACCGTCCGCGGCATACAATTTAGCAACAATATCGAGATCGTCATTAATACTTTCCCATGCGATCACGAATGGGCCTGAATCGAGCCCTGATATGGTAAATTTATTCTCCCTTGCGATTGATCCTTGATAAAACGGTGTTTCAGAACCGATTTTATCTCCATTGGATGCAAAAATTTGAAAATAGGCATTTTCCTTTGAATACCAATCCTCATACGTAACGTCTTGCCAGCAGGCTACGAATCCCCCGTTTTGAAGAGCCGTCATTCTTGGATTGAATTGATCGCCGTCAAGCATGGTGTTGATCCTGAACTCCCCTCCGGTTTTCTCCCCGCCCGGAGACAAAATCTGTCCGAATATCCCCCAGGACGGTCCCTCCTGATCGATGCTTTCCCAAAAGAGAACGATTCGGCCGTCCCTCAACCGGCAGCCCGACAAGTTCTTTTTCCGATGATAGTTTGAACGGCTGATCAGCAGTTCATTGCCGGATTTTTCCCCGTCTGAAGTGAAGAATTGTCCCACAACAGCGGGATTGATGTCCGAATCGCGATCGCTTTCCCAGCCGATAAAAAAATCCCCGCCAGGAAAGGAGAAGACAATCGGATTCGTTTGGGCCCCCTCCTCATAGGTGTTTACCTGGAATTCTTCTCCTGTTTTTTCGCCTTCACGATTCAAGACCTGTCCAAACACACCCCAGCTGTATCCTCCATTCCTTTCCTGCCCGTCACTATGCCAGGCCACGACGCAGCCTCCTCCGTCAATGGGACCGAGGGCCGGATCGCTTTGTTCGTCCTGCTGATAGGCGTTGATCCTGAATGTCCCGCCGTAGGACGTCTGCCTTCCAGCGGCTCCGGAGTATAGAAAGGGACAAAGGATCAGCAGGGTGCACATTTTTCTCATTTCATCACTCCACATCCGGTTGCTGATGGTTGGGCCTCACTTCAGAATAAGAATTTTCCTTGAAAAATACTGTTTCCCTGAAGCAAGCCGGCAGAAATACATACCGCTGGGATATTCACCGGCTTCGAGGAATATCCGGTTTTCTCCTGCTGCCCCTTCCTGGTTCCAGAGTTCCCGTATTTTTCTCCCTGTAACATCATGAAGCGTGATTTTCGCGTTTTGCGATGAAGGCAGATGGAAGACAAGGGTGGTGCTGAGGCTGAACGGGTTTGGATAATTCTGCAGGAAAAGGGCGTTCTCCGGATGTTCCGTATTTCCCTGCGCTTCATCTGTGATTTTTAGAATCGTACCGTCCCGGCCGGCAACCCACCCTTCGCCGGGTTTTGTCATAAAGATAGAATGCAAGGCGTCAGTCGTTCCGCTCGGGATCCATTTCCATGTATCTCCTGCGTCCGTCGTTTTGTAGATGACACCGCATTGTTCCCCTTCCAAAAACCTTTGTCCGGCGATCCAGCCCGTGGAATCGTCTGTAAAATAAACGGAATAGAGTATATCCCACTCGCTTCCGCAGTCCTGATTGTTCCAGTTCACGCCGCTGTCCGTCGTCTTCAGAATCGTGCTCTCCCAGCCGCAAGCCCAACCGGTTTGGCTGTTGATGAAGAAGACGGATTCCAGATCCGCCTTCGAGGGCTGCGGCTGAGAGTCCCATCCTTCACCGCCGTCCGGGGAATGCAGGATGAGTCCGGCGCAACCGACCGCCCAGCCATTGTTGTCATCCGCAAAATAAACGGACGTCAGGGGCGTGTTCATGAATCGCAATTCAGTTGGTTCGTACCATGTCGCCCCGCCGTTGACCGTCTTCAGGATGTGGCTGCCGGCCGCCCAGCCTAGATTGGGGTTGATAAAATAGATGGAACGCAGCCAGGCAGATGCCTCATACGGATCAAAGGACTGGACATGCCAGGTGATTCCGCTGTCTTCGGTTTTCAGGATTTCCTTGTACGCGCCGGCCGACCAGCCTGTATTCTCATCCAAGAAGAAGATGGACGATGATAAGTGTTGTTCCGGAAGGACTGCCCAACTCCTGCCTCCGTCCGTCGTCCTGACGATTTTGCCGTTGGCCGCGATCCATCCATGGAACGAGTCCGTGAAAAAAATCGATTCAAAGTCGCCGTTATAGATATTCTGGGGATACCGGATCACCCAGGTTTGTCCCCCGTCGTCGGTGCGGACCAAAACGCCGAAGTAACCGGCACCCCAGCCGTAGTTTTTGTCCATCATGCGAACCGATTTTAATGCCTGGGGTATTGCCGTGCTCTGCGGCACCCACGTGTCCCCGCCGTCATCGGTCCTGTGTATCGTGCCCGGATTATAGATTCCGCCGCCGAAAGCCCATGCCGTCCGGTCGTCCAGGAAGAAGGCGGATTCCACGTCAAAATTCGACAGGGTGAGCCAGGTTTGACCACCGTTGGTCGTTTTTTTCACCGTGCCGTTTCCGGCGACCCATCCCGACCTGGAGTCCGCAAAAAGGATTTTCCTCAATGAACCCTGATCGGATTTCGACTGCACCTTCCAGACTTTTCCGCCGTCCTCTGTTTTCAGCACGATGCCGAATTCGCCTGCTGCCCAGCCTTTGTATTCATCCAGAAAGAAGACCGTATTCAACCAATAATAATCCTCGACTCCGCTGGTTTGGGGTTCCCAGGTTTTGCCTCCGTCCGTTGTCTTCAGGATGACGGCGCCGGATCCCGCTGTCCAGCCGGTGCTGTCATTGATGAAAAAAAGGGAAAAAAGATGCTGGTCCGTGCCGGATTGCTTCGATTCCCAGTGGTCCCCTCCGTCTCCGGTTTTCATCAGGACACCGTTATTCCCTGCTATCCAGCCGGTATTCCCGTTCAGGAAAAAAATCGAGTTCAGAGGCGAGAAAAATCCGCAGGAATATGAGTTCACTTCCCAGCTGGCCCCGCCGTCCAGGGACCGGATGACGGTTCCGAGCTCGCCTGCGGCAATGATTGTATTCTTGCCAAGGACAACCACATCATTCAAGGTGTTGCCCTGCGGCAGGGGGTTTTGCCAGACGATACGTTCTCCGGCTTCAGCCGCATACCAGAAAGCAAGAACACACATGAATAATGACAAAAGGGGTTTCATGAACCACTCCTTTACAGGTTCAAAATATCATTGTCATGATGGCCCTCGGCGGAGCCGACTCCTTGATCGCCTTGCCGTCCACCCAGAGCTGGTAGATGCGGTCCGCATCGCTCAAATTCAGAACGACGACCGCCACCTTTTCATCCGGATTGATGAACGCGGTCGCCAGAAATTCGTCGTTGTTCGAAGTGCAGGCGATGCGCCTGGCGCCGGGCTTGATGAAACGGGAGAAATGTCCGAAATAATAGAACGGCGGATTGAACGTGAGTTCGCCGTTTTGCGTGTTCACCGTGACGATGCTGGTTCCTCCGAGGCCTCCCGCATGCCGCGGGCCGCGGTTTTCGTCCAGGAGCATGTTCCAATAGGTCCAGCCGCTGGTCCAGTTGTTCAAGTCCAGGATCATGTTTTTGGCGATTCGCATCCCGGTACGCCAGTCTCCGCCCATGCCCGCTTCCGTGTAGATCAGCTGCTTGTCCGGGAAGGCGTCGTGGACCATGCGGACATTGTCGAAGTGGTCGCCGACATAGTAATGGAAGGCCAGGCCCCAGACGTATTGAGAGGCTTCGGGATCATCATAAACAGCCTCCGCCCGCTGGTACATGATCCCCCTGTTGTGATCCCAGATCATGAGTTTCAGATCCCCCAGGCCGTTTTTCCGGAGCGTGGGCCCGAGATAATCCCGCACGAAGTGGCGTTCCTCTTCAGCCGTGAAAATGCAGGATTCCCAGACCTGCACGGCCATCGGCTCGTTCTGAACGGTCAGACCCCAGATGGGGATTCCTTCCTTTTCATAGGCCTTCACATATTTGACGAAATAATCGGCCCAGGTTTGAAAATATTCCGGCTTGAGCTTGCCGCCGTGCTTCATCTCGTTGTTCGTCTTCATCCAGGGGGGCGGGCTCCAGGGCGAAGCATAGATCTTCATATTCCCGCCTGCCATTTTCAGAGCCCCTTTGATGAAGGGGATGCGGTATTTTCGATCCGGTTCGATTGAAAAATGCTTCAGATCTTTGTCGTCCGCCACCTCGGCATAGGTGTACATTTCATCGGAATAATCGCAGCTGTGTATGGTGGTTCTGCACAACGTGTACCCGTTGCCCTGGACGGGATCGAAGCAGGCCTTTAAAAACTCATCCTGCTTGTCCTTCGGCAACTTCGCGAAGTTGATTGCGGTTGCATCCGTGAACGCACCGCCGAAACCTTCTATGGTCTGAAAGGTTTTGTCGATGTCGATCATGATGGTCGGGTAATTCTCATCCGGTTGCTCGAGAGGTTCGAATGCCCGGAATCCGCGGTCCGACAATAACGCCCTGCTGCTTTCCGCAGTCAGGTAAACCCGGGCTTCCTTGAAGTCCTTTGTCTCCGGCGCGGTTTGGGCAACGGATGAACGGGGAAGACATCCTAAGATATGAAGAACGATTGCAGAAACAACGCAATGGAATTCGGCTGTTTTTTTCATACTTGTTCTCCATCGTTTTTTGTCAATCCCGGGGTCCAATCCGGGGTCATTCAAACAACGTCAGATCCAAGGCGTCCGCCATCATCTGATGGCCGATCTGATTGGGATGAAGATGGTCCCCGTCGTCGGCCGCAGGCAGGAGGCGGAGCGGATCCGCCGGATCCCGCAGGGCAGCGTCCAGGTCGATGACCGCGTCGAAGCGGCCGCTGCTCCGGATCCAATCGTTGACCCGGGACCACGCGGCCCGGCGGGGCTCCGAATCGTAGAACGAGCCGCCGAAGGGGAGCATCGTGGCCCCATAAACCCGGATGCCTGCTGCGCGGGCGCGGTCGATCATACGCCCGTACGCTGCGATTAGACCGTCCGCAACTGCGGCTGCGCCGTCCTCTCCCTGCGAGGTGCCGATGTCGTTGATCCCCTCCAGAATGATCAACCAGTGCACGCCGTTCTGTCCGATCACGTCGCGTTCAAAACGGGTGAGCGCCGTGGGCCCCAGGCCGCCCGCGAGCACGGCATTCCCGCCGATCCCCATGTTCAGGACCGCCACATGCCGGGTTCCGGGATTATCCCTGAGGCGTATCGCCAGCTGATCCGGCCAGCGGTTCTGCCTGTTCGTGCCTGAACCGCGGCCGTCCGTGATGGAATTGCCGAGCACGACCACGGCGACCTCCTCCCCGGCAGCCAGGACATCGATCCCGTTGATGATGTACCAGTGATCCGTCCGTACCGCATTGGTGAAATCCACAGAGGAGGCCTGATTGCCGGCGAGCAGATAGGAAGTGGTGCGCGAGCCCGGATGGCCGGTTATGTCCGGCGATGTTTCGCCGAAATGGATTGTGATTGCCAGAAGGGCACGCGGCATTAGGGCGAAACTGAATGGGTCCGAAGTCACCGAAGTGTCCGGCGGGATGACGACATTCGGGTTCCCGCCGAAGGATAAGGCATGAACGGTGTTCGAGTCGATGGCGCTGCCGCCCGCAGAGACGGCCATGGTCACCGTATCCATGGCCACGGGGCCCGTGCCGAACTTGTTCGAGAAACGCACGCGCAGGCGTTCGCCGCCGATGGAGACGCAGACGATCTGCCGGAGAGTATTGTTGCTCAATCCCGGTTTCGGGGGCTTGTTGGCCGGTTCGACGAGCTGCGGCGCAGTGGCCCAGGTCCCGACCCATCTCTCGACCGGGCTTGACATGCCGATCGAGGAAAAATTGCGGTTGCACCCTGCAACAACAAGAGCGAAGATACATGCCGGAAACGTCAGGGCTGCCAACCAATGGCGGGGTGAAGAGCAACCTTTATAAACGGTCCTTTTCTGTTTATTGTGTTCTGCGGACATGACAGGCAACCTCCTCATGATATCTGTCTGATTGCATCAGGACTCTGCTCTGTTGCGCAGTCCCTTGAATCTGACAGCGAGCGCATTCGCCGCGGCTTGCAGCGGAAAATGCCCCTGGCTTTGACCCGGGGTATGCGGGCGAATGCAAATCTATTTTCCCCTGCAGATCGAGGATTCCCGGCCGCTTGCGGCGGGGAGCTTCCATCGTCCGGGGATTGATTTCCGGTTTGAATCAAATGCAGCAATATGCCGGAGTCCTTAACGCAACAGGATCATTTTGCGAAACCGGCAGAAACCATCTGATTTTAATTTCAGAATATAAACCCCTCCCGGCAGATTGCCGGTGTCAAACGTCAAAGAATAACTACCCGCCTGTTGGTAGGAATCAATCAAAGAACGGACCTTTTGGCCCAGCGAATTGAAGACATCCAGTTCAACCTTGCCGGAATGAAAAAGCCGATAGCTGATGACTGTAGAGGGGTTGAAAGGATTCGGAAAGTTTGGATTCAGGATAGGATCTTTGATGCTTGATTCATCAACTTTCGTAACCGCCGAGGCATTCTTGGTGAAATATGCGGAACCCAATTCCATTTTTGAAGTATTGATGCCGAATGGATTGAGCGACCACACCTGTCCGGTTTGATGATTGCCAAGATAGATGTCCCAGCCCCCCCTTCCTCCGGCACGGTTGCTGGAGAAAAAGACATAATCCGTGTTCTTCACCGGGTAGGGGTCCGAGTCGTCATCGTTCAAGTTGTTGAAAGGACAAACAACCGAAAGGCCGGTCAGGATATTGCACAGACAAATTTCATCATGATGATTGAACTCCGAAGCCCATCTGACATAAAAAAAGCTGGCATCGTCGTTCATAATGGGATAATAAGAGCCGAAATCCCCCTTCTTTGTCAACGCCTGATCATTTTTCCCGTTGACGTCAATGATGAAAATTGCGGAATTTTTGGCGTAAACGATTTTATTTCCGTCAAATGTCGGATAGGGCATCGATTCTTCGACCGTAAAGCCGTCGGATGTCACGGATGAAAGCTGCTTCGTGTTCAGTTCGATGATTTTAATGTCGCCGTTCTGTTTAAAGACGACGCGTCGTCCATCGGCGAAGTATTTCGGATCCTCGTCCGGGATGCTGTAAAAGGGAGTCAAAATCTCCGGTCCCTCCTCGCTGCCGACCTTCCAGATGTAGACATTCCAGTCGCTGTAGGAGGAATGGCCCTTCGGCTGGGCCATAAAAACCAGATCGGAGCCGTCCGGGGAAAAATGACCATTGAGGGTATGCTGTAAATTCCAATTCCTGCTGACTTCCTGCAGAAGGTTCGTTTCAAAGTCATATATGAAAAGCCTTCCGTCCCCACTGCCGTAATCCGTGTAGGAATGAAAAGCCAGCATCCCTTTTTGTATGGGGAAAGCATCCGGGGAAAAAACTTTGGCGTCGGACGATGCGGAATCCGGAAATCCGGCAAGCATCCCACAACAGAAAGGAGCCGTTAAAATCGGCAGCAATTTAATTTTTGCCATTTTTCGCATTCATATCACAATTTGAGGATCATGTTGTTGTTCTTTGATCATCACCTGTACCCCATGATGATTCTTGACCGCCCCAAGGGCCGGATTCGGGGCGATCAAGCTGCAGCCCTTCCGGGGATCAGGGCAGGCTAAGGCGACGATTTCCGCATCGCCGGATGGTGTATCACGCAGGGTTGTATTGGAATCGATCCTGGAATCATCGAATACGGACGCATAAAACTCGGCTGCCTCTCCGGCTTCCTTGTCGAACCACAGATGGGGGATGATTTTTTGCATTCGGTCTGTCCCTCCTTGTGATCAATGATCGTATGATGACCCTTGATGGCCGGCAGCCATGAAGCCGCGGGCCCGAATGCATCATCGATCTCTTCATTGTCACAGGATGAAAGCCCCCCGCCGAAAACGGCCGTGTCAGCGGACACCGCCGGGCTAAAATGAAAAATCATACGCGGTCTTTAGGAAGAAAATCTCGTTGCATGCCCGCGTCATGCCCGGGCGGTCAAAATCGTCCCGGGTGTAAACGAAGTAGATGGCGCTGTTCGGTAGTTTAAACCTCCATCCGAAAAGCCCGTAAACGTACACACGGTTGTTTTCGGAGCGGTGCTGGGAGAACAGACGTACGAACAGATCGGGCGTAAATTGATAGTTGAAGGTCGCGATGTTCAGCCATGTGCTTTCGTCATCCGGGTCTGGACTGAAATGCAGCCTGCGCATCTCATACTCCACCGAAAACTTGTCGTGAACCTTGAACCGTGTTTCCCCGGTCGCCATCCAGTAGTCCCGATCGAAATTCTTTCCGAATTGGCAGGAGATTTGGGTGGCCGACCATTCTTCCGTGTTGTACCCGGCAGACAGACTCAGGTCATCATTATGGAAGCCCTTCTCGAACAGCTGGTAATCCCGGACCCAATGGACCGCTCCGCTGAATTTGCAGGTCAGGTAAATCTCCCATTCCTGAATGATTTCCCAGCTGCGCAGCGTGCGGCTGGTCTTCGCCCAATAACAATTGTAATTGGACGCATACGCGATGAATTCAATGCCCGACTTCTTCACCCACCATTTGTAATCCACCGCCGAATCCAGCTCGCGCCGGTCGTCATCCGTGATGAAGCCGATGCCGTTCACGCTCTCCTTGAAATTTTCCGCGTATTCGGTGTAGCGGAGATGGTAGTGATAGATGTTGTTCTCCCGGGCAAGGCGGAGGAAACCGCCGTAGTTTTTTCTCAAAGAGCCGGGTGCGCCGGCTACTAGCTGCGTGGTGAAGTAAAGCTGATGCGGAAGATTGAATACGCCGTCGATGCCCAAAACCCGGTTGTAATGACCCTGCCACTCCTTGTCCGCTGCGGTCAATCCGATGGCAGAGCTTTTCAGCACATCCCGCTTGATCCGGATGACGCCGAGTCGGTACTCAGGAAAAGATTCATTGGACGGAGTGATTGGATTATCCTCGGTTCTTTTTGCATTGACTCCGATGACGGCGAAGTTGTATGGCCCGGACTTTCCGATTGCCTTGCCGCCGAAATTGATCTCTCCGATGCGGCGTGAATAGAAAGGCTTGATGCGGCTTTGGAACAGATCGCCGCCCTCGAGAAAGAATTTCCGCTTTTCCGGGAAGGAGAGTTCCCACCGTGTCATGTTGATCTGTTCCCGGTCGCCTTCCACTGTGGCAAAATCGGGATGAACGGTCAGGTTGGCCGTGATGTTGTTTTGATGCCGGTACTCCAGATCGAGCCCTGTCATGCGATTCCATCGCTCGCTTGAAAAAGTCTCGTACCGGAGCGTGGCATAGGGGATGACGTGCAGCATCGAGGCGGTTCTTGAAAATTCCAGCCCGCGAAGGATGCCGAACTTGGAGACCCGGAAATCGTCGTCGGTCTCTCCCGCCCAATAGGAGGTCTCCAGGATCTTGGGGATGAAGCGGCCGAAATTGATGCCCCAGATTCTTCGGGAGGGATCGAAACGGAGCGATTCGAACGGAATGGCGAATTCGGCGGTCCAGCCGCTGTCGGAAACAGCGGTCCGCACCTCCCAACCTGCGTCCCAGTTTGTATCGAGCGATTGGCCGTCGTCGCTGATGCGCATGTCCACCTGGCTGTTCAAGGCGTTTGACATGAACCAGAACGCGGAGCGGAAATCGCCATAGGTATCCAGCACGACCGCCACCACGTCGTCCTGTTTTTTCAGCTGATCGCGGCGCGTCTCCCTGGCGACAACCGGATCGGGATAGGATTTTCGGCAGCGGAAGGCTGCGTAGAGGGTTTTATCGTCATATTGAACCGCGACGGCCGTACGCTCCCTCGACGGGTTTCCTGGATCGGGCTCCATCTGGATGAAGCCCGATTGAAATATTGCCGGCGGCCATTCCGGGGCCAGCAGGATGCCGTCGATGTTGATTTCGGCTTGTGTCCGTTGAGCGGTGATTTCTCTGGCCTGAGCCTGAACCAGGGACAAAAACACCGCCGATACGCACAACAGCCCTGTCATTGTTCCTTTTCGTCTCATCATCGCCACTCTGTTCAAACGGGTTGCGGTTAAAAGATGGGTCATTACATAAACCATTGCTTCCGGCGGTGAACCGCGTTTCCGAACCTGCGCATGAAGTCCATCTCGTTTTCATCCAGAGGGCCCTTGCGAACCGCCTCGAGGTTTTCCTTCAGCTCGCGCTCGTTCTTCGGGGCGGTCAAAACGACATGGACATGGGGATTGGAAAGGACAAAACGGTAACAGTCCCCGGCGGACGGCACGCGCGAATCCTTTGGAAGGGATTTCGGGCGGCGCAGGAGCCGGGTCCAGCAAGTGGCCGTGTAGCTGATGACGCCCGGCTGATGGTCCCGCAGACGGGGGAAAATGTCCTGTTCGGCTCCCCTGTGGGCAGCGTTGTAGCGGAGCATCAGTACATTGACGCTTCCCTCTGCAGCGAGTTGCCCGAGGAATTTCCGGTCATGGCAGGACAGCCCGACCGCCCTGGCCTTTCCTTCCTCCCGGAGTTTGAAAAGTGCTTCGCGCACTTGGGGCCTGAACTCTGCCGGCTTCATCACGCCCAGGAACAGGAAGATGTCAATGTAATCCGTATTCAGCTGCCGAAGACGCTTTTCGAAGGTTTTGCGTACATCCTGCGCCCGCCAGATGTAATTGTAGGCGCCGGTTGCGATTACGATCTGGTCACGCCGCGAGGAAGACAGTTCCCGCAGGGCGCGCATCATCTGCAGGTCGATGCCGAATGCAAAAAATAAATTGATCCCCTCTTCCGCGGCCTGCAGAATGGTATTCCTTCCAGGCCTGTAGGTCCCTGAAAGCCCGAGCGGAAAGACCTCCATTCCCGTGCCGCCGAAGGGCCGGCGGTGAAAATTAGCGATCATCAAAAACCTCCGTGAGATGGATGATCATTTCAGCAGATCGATTGCCGTTTCCAGCTGTTTGTCCCTTCCTGCGGCGATGTCCGCCTCCGTTTGCACGATCCGGACATCCGGTGCAATGCCGAGCCATTCCCAGGGCAATCCGTCGTAGCGCCTGATGTCAATGAAACCTATGTTGATCGATTTCCCGCTGGGCAGAAAATACAGGTTTTCATCGCCGCCGCCGACCGAGCCGCCGCCCGTCGTATCGCCGACTGCCGTGACCTGAGGCAGCTGCTTCAATATTTCCGTGGTGAACTCGCCGGCGCTGAAGGTTGAACCGTTGATGAGCACGACAACCGGCCGAGTATACTGGAAAGGCCCCTGCGGTTGGAAGGGCGGCAATACCCATTTTTGGCCAAGCGTATAAGCATCGTTTCTGACGAGCGGACCGCTCAGGAATCGCGTGACAACCGCTTCGATATTCTGATAACTACCGCCGCGTTTTTGCCGGATGTCGAGTATCAACCCCTTTGTGTCCTTTAGATATTCCAGGACTCCCGGGAATTCGTTCATCAGAAAGTTCTTATGGAAGTCTGAAAGGAAGGCATAGCCGATGTTGCCGGGGAGAATTCCGTATTCCACGGCGTTGCTCCCCGTCAATCGGAGCTCCTGGTTGAAATACTTTCGGACCACGAACGGGCTATAGGCATGGCGGTCTTTCCGATGCCGCTGGGGATAATACGGATAGACCTCTCCCCCTCCTTTCGTCCGGTAATAGACATGGCCGTCTTTCAACTCGGCCAGCAGATCCCGAATCACAAGGAAAAATTCATCCCCCCTCGCATCTTCGGCTCGCAGGCGATAGACGGCATGGATGGAATCCCAATCGATTTTCTTGAATTCGAGATAGGGATATACCTGTTTGATTCTGTTCCAGGCTGCTTCAAAATCCTCTACGTTCAGGTTCGAGTCCGGCGGGGTGACGATGACATCCTTACAGGCGGGCATCAAAAGAATGATGAAGATGAACAGCCGTTTTATCATCTTATAATCCATAAGTGAGCGTCAGGATAAGGTTATCGCTTGCAATATAAAGCGGATCCCAGGCACCTATTCGGATCGCGGCAAGCAGATAGGCTGTTTTCATGGACAACTTTTCCGATAGATGATAACGCATTCCCAATTCCCAGGACCCGTTCACCCCTGAAAATAAAGTCAGCAGCTTGACGGGTGATTCGTCGCTTTCTTCCATGTCCACCATCCGCAACCCGAGAGACAGGACGCTGAAATTCAGGGAACTTTCAATGTGGAAACGGCGCGAGAGAGGGCAGATGAGCCTGGAATCCAACCCGAGTGATATCAATGCTGCGGTCGATTGCGCATAATCAAACCCGGAAACAGCGATGTGTTGTTTGTTTGTAAAAACGAAAATGCCGGTCGACGGGCCGACATAAGCGTTTGCATTCCCGGACAACAGGGAAAATCCGGGGAGGGGGTAGAGGAATCCCTGCCGCAGTGAGAACTGAGTCACGGTTGAGCTGATATTGGCATTTCTTATTTCGGAAGAGGAACCGAACTCCATGCCGACATGGTACACATACCTGTCGTGCCGATGTGTCCACACTGCCTGAAGGATTGGAAGGCTGCCGGAATATTTTTCCCTGGATATGTATTCATCCGTGTGGGCATAGCTCCCCAGGCCGTATTGGAATGAAAGGCCTGTCGGGAATTTACCATTCCGGCCCGGCGATTCCTGAGCGTGCAGCAGGACGGCTGTCATTGAAAGGAGTCCATATGAGAGCAATGCGGCAGGTTTCATGATGTCTCTTTTTCTTGTGTGATGATCCCTGATTGAAAACATGCAAATCAGTTACTGATACCTAAAGCGGACGATTATTGAAGCTCCCCGGTAGCGGGCTGCCGGGGAATCTTCGATCCAGTCAGGGCTTTAGCCCGGCGCTCCGGCTCTTGCATGAAGAAGCCCTTCAGGAACAATGTCACAGGGCATAGTCTTGTGACGATCCTCATCCCATTGTATCCTCTGGCAGGACAATCCATAAACTGGAGGCGTTTCAACGTTTGCTGAGTTCGATGGACAAGACTTTTCCGGACATGGCCTGGCTGGCCGGCTTTCCGTACAAATCAAACTGCGCTGCGGGAGAAGACTGGTTTGAGAAAAGGTTCGGGCCGATCTGCTGTGTGAAGATGAGAGTCATCTCGTCGCGTCCGGCAACGCCTTGCTTTGCCGCATAGTTTTGGGTGGCGATCACGCGCGGGGAACCGAGCAGGCTGTTGCCGTCCGCAGCCAGCCAGGTTTTGACAGTAAGCGTTCCACCGGTGTCCATGGTGAACGTTTCGATATCCTGCGGCAAATAGATGATCTTGATCTGGAAAGATCGCGATCCGGAGCGGTTGCCCCTGAGGTCGACATATATTCTGCCGAAGAGGGTCTCTTGAGACTGCCAAATATGGAAAAGGAGGTCTCGCCCGGGATTTTGCCCGCTGGTCATGATGTGCATGAGGCAGGCGCTGAAACCGCAAACGAAATCGTCTTGAAGGTAAAAGCCGGGATTGATGCCTCCCGCGTAAAAGGTCCCGACCTTCAGCGAGGCCGGATTCAGGATCGCGACCTGCTTCCAGGTTGGCAGCGCCCTGGGGATGACGGTCTGAGGCTGCACGTTGCCTGGACGAACGGGTTTCACCTGTGCATGGCAGATGGAGAAAGCGGCCGCAAGAAGCAGGATGGATGTCGAAAAGAATGGATGTCTGAATCTCATTTTATCCCTCCTGTTTTGATCAATGATGATCGTCTCGGGTTGACGTGGGGTGATCCGGTCCTGACCATCGCTGGTTTATGGCGCCTGCGCTCATCTGTCCCTGCTGCAATCTCGAAATCGACGGTCCGTCCACGGAACGATGGAGGATCGTCTTTATTTCTTCTTGATCAGTTCCAAGATCCGGATTGCATTGCTGTTTTCCGGCTCCAAGTCGAGCGATTTCTCGTAATGCTGGACCGCTTTCTCCTTCTCGCCGTTTTTCCAATAGGCTTCTCCCAAACCATCGTAGAGGAAGTACGAATCAGGATATTCAGAAATATCATATTCAAGAAATTGAATCGCGTCCCCGTATTTGTTTTTGTTGATCAGATAATAGGCAAACTTGTAAAGCTGATAGGGGAAAAACGGATACTCCTCTGCGTGATGTTCTCGAAGATCACGGGAAACGGCGATGACAGAGTCAATCCCCCCTTCCTGGAAGGCACGATAAAAAAGCGCCTGAGGCGTTGCGCGGACTTTCACCTGATTGAATCCATCGACAATGTTTTGTATCCAGGTGTCTGTGGAGGTATACCCGCCTTCAGCATATTTTTCCCATCGGTTCAGGATCTTTTCCTTTTGCATGGTGGCCACGTCTTTCCCCTTTTCCATCTCCCGGCGCACTGTTTCGATCGTTTCTTCCAGCATCTGATGAAATTCTCTCATCTCCGACATATTCAAATCGCGGCCGTGCCCTGAAACGAATTTCGTATCAACCGGCAGTAAATCCAGAGCCTTTTGGACGGCTTTGGCGTACTGGGAATCATCCCCGCTGGTCAGATCCACTGAAGGAATGTGCAGACCGTATGCGATGTCGCCGAGATAGGCGTAACCTGATTTGGTAAAATGCACCATGATATCATTGTCCGTGTGGCTTCCTGCGATGGAAAGGATGCGGATTTTCTCCCCGTTAAAAAAAAGCATCAGGGAATCCGTGAACGTGATTTCCGGAAGCGCTTCTTCAGGATATTCTTCGAGTATATATTTGTCCGCCCGCATCCTCATTCTGAGCATCTGATGGCCGATGATGACGGGGTCGTCACCAAAAATGGCGTTACCGCCCGTATGATCAATGTGCTCATGAGTGGTAATGATATAAACGGGGCCCGCATCATGGAGTTTCCTTAACTCGGTCTGCAGCCCAGCAGCCGTCGCCTTGAAACCGGTATCCACCAGCAGTAATCCGTCCTCTCCGATGGAGGCGACCAGGTTCGCGTCAAAGCCCGCGTAGAGCTCGATCTTGTACAATTTGTCCGTCAGTTGAACGACTTTGATGCTGGTCTCATCCTGGGAAAACCCGAAGGAGACCAGGCAAGTCATGAAAACAAGTGCCTGGATTGTCTTGGGTTTCATCATTTTTCCTCGATACTTTCCGGCTTCCACCATGACCAAATTACGGGTGATCTGGACGCCTCGGGATTAAAAAAAGATCTGAATCAGGAACGGAACCCATGAAAGCAAGACAAAGACACTGGCGCCTATGCATATCTTGACGGCCGAGAGGGTCTTGCCTGCAGCGATTCCAAATAAAAGACACAGAACCACGGAAATCAACCATGGACCGTAGCCGGTGCGGATCATTTTCGCCTGAATTCTCCTCCAGGTTTGCTTCAAATCCTTCTCGGGATACAGCACACGCAGCCCGGATGCTCCCGGGACATCAGGATTGTACAGGACCTTCAATTCCTGCCCGACATGCACCTGTGCCTCCAGATCCTCTCTTTTTTGCGGAACCCCCTGAACATAATCCCCCAATCCGAAAAATTCTTTCCGCCCCTCCACGGTCCCCTCCGCACCGTATGAATCATAGGTCCTGTTGGTACGCATCTCGCCTTTTTGGAAAAGCAGCTGATCAATGGTATAGGTGGACTCGTGATAACCGCCCGCATATAAGAGAATAATCACGCTTTGGCTGACCGAACTTAAGGTGATCAGCGCCGACCACATTGAAAAAATCAGGGCGGATGCGCCGAACATTTTTTTCAAGTTGTCCAACATCGATTGGGGTTTCATGGGACTTCCTTTGCGCAAATTTGATTTCTCATATTTTTTATTGCGGGTTTTTCAGGTGCGCGAGCATCTGGAGAAGCTGAAAACGAATTGAATCTGGCAGCGTGCGCATCCCCCGCGGCAAGCCGCGGGGGATGCCCCGGGCCTTGACCCGGGGTAAGCGAGCGGATCCCCATACCTTTTTCCATACACATCGAAGATTCCCCTCCGCGGGCTGCCGGGGAGCCAAAATCAAAAAATGCCGAGAAAATCAAGGTTCGCATCGCCTGCAAGAAAGGTCAGGCGAGTTCTATGTGTCAACGATGTTTATCCGCCTCTCTGCGAATACAGGCATGGATTCGTTTGCCCGGAAAAACCCATTTGTTCCACTTGTTTGAGAATATCAGCAGGCCTATTTTGTCATCGCGTTGAAATTCCGTCCGGGTAGATACGCCCGGCTCGCCTCCGGAATGTCCGTACCAATTCCCCAAGTCAAGATCCCACATGAGGCAAGTCCCCGATGCAGGATTCCGGATTGTCAATATCTCTTGAATCGTATTCTCTTCCAGCAGCCTTGAGTTGTTATATAGACCTCCGTTCATATAGGCCATGATAAAATGAGAAAAATCATCGATTGAACTTTTCAAGCTGTGGGCAGGGAAGTGAAGCTGACGGTAATAGCCGATCGATGAATAGTTATCCGAATAAAGCTTGGCGACTCTCTTCATGTCCAGGTCAGAATAGGAATAGCTGGTGTTCGGCATTTCCAGAGGTTCGAAAATATTCTGCTTGCAGTAAGTATTGAAATCCATTCCGCTCACAACCTCAACCAGATAGCCCAGTAATGCTGCGCCGATATTGGAATATTGTTCTCGTTCACCCGGGATCGCCTTTTTCCATACGGTCGGCACGTAATGTTTTCCATCCGGCAAGAGATATTCCGGGAGCCATTCGCTCAAGGGAGGGGCCGAATCCATTGGATAATATTGATAAAATCCGGGAACGTTGTCTTCATCGGTCGGCCAGGCCAATCCTGAGGTGTGGGTGAGAAGATGATGGATGGTGATTTTATATTCCGGGCAGTGAGGATTTCTCGTCTGAAAAGGAAGGAAATCATTGATGTCGGCATGCAGATCTATTGATCCTTGCTCTTTCAACTGCATGATTGCCGTTACGACAATCAGTTTTGATACCGACGCTAACTCATAAAGGGTTTCGTTGTCGGCCTCAATCCGATTTTCAAAATCTGCATAACCATAACCCTTTTGCCATACAATACTGTCGCGCTTGATGATGCATGCCGTCAGGGAGGGTATCTTTTCCTCTTTTAGAATTTTAATGATCTCGCCATCCAAGTCGGAAATGTCCTCCGCTTCCGGTGAAAGCAATGAACATCCCTGATAAAGGAAAAACAATAAAACAAATATGATTGCGGATGCGGGGATTTTCATTTTTATTCCCTGCCCGTCTACCTGCTTTCAAATCTGTATCCTGTCAGAAGGGCCAGAGAAAGATTTCTGACTCTGCCGGGATCTTCATACAAGTCTATGTATTCATCGGGTTGAGACATCATGGGATGCAATCCCCAGTTAAATCTTAAATCAATCGACAGTTGTCCCGTCCCAACCTTCCATTCCGAACCAAGGCCCATTACCATTCCGTAATCAAAGTCCTTTACGCAATCGAGAGATTCGATTTCTTGAATCCTCCGATGTTCAAGATGTCCATTTGCATTCAATTTGACGGCGGCAAAAGGCCCGGCATACACATTCAAATCGATGAAAGGGATGGGTGCTTGATACCTGATGATCACGGGCAACTCCAAATAATGGATCTTAACTTTGTATCTCGTATCGTATAATGGGGTTTGATCGAACCAATAGCCTCTTTGTGTGACATTGATCTCCGGTTGAAGATCAAAACAATCGGAGACCCGGACGGTATAGAAGACCCCAAGATGAATCCCCGATACCGGCCTGCTTTCTCCATATTGAATCCATTCCACCTCATGCCCCAAAAACGGCCTGAAATCTTCGGCATTGGATGACAATAATGCGGAGAAACTCACGCCGATTTTGACTCCAAACTGAGCCTGTAAATCAGCATTCAAAATATGCAAAAGAAGGCACGTGATCAGGAATACCAGTTTGATTGTTTTCATTTCAATATAAGAGATTTTTGAAATCATCCACCGAAAGGCTCAGGGCGCACAGATGCGGCTGACCGTTTGATTCTAAGGCTTGCACAGCGTCCAAGCGGCAATGTGCAAGGAGGGATCGTTTGCAGCCAGGCGCAGCCCCGGGGGGATTAAAAGGATCGTTATTTTCATAAGGAATTTGATCGCAACTGGATGGCAATAAAGTGAAGCATGGGGATATGAAGATAAAAGGTATTCTCATGGTTCCTTCAATCCAACATGCGAATTGAAATATTTACAGAGTTGCGCTTGAGGTGATTAAAAATGATAATCTGTTTACAATCTGCCCTTTACTGCGGGCAATCGGACAGCCTTCGCCGATCCATTTATCAAATATTCTTGTTGTTTTAATGAATGGTAAAATATACAATATTATTTGATGGTTGTCAAAATGTTTATAAAAAACATGCCAATATTTAAAATCTGGCGGCGAGCGGATACAAACACATTTTCCCGCAGCGATCGAAGATTCCCCGCCGCGAGCTGACGGTGAGCTTCAAGTAAAAAGCACGGCTGCTCAAATATCAATTGCATTTTTCCTATTCCCTGCTATTTTCATTCGGAGGCGATCAAGTCTGGATGGGGTTGATTTTCAACCGATTTGGGACTTCCCAAAGGGTGTCATTGGTCTCCAGAAAGGATGCATATGCAGGAAAGACAAAGCAGCGGATTCGGCAAGTTCTGGGCCGGGCTGGCGGCGGGAATATTGATTTCAATCGCCGCAGGACTTATTGTATTATTAAGCGTGATGAAAAATCCGCGGATGCTTCTGAAGGCGGCGCAGAAATTCGGGCTGGAGCAGGCAGTGGAGAATACAGCGATTCGGGCTGCGAGTCAAACCCTGCAGACCATTCCGAAGGAATACGTGGCCCTGCGGCAGGAGGTCATCGGAACGACCGTGCGCAAACTGACGGACGCGTATTCGGACAATAAGCTCAGCGACCAGGACATCAGCAGGCTCACGGGCAGTTTCTACGAATCCATCGCGGATCAGGATGTGAGCCCCGAGGAAATTGATCGATTTTTGAAACTGGTGGACGAAGTGGCGAGATAGGATCCGCACAACCGGCTCTTCATTCGAGTCGCGCGAGATCCTCCACGCGGAGCAGGTTGATTCCGTTTTCGCGGGCGATGGCATGCTCCCTTTCCGTGTTGAATCCCCAGAGAGCAAGATGGCAGCGCACGCCGAGATCCAAGACGTCGAGCAAATGCAGGGCCTTGTCGTCTATGAAATGCATGTCTGTAAATGAAATTTTGAAAAATCCATGAAAATGGACCAGGTGATCCCTTTTTGAATTGGAAAAGTCCTTGTCCAGGATAGCGCCTTTTCCGAAAAGGCCGGACATGCCGTACTGCCTGAGCTGCAGGTCCACGCTGCGCATGTCCTTGGACGTGGCGATGGCGAGTTTCATCCTGCCCGACAGGATGCGGGCTGCTTCCACCACACCGGGAAACGCAGGCAGCAGGCGGGACCAGGCTTCAGGGTCCTGATCCTGCCTTTCATTCCTTTCCATATAAAATCTTCGGGTGTAATCGTCCTTGTCCGCCCTGGGCAGCTGTTCCCGGAACCGGTCGAAATCATCCTGGTTAGGGATGCTTTTTGCCAGCCCTTTATCGATCATCCGTAGAATCACATAATAATCTTCAGCCCTGTTCCCGAAGGGCAGTAAATGCTTGAAATCCAAAAACAGGCCGGGGTTGTTCTTCTCGAATTTGAAAATGCCGTCCGGCGGATCGATTTTCCCGTCCAGCGGCAGATTGTGCGCAGGCATCATGCCTGCATAGGCATTCAGGGCTGAGACAAAGGAATCGTGGATGGAATTCGATATGACGCCGTCGAAGTCGAAAACGAGAAGTTTTTTTGATGAATTGTTGGCAGTGTTCATGTGCTGTTAAAGCCCCAACCCCGGATCCTTCGGCCGCGAGGCGGCCTCAGGAGGACGATAAAAAGAAAGTATGGTCAAAGCAATACATTCTATTGATTCATTGTTATTTATAAAGCCCCAACCCCGGATCCTTCGGCCGCGAGGCGGCCTCAGGAGGACGATAAAAAGAAAGTATGGTCAAAGCAATACATTCTATTGATTCATTGTTATTTATAAAGCCCCAACCCCGGATCCTTCGGCCGCGAGGCGGCCTCAGGAGGAC
>Ga0233423_10000298_pt1 | contig 27426 bp, 26 predicted proteins | sample Watercolumn_Mata_FD_180713 | JGI IMG/M metagenome (GOLD analysis project Ga0233423, IMG submission 180713) | Freshwater microbial communities from Lake Matano, South Sulawesi, Indonesia - Watercolumn_Matano_2014_112_MG | ecosystem: Environmental > Aquatic > Freshwater > Lake | place: Indonesia...
TTAAAGATTATTATCCTAGAAAATCTAGATTTCAGTAGCAAATTTCCAAGAAATTTTTTCGATCTTGTCATTAAAAGGATAATCTTTATTTGATTCCAATGAAAAAACCAGATAATTCCCGTCTCTTTCAATGGTCTTTACATCCCAACCAGTAAGATCTAGCTGGCAATTTACAGTTCGGCAATTTTTTGCAGAAAAATAGATCTCTTCAATTTCAGTGAGATTCAATTGTCTGTCAAAGGCCATTGTCTGATTAAGATTAAATTTATTGTATATTACATAGCTGAAGAAGTCAGTATTTCTTACAGCAGAAAGGTTCATTTCATTGCTGTAGCATCTCAGGATTTTTACCTCATCTTCAAATGAACAGGAAACATCTGTCTCTATTTCGATTTGTTTCAGGGAATTATTTATGTTTTCGCTGATTTTTTTCATGGCCTGATCTTTCATGAAGTCTATGTCTGGTTTACAATCCTCATTGAAGATTATTACCCTATTGGAAGTCAGTTGGCAATTAGCATTGTTTGAATCTATGAAAGAGTAGGTTGCAGATTCCTTGATGAATTCTGAAATTGCCAGCCTCATCGAATCAAAAAAATAGAATCTAAAATTCTTGCTGGATATTTTGTCTAGTTCATCTGTTCCGATTGCAGAATCTGCTCTTCTTTGTGCTTTGCTGAAAAGAAGAAGAGTCAATCCAAATAAGATTAGACATAATACTAAGAATAATTTTCCGAATCCTATCCCTTTTTTATTTTTTTTATTTATCATTTTACATTGTCAGATAGCCCCAAACACTTATCATCTTGACCCCAATTGGTTTTCCTGGAATGAAAAAGCAAGATTTTTTTGTCATTCTTTCTGGAGCTTTTTTGCATTCTTGCTCTGCATTATTATAAACAAGATCAAGATAAAATCCCAGATGTCCAGGAACTTGGTTGCTGATGATTGTCTCTTTTTGGTCTATTCTCCTCATCGAATCTTCATCTCTTAATCTTATTTTATCGCTGAATATCGTGTTGTCTGATTGTTTTTCTCTCATGATAGAGTTCAACATCAGTTCTGTCTTGTCATTCAATATTCTATCAGTCACTTCCTCATTATTAAGTGCCAATCCATTTCTGTGAAAGACAACAGTCACTAAAAATAGGATAGCTAAAAGCAGTACAATTATTATAAAACTAAAAACATCTTCTGTCTGTTCTCCTATCTGTCCCTTTCTATTTAACATTTTTATTCCATTTATTGATAGCCACAAAAACATTTATCTCATCCAATTGCCCTTGTTCATTCAGAACATCGTAGCTTTGTTCATAACAAGAGGGCTTATATGTTATCGTAACACCAGAATCTCCTGATTTGCAATAAGTTTCAAGAATATCTTTTCCAAAGGTTATATTCTGATTTTGAAATTCTATTTTCATAAATACATTTTCCTCATCAACATCTAAGCAACCCCTTAATTTGTCCCTGTAAAAATTATAGGTCGTTATTGTATAATCCTGGCTTAGGCATTCAATGCTTTTCTTAGCGATTATAGTAGCTTCTAATGGTCTTACATCATATGGTTGAGAAAATCTTATCCACATTATTGCCATGAAGCCCATCACAACCAAGACAATCGCAACAACTCTGTAAGTCCATACAACAAGATAACTGGACTGTGTTCCCTTTTTGTTTTTTAAGCTTATCATTTTAACCAATTCTTATTATTGTATTTTCATTCTCTTTTTCAATTTCAAAATTATTGACATTGCAAGGATAATTATATCCGAAGTCAATTGTAGATTTCTTCACAACTATATCTTGGCCTTTTTTTTCGATTATCAATGGGGCAGTTATATTGATTGTAGTCCCATTTTCAGCTCCAGTCACGATCATGCATAATTGTTTTGCAGTTATTTCTTTTTTTATCAATTCGCCAGAACCCTTATCAACAAGAAAGAACATGAGAGCAGCCATCACTATGAAGATTCCGACTATTGCAAAAATAGTCTTCCACATAGGATTATCTCCCCCTCTTTTATTTTTTACCATAAAAGATAATAATTCCAAGGTTAATAAATTTTAAGGAATATTAGAAAGATGTATATAGGTATGCTTCAAAACGATTTAAGCTATCCAGTCTAAGCTATTCGTCGCGCCAAACATATACTTAGATGAGATTTGTTCTTCACACTTACCTCTGCCCTGCAAGGGTTAATAAATTTTAAGGAATATTAGAAAACCTGGTGCATGTCGCAAAAGACTCTTCATTTTGTGGAACAAGCATGACTAAGTTGCATCCATTCATATCCTTGTCGCAATAAGCATTAGCGATATTGACTTTTTCTGTAAATGACATTGCTGTACCGGTCGCAGTCAATGTGACAAAAGAAGCAACTGCTACCCCTACAAGAGCTATTCCCGGAATTGTTCCAACACCTGTTGCAGAAAGTATTACCCCGACAATAGCTGTTCCAGCTGTTCCAATCAAAGACCAAACAGCTGCAGGGACCATGTTTCTTACAATCTCATTTCCGAGCTTTCCCCCTTTTGCAGACAGGTAGATTACTGCATAATCCTGCCCTGTGTTGACATTTTTTCTATCAGTAGTCGTGGCCTGACTAGTGTCTAATTCTGAGTTTTCAGAGTTTGTCAAAAAATCAAGATAAGTCATGTTCTTTATAGGAATTTTTGTTGTTTCCATATAGCTCAAGACATCTAGCTGAAGATTTTTATCCTTAACTTTTTCATCGAAAGTTATTGTTGAACATAAGAGGCATGCGACTTTTTCAGCATAACTGTCCTTTGGCATGAGCCTGATATAAGCATCATCTTTCAAGAAATTCATTTTTCCTTCTCCCAACATCCACCAGCAGTCATACATTGCATTTGCAATAGTCTTCTTTATCTCTTCTTCATTTGTAGTTTTGATAGCGATCTCTTCTGTTTTACATCTTAATGGAACAAGTTCTGTTTGAACAAATTCTCCCCTGGCAAAAGCATTATTCCTTGCAACAACCGTATTGTAACAATCTTGCTTGTTCACTGCTGTCCTTCCTATGGCAAGTTCAGTTACAACAAAGGCAATAATTATTGCGGCAACAATTATCAGTATGATTATTCCGATTATTTTTCCTTGTATTATCGCACCTTTTTTTTCTTTTTTCATCTTTTTTATAATCTGTTTTATCTTATAAATTTTATTAAGGAATGCTCTGGATTTTCTGGCAGGCCTTCAAGTATTCTGGCGTTGCAGGCACCAGCATCATGGTATTGCATCCTGAAGTGGTTTCGCATCTGACAACTGAATTGATCATGTTTGCACCAACCATAGCTGCTCCTCCTGCTGATCCAATTGTTGTTCCAACAACTAATCCAATTACTCCCATAATAAGTGCTCCTGGAATTGCTCCAACTCCGCCAGCAATTGCGCCCATTCCTGCGCCAGCTGCAGCAAACATAACCACGCTTGCCAATACTGAACCGCCGACAAATTGCCCCATGGTCCTGCCAACATTCGGTCCTTTTAGAGATGAATATAATATCATCATATCCTGATTAGTGCTGACTTTGAGTGCTTGTTCTCCATTCATTCTATTAGAAGATTCATCAAAATAATCTGCATCTCCATCTGCAAAATAATCAATATAAGTTAAGTTTTTCAGAGGAATTTTTCTTTCTTGTAAGAATGTAGCTAAATCGACCTGGATGTTTTCTTTTTTGACCCTATCCTCAAAGTTTATTGTAGAACAGATAAGGCAATTGACCCGATTAACTCCCCAAGGAGTTTCAGTCATATCATAGAAAGATTCTTCACTAAAGAAATCAATTTTTCCTTCTCCCAACATCCACCAGCAGTCATACATGGCATTTGCAATAGTCTTCTTTATCTCTTCTTCATTTGTAGTTTTGATATTTATCTCTTCTGCCTGGCATTTTAAAGGAAAAAGGTCAACAGGTTTAAAATCTCCGCTTCTCATAAAATAATTGCTTCTTTTCAGCACAGATTTATGGCACGTTTCTTTATCTATGATATTTTTATTGCTGTTATTTTCATAGATAATAAGGCCGATTATTATCGCTGCAACAATTATAAAAATAATTATTCCGATTACTTTTTCTTGAAGAATTGTTCCTCTTTTTAATTTAAACATTTAGATTACTCCCATCTTTTTTAATGCCAAGATCGCCCCAGCAATTACAAATCCACCGACAATGATCCATGTTATTATTCTGACAATCATTTCTGTTTCCATTTTTAAGATAGTTGTGTTGTAGCCTTATCTGCAATTTTTAATTTATCTGCTCCTATTGTAGAGTCTATGAAAAATTTAGCTCTTCCAGGCAGGCAGTTCTTTATAAGATTGTATCTTTCCTCTCCTCCGCCAGCAAATAAAAATATCTTATTTCCAGCTTTTCCAGTAGGATCTATTCCTTCAATTACATAGTATCGGTCATTCCATTTTTCACATTCTACTTTGCAAGTATCCTGGACATTTGAGCAATCAATTTCCATGTAAACAACAACTCCAGGATAAAGAGTGTCTGTTTCTTTTCCAATATATAGTGTTCTTCCTATTGTCCTATCAGTCATCATATTTGTGTATCCTAATTCACAGTCAGGGCATCCGATAAAGAAAGTGCTGTCCTCTTTTTTTTCTTTTATTGTTTCTCTAGTATATAAAGAAAAATTCTCTCCTAAACCAACACCATAACACATCACCATCTCATAAAATCTTTTCTGATCAGCCGGAATTTTATTGCAGTAATAATCAATGTCCTTGCCTGGCAAAGAAGTTCCTTTCCAATAGCTTTCATACTTATTTTTATAATCTCCTTCATAAACAGTGTAATAAAAACCAATATCCATTACAACACTTCTCCAAGTATTATCTTTAACATATCCTGCAAAGACACTCTGATCAACTAAATCCTGTTTTTTAATATCTAGATTATTAAAGCCCATCTGATAGTTTATTCCGTCATAACCTAGGGTGAATTTTTTATAGCCATTTATGTAATAGATAAACAATCTATCTTGATCCAAAACCGGTGATCTGACAACTTGGCAAAAAGCTGTTTTTTTATCTTCGCTAAATATGCATAAAGAATCCTTAAAAGTATATGATGAAGGAACAGTAAATCCATTGAAGACCTTTGTGTTCTTGTCAAAAGAAACTAGCGTCCAACTAAATGGGAGATAAACAATGACATTTTCGATGTCTCCAGTACTCATTTGGCTTAGCTTATTTGTGATGTCCTGCAATGTTGCTTTTGCCTGTTCTTTTTGTTTATTCTGATTCTGGAATCCAGCAAGTATTGCTAGAACAACAAGAATCAGTAAAATGCCGATTATTGCAACAATCAGCCCGATAGTATTTTCACCTAAAAGTTTCTCTCCGCCTCTTTTGCTGAACTTCATATAATTAGCATATAAAACAATTATTTAAACTTTGTTTATCAAGGCCCCTTGGGCAATTCAGACATGCTATTATTCCAGAATCCTAGGGCAATTCTTATTTTGCTCATGATATCCTGCCCAAACCCTCCAAATGCGCCGACTGCTATAAATATTATTATAACAAGAACAAGAATTAGGATAATCAATATGATTATTGAAGATGTAGAAAGTTCTGTTCCTCCTTTCTTAGAATTTGGCATTTTTATCTGTAGAGACTACAGTCGTAATCCTTTATGATAGTTCCGTTGCTATATTTCGGTTTTGCTCCAAGTGCTTTGTCATCACAGTAAAGTTCAGTCGATGTCCCATTTGCTGCTGGAATTGTTATTCTCTGAGAGCAGAATGAGACAATTTCTCTTGATTCACAAAGCTGTCTTGCCATACTTATATCATTCTCATTGTAGATAGTATTAGTTCCCCTTATTCTGTCCCATAAGGATCTCATTCCACCAGTGAAATACAATGCTAGAATAACTAATACTAATATCGCTAGGACTAAGATGATAATAGTCGCAATATTTATCTCAACGCCTCTTTTGTTTTTTCCCATTTTTTAATAAATCCTTTAGACTTTTTTTCTTTTTAAAACTTTCCTTTTAAAGTCGATTTAAAAAAATAAACAATTAGTTCCTGACTCTTGTTTAATTGTAATTAGGTTATTATTCATCAGCAAACCACTGGTTCTTGAAGTACTACATAACTTAATAGGGACTTTCATAGTCTCTACCTTAAATATATAAATTGTTTCTCTAGGAGCTAAACCAAGTGAAGCAATAAATCCGGGCAATCTACCAGGAATTATCTCTGTTTTTTCATATTCTAGGTTTTTTACAAGCTCATTATTATAAAGCAAAGACATGTAAGAATTTTCAATCTTAATTGAAAAGCCCTGAGGCAATTTTAGAGTATAATCGCCAGTAGCTGTACTCAAGCTATTTTTTATCCTATTAAATTCATCAATTGCATCTGTCCTTCCTTCAACACAAATAGGAAGTTTTTCTATTTCTGTATTAATCTCAGAGATTTTATTTTGAGTAGGCTCTCCCCAATAATATGTTGTAAGAGAGAGATCTCCAATAATGTCTTTTACAGCATATCTTGAAAGAATCTTTCCAGTTCCCCTCTTAGATAGATAAGGAATTTCTTTATCAAAGAGAATATCTTCTGGTTCAAGATAATAATCTCTGCCATAAAAAAGTTCTCCTTTATCAGATAGTCCTAGAGGATAGACCCCCAGCTGTGGTTCTAAATATCCTTCTGTTATTTTTTTTGTACCTTTATAAAGACCGATATCTCCAGCAAAATCTAATGATAGTTTATAATCTTTAGGGAATACAACTGGAAAATCTGGCCAAACCTCGCATAAACAATTTTCATCATCAACTACGTCACAGGCATTCATATTGTCTATGCTTTTATTGAAATTTTCACCTATTTTCAGCGTCTCTTCTGTTCCAGGACCAAAACCAAATAAATTACTGAGATTATCTCTCACTCCAGGTATTAAAGTTCCTCCAAGAGCCATGCCGACCAATCCAACCAAGATTAAAATCAAGATTGCTCCGTGCTTAGATGCATCAACAACTTCTCCTTGTTCTTTTTCTGGCATTTTACCTTCCAAATCTAAAAAAATCTGTAATTTTTTGTAGCAGATTTGATCCAGATGATTTGAATATGAGTATTAATACTATTATCAGGACTAGAACTGCTAATCCGATAATCCACCAGACAATCTCGCTCCAAACAATTCCTCTTTTATCAAACTTATTCATTTCTTGAAAAAACAAGACACTTATTTAAATATTCCCTTAAGCAGATATTCCGCTTATTGCTACTCCGGCCAATGCAGCTAGGGCAATTATTGCGATAACGGCAGTTAGGAAATATAATGTCATTCCATTTTTTAGGTTTCTATAAATTTCATATTTTTCTCCAAGCCTGTCTTCTCCGCTCTCAATCGTTATCAATGTTATTGTCAAGATGAATATGACCTCAACAATATAGATTCCGACAGCAACCTGAAGCCAATAAGGCGGGATCATCTTGACTATATCGAACATCTCGACTATTGTTGAAACGCTGCCTAGTCCTCCAACAGTGTCTCCGCTTTGCATAGCTTCTGTTTCAAGCATGAATTTTAATTTTCCTAGTATAGAGGTTATCATAGAAGCTAATCCGACTATTATTGCAGATAGTAATGGTGCTAAGAAGGTCATATTGCTCTTCATGCTGCTTGTTATGTCTGCTAGCAAGTCTTTAAGCCTTTCATTAACTGTATGTATATTTTTAACATATGTGCTTATTGACATCAATGCCTTGGCTGCTATGTTCAGGCCTTTTTTTACAGCCTCGATCATTATCTGCATCGATGTTCTAAGTAAATCAGAAGGATAGTAATTGATTGCCCCTCTTCCAGAATTGAAGATAGCTTCATCAACAGACATGCCTGCATGTTGTATGTTTGTATTGACCATGCTGAAAAATCCTGCTGAAGGACTCCCTTTTGAGCTTTCTGCAACTCTTCCGAACACCATCTCAGCTGGAACACCGTCTGCTAACCTGTTTCCTAGCTGGAATATGCTTGAAGAGAATTCATTCTCAAGTTTCTTTGTCTCTTCTCTTGTTTTTATCAGCTTTTCTGTTTTCAACCGATAAGCAGTGATAAAAAAGATGGCTATGCTCAAAGGAATAAATATAGATAATATCAAGGCAGTTGTTCCAAATGGTCCGACAACTCTTCCTTTTTCATCTGTCTTGAAATCAAACATCTGTTGATTTCCTAGAAATCCGAGTCCAAGTTCCTGGAAAGTATAATCTTTTTGGAATCCTAAGAGATCTCCGCCAAAATAGAAAATAAAAGGCAATATTCCTAGGATAAAGAAAGGCAATGCCATCAAGAAAGCTTTGGTGTAATGGCTCTTGTCTGCATAATACTTATAGTTCTTGTTTTTTTCAAGAAGTTCTGTCTCTCCAAATCCTCCTGGTCTTTTTGATAAGATGTTTGAAGTCATATAAAATATGAAGAACGGAACAACCAAGTCAAATAATATTGCCACATGATACCATTGGATAGTTCCTTGCAATAAAGTAGAAGCTAGAGGCAATAATGCTAAAGCAAGAGTAGGAAGAACAATTCCTAGCATATACACATTGGTGATAGGGCTTTTGACATCATGAGAAAAATGAAGCATCTTTTCATAAACTCCGTCTAAGATTATTTGTAAGGATTTCTCAAGAGTGGCCATCCTTCTCTCTTCACTAGGCTCATACAAAGAAGATTCAATCATGTGAAAAGATTCTGTGAATTCTGGTGCATCAACTCTCCATGAATCAAGATAAGCATCTAGAGCATCCTTGATTGTAGGATACTTAGCTGTTTGAACATCCCAAAATATTTTTTTAAGGTCTAAAGCTAAAGGAGGTTGCAGATGTTCAGAAGCAAATCTTATTGCCCCTTCCAAGTTTGAAGTATGCCTCATGTAAACAACCACATATAAAATAGCAGGTACCATCTGGCTGGATGCTTTTAATTTCCATGTTTGGGCAGTCCTTTTTGGCAATGTATTAATATAATAATATAAGAAGAACGAAACCGCGACTAGCAAGAAAAACACAACAAGAATCTCATTTGAGAATTCTCCTATCATCAAATAAATTGCGCCACTAACTAAGATAGAAACAAAAAAAGAGATCAATAAAACAAACCATGCAAAACCAGCAGCTTCTTGTGGTTTGACATCAAGATGCGCAACCTCCAGATCTTTTTTTGTTTTTGCATCTTCTTCTGGTTTTAGTTTGACTGTAAAACTTTTTCCAATATTTTTGCAGGCTTTTTCATACCAATTCAAGTTCTTCAGGGTCTCTTTTTTGAATTCATCATACTCTTTAGAATAATCTTTAAGTTCACCGTGAATCTCGCTAGAAAATCTGTTCTCAAATTTCCTGATTAGTTCATCTGCCTTGCTTCCCTGTCCTGATTTTGGGATCATGTCTACCTCTTTTTATTTAATTACTGAATATACTTATGCTTAAAAAACTTCGGTTTTTTTAATGTAATCAAAAAATAAAATATATGTTTCAGAAGCAAAAGATATTTAAACACAGTGCTTTTTAAGTTTTCATAAATAAATTTCACAAAAAGAAGTAAAAAATGTTAAAAATAATGCAAGTAAGCGACATTGTTGGAATGAAATTGTTTACAGATTCTGGCGACTTTCTTGGGATTGTTGAAGAAGCCAACCTTGTTGATAACAAACTAGACAGCTGGCGAATAAGAGTTGGAAAAGACTCTACACTAGCACCAATGTTATCTGGAGCAAGAGGCTTAATAATCCCACACCAATACATTAAAGCATTTGGTGAAGTTGTGATTGTAAGCAAGGCAGCAGTTCCTATGAAAGAAGAAATTTCAGAAGAAGCCCTAGCTTAAGGTCATTAATATGGTAGAACCACCGCAAACAACTATATTTGGAAATTCTTTTATCCTTTACTTATTGTTACCCTTCTTACTAGTTTTTGTTCTAGTATTCTCAATTCTTGAAAAGACAAACATACTAGGAGAGGGAAAAAGATATGCTAATGTCATTGTCGGGATGGTCGTTGCTTTCATTTTTGTTGCTGTTCCGCAAGTTGTCGGCATCACAATCAAGTTCATCCCATTGATAGCGCTCATTCTAGTGGTATTATTATGTTTATTGATGTTATTCGGATTTGTAGGAATAAAAGTAGAAGAGAGCAAGGGTCTTAAAATCGCACTAGGAATTGTTCTTGGTTTATCTTTGTTAGGAATTTTTGCATGGTCAACTGGAATTTTTGAAAAGATTCAATTCAATAGCACAATCCTCCAGTATGTCATATTGGTTGCTGTTTTTGGAGGAGCAATGGCTCTAGTTGTGTCAGGTTCAGGCAAAAAATCTTCTACTCCTTCTCAATAATTTTATAAGTTGTTTTTGTATTTTTGTAATTAACAACATAATCAATAATGAGATTCTTGCAAGATTGCTGATTTTAATCAGCAACAACGTTGTCTTGCGTAATTAGTCTTTGAACTTAACAATTCTACTCAATTAAACGAAAGATATAAAAAGCAGTTTTACTTTCTAAAAAAAGAAAAAAGAGAAAATGGCAGATGTATTTTATTCACCATTCAGCGGGGGATTTTACTCTCTTATAGAACAATGGCAGCAATTCGGAGTTTTTACAGTTTTACTTCCATTGATTCTTGTTTTTGCAGTCGTATTCGCAATTTTAGAAAAAATAAATATTCTTAATAATCGGGGAGTTCACCTTGTAATCGCATTAGCAGTCGGATTTTTCACAATCGCTAATCCTTATGTGTCCTCGTTTTTTTTACCATTATTTTCAAACCTAGGAATAGGTATCGGAATAGTTCTTGTTTTAGTTGTTCTGATTGGTATTGCTGTAAAACCCGAGAGTGGTGCATACAAATGGATATTCGGTGTAGTCGGCGGAATAATATTCCTCGTTATCCTTGGAAGAACAGGTATGTTCAAGCTCATGTTCGGAGAGAACATAGGTTATTGGATATCTATGAACTCTTCATGGCTTGTTCTTATAATCTTCCTAGCCTTGGTAGCAGTCGGAGTCATGATGGGAGCAAGAAATGAACAAGGAAAATCTATTCTAGGAGAAGCACTATTAAAGAAAGGAGGAAAATAAGAATATGGCTTTTGCAATTGATCTGTCAGGATTAGGAACATTCATGCCTGTTTTTGGATTCATTCTCGTTTTCACAGTAGTCTATGCAATACTTGGAAAGACAAAAGTTTTAGGAGAACAAAAATTTGTCCATATCTTTGTGAGTTTTTGTATTGCCATAGTTTTCTTGATCTCTGCAAATGCAGTTGAATATGTCAAAGTCACAACTCCTATTTTTGCTGCTTTTATTATTTCAATATTATTTATTATGCTCGTAGTGGGTATGTTCAAGGGCAAGATGGATGATTTCTTTCATGGAAAGGGTTTTGCAATATTCCTTATTGTAATATTAATAATAGTCTTTGTATTCTCAGCAATATTTGTGTTCGCACCTATAATTAATACATATATGGCTGGTCCGAAGAATTTCTTATTGCAGCCACAAATTTTAGGTGTTTTGATATTGATAGGAGTAACAGCTTTCACAGCTTGGCTTTTATCAAAGAAATCTGGTTAGAGGCGCAAGTATTATGGTTAATTTTGCATAATTCTTTAGAACTAGAACATCTTTCTTCCGAATTTCTTAGCTAGTTTTTGAAGAGTTTTCTGATCCATTTTTCCATCCATTCCCTGCATCGAACTCCCTAATCCGCCAACAGCAAATTCTTTTACAAGTTTATACTGTTTTATCAATTCGCGAATTTCATTTGCAGATACATTTGAACCCTTGCTTATTCTTGAGATTCTTGATGAATCAAGCAAATCAGGATTTTCCCTCTCTTTTTCAGTCATGCTGTCTATAGCAAAACGCCATTTTTTCATCTTTCCTTCCTGAACATTGAACATGTCTGGAAGTTTTTTTCCTATGCTTCCTCCCAAAGAGCCCAATCCTGGAATCAATTCTGCCATCTTGTCTAATGGGCCCATCTTCTGCATATTCTTTATCTGATCGCAAAAATCAACTAAAGTGAATTTTCCTTCTTTTAATCTGGATTCAAATTTTTTCTGCTCTTTTTCATCTATTGCACTTCTAGTTTTTTCTATCAATGCCCTTAAATCTCCCATGCCCAAGAGTCTAGAGACAAATCCGCTTGGCTCGAAAAGTTCCAAGTCCGGTACTTTTTCTCCAACGCCAATAAAATATACTTTTGAATTAGTTTCAGCGCAAGATATTAGGGCTCCACCGCCTTTTGCAGTCCCATCTATCCTTGTTATGATAACTCCGGTTATCTTGCAAGCTTTTGAAAATCCGATAGCTTGTTCTTTGGCAGCTTTTCCAATATCTGCTGGAACAACCAAAAATACCTCATTAGGTTTTATTTCATCATAGAGCATTTTTATTTCCTTGATAAGATCAGCAGATAGAACATCTCTTCCAGCAGTGTCAACAATGCACAAATCAAATTTCTTTATTTTTTCTTTATATTGTTCATATATTGCCATGACATTTTTTTCTTCTTTGTCTACAAAAGACTTGACATTTGCTTTTTCAGCCATCTGCTCTAGCTGTTCTGGAGCAGCAGGTCTGTGGACATCTAGCCCTAGAACACATGTTTTGAATCCTCTTTTAGAATAATAAAAAGCAAGTTTTGCAGCATGTGTTGTTTTTCCCGCACCATATAAACCAAGAAGCATTATCTTGAATGGTTTTGCTTTCTTGTCTATCTTTATCTCAAAAGTTTCTTCTCCAAGTATATTGACAAGTTCATCATGTATTAGTTTTACAAGCTGTTCCTTTTTCTCAACGCCCTTGATATCTTCATTTGCCTTTTTCTTTATCTTTTCAATCAATTCATTTGCTATTTTTAAGTCAACGTCTGCCTCTAATAATGCTCTTTTCAATTCCAAGCATATTTCATCAATCAATTTTTTATCTAAAAAGATAGCTCCAGCTATCTTGTTCATAGCATCTTTTAAACTTGCTCCTAATTTATCTAGCATAAAAATTCAAGTTAGTTTGGTTTTATAAAGGTTTTTTAACCAAATAGCTTATCAAGAATCCTCTTTTTGTCAAAAACTTCTAAATCCTTATACTCCTGCCCTATTCCAAGGAAAAGAATTGGTTTTCCAGTCACATGACTCACAGAGATCATTGCACCTCCGCGTTCATCGACATCTGCCTTGCTCAATATCAGAGCATCTATTCCTATTGCATCATTGAATGCTTTTGCTTGTTCAACAGCATCATTTCCTGTTGTGCTTTCAGCGACAAATACTTTTAAATCTGGTTTAGAAACCCTTACAATCTTTTCCATTTCTCTTAACAAATCTTGTTTAGTATGCATTCTTCCTGCTGTATCTGCCAATACAACCTCGATGTTCTTAGCTTTAGCATGCGCAATTGCATCAAATATTACAGAAGCAGGATCTGCGCCATATTTTGATTTGATGATCTCAACTTGAAGTTTTTCAGCATGTTTTTCCAGTTGCTCTATTGAAGCTGCTCTAAAAGTGTCTGCTGCAGCAAGTATTACAGAATATTTTTTCTTCAGAAGATAAGCTAATCTTGCTATTGTTGTTGTTTTTCCCGAGCCATTTATTCCAAAGAACACAATGACATAGGGTTTCTTTTCCTTGATGCTCTGAGAGATTTTTTCTTCCAAGTTAAAAGGTTCTATCAATAATGCTGATATTGCATCTTTCAAAGCTTTTTTTATCTCCTCTTCAACTTTATTCTTTGGAATCTCTTTGTTCAACAATTCTTTTTTCAATTTTTCTCGTAAAGAGTCAATCACTTCTAAGGCAACATTATTCTCTATCAAGATTTCTTCAAGAGAATTGAAGAATTTGTCAAATTCTTTTTCATTTATCTCAGTTTTCACAAAGACTTTTTTCAGTTTGTCAAAAAATCCTTGCTTTTTCTCTTCAGGTTTTTGTTCCTTTTCAGTCTTACTTTCTTCTTTTTCTGGTTTTTTTGCTTCTTCGATCTCTTTTTGTATTTTATCTTGTTTCTCTTCCTGTTCTTTTTTGAGTTTTTCAACATCTTCCTTGATTTCTTTAGAGATCTGACTAGATAATTTCCTTTCTTTATCTTGCTCTTCCTTCTTGGCTTGTTCTTCTGGCTTTTCTTCGATCTCTTTTTCAGTTTTTTTGAACAAGTCATTTAGTTTTTTCTTTAAAAATCCAAACATTTTTTAAGATAAAATCATGAATTTAAAAAGATTAATAAATGTTATCTTATTAAAGATTAATTAAAGAGGTAAAAATGATCTGCAAAATCTACATTTTTAGGCATGGTCAGTCTATCTATAATAAGAAACACATGTTCACTGGCTGGAAAGATTCAAAGTTAACTGCTTTAGGAAAAAAACAAGCCAAAAAAATCGCGAAAAAGCTTAAGAATAAAAAGATAGATGTTGCATTTCAGACAAGACTCTCAAGATCCAAAGATACTCTCAAGGAAGTTCTTAAATTCCATCCAGAATGTTTCTGCATAATCCAAGATGATAGGATGATTGAGCGTTCTTACGGAAAATTACAAGGGCATTCTCATAAAGAATTTATTGAAAAACAAGGAACAGATGATTACAAGACACTATTGCACTGGCATAAGTTGGATCATCTGCGAGGGAAAGAAAGAGAAGAATTTGTAAAAGAAGTTGGAGAAGCTGAACTGAAGATAATCAGAAGATCCTATGGCGTTTCCCCCCCAAAAGGTGAATCAATCAAGGATGTTGAAAAAAGAGTTCTATCTTTCATTAAAGACCTTACCAAGTTTATCAAAAAAGAGAGAATCAATGTAGTAATCTCTGCTCATGGCAATTCAATGAGGCCTTTCAGGAGATACTTTGAAAATTCCCCTATTAAGGAAATGATGTCTTGGGAACTTCCTTTTGATGATTATTTTGAATATGATATAAAGGTATAATTCTTTTAACATATATCTTTTTAAATTAAAACGTTCTTGAAAATCAAGGTAAAAGGGTTAAAAGGGATAAACATGATAACTTATCAGGAAATTTATGATCATTTAAGAAAAGAGAAATACAATGAATCTTTACAAGAAATTCCAGATAATTTTCTACAGGAATTAGCAAATTATATTGATGACAAAAAACAAATTCTAGCTAAGGAAGATTCTAGCCTTTTCTCAGATACTCTGAAAGTCACAAGAAAACAGTTGGATAATTCTATTTCATTGATTAAGGAAATTTTTTCTATAAGAAACAAAAAAATCCTGAATCTTAGTTTCGCAGCAGCCATAACTGGTGTTAGCAAGAGAGATACAGACAATTTACTGGATCATGAAAGAAAATTATTTGAAAATACAGTTAAACAACTCGAAGAAAATCAGAAAAAGATATTAACTTATTTTGAAGGAAAACAAGAAAAACAGCCTGAATTGAAAAACCTTTTCATTAGATTTAAAGAAGAGGTTCCTGCTTTCTCTCTTTTTGATGGTTCTGAGATAGGGCCATTTAAACAAGGCGAAGTAGCCAATCTTCCCAAAGAGATAGCTTCTATTCTCATTAATGACAAAAAGGCTTCTCAGATTGATATTGAGTGAAAAGGTTTAAAAGCCCTCAATTTATAAAAAAGTATGAAACTACCTAAAGAAGTTAAAAGATATTGTAAGTATTGCAAGAAGCATACTACTCATAAAGTAATTATCGCAAGTTCAGGACACAAAAGAAGTTCAATGAAACGAGGTTCTATTGAGAGAGCTAAGTTAAGAGGAAGGCGAGGAACGGGCAATCTAGGAAGATGGGGTTCTAAACCAGCTTTAAACAAATGGAAAAGAAAAACAAAAGGTACAAAAAAAACAAATCTGAACTTCAAATGTCTAACATGCAATAAATCCTCTGTACAAAGCAAAGGAAAAAGAACATCTAAATTTCAATTAAAGGAGGGCAAGTAAGTAAACTAGGTCTAATTAAGATTTGGACAATAAAAAACTCAAAAGTCAGATATCAACAACCTTAAAAAATTAGCTTACCAATAAATAAAAAATGGCACTAAAGAAAAAATATTTTGATGTAAAGCTTGAAGTATTGAATTCAAGCATACCATTGCTTGCTTATACTCCAGAATCTTTAAACAAGAGAGCAATAAAATTTGACTTGACTAAGATCCTTAAAGGAAAAAATTGTGAAGCCCGATATATAGTTCATCTTAAAGATAAAGAACTTGAAGCAGAAATTGTAGAATTCTCAATCTACCCTTCATTCATAAGAAATATGATTGGTCACAACATCAGCATCATAGAAGATTCATTTTCCTGTTCATGCAAGGATGCAAAATTAAGGATAAAGCCATTCCTAATAACTAGAAAAAGAGTTCATAGAAGTGTCAGGACAGAATTAAGGAATAAGGCCAAGGAATTCTTGATAGCAACATCTGAAAATTCAACTAAAGAGAATTTCTTCCAGAATACTATAAATGGCTCAATTCAAAAAGAGCTTTCTAAAGTTCTTAAGAAGATATATCCTCTAGCTGTTTCTGAGTTGCGAGTTGTTAAACTTGAGAAATAATTCTTTTACAACAATAAAAATTATAAACCCCTCTAGATTATAATCTCTATAATGGGGCGTATGTCAAAACCTTTGATTGCATCTATACTTGTCCTATGTGGAATCTTATTGGTAATACTAGTTCTGTTACTATTCTTAGAAATAAAGACAGAGCCTCCTAAGAAGGATATTCATTCAAATGTCCTTAGTCAAAATTATGTTACAACAACAGTATATGAAACCTACATAACCTATGATCAGCATGGGCATCGAATAATACACCATAGGCAAAGAATAATCTGGCCTGAAAAGAATTATGCCCCCATAGAACCAGGAGCAATTCAAGGCCCAATAATGCCTAATTATGCTCCAGTCCCTCCAGGACCAATACCCTCTCCACCAAAATACATAGTGGCTGACCCTGTTTCAGCATCCTAAACAGGATTTATTTATTCTAACCACTAATTTTTTAAAGACCTTTTTTCTCGTTATATCATGCCTCTATAGCTCAGTGGTTAGAGCATCTGTTTTGTAAACAGAGGGTCGCAGGTTCAAATCCTGCTAGAGGCTTTCCACAGGATTTTTAAATTTAAAAAACAATAAAAAAGATGGTAGAACAGAAAAAAGAGGAGAAAAAGAAATCAAAGAAAAAAGAGAAGCTTAATTTAGCACTAGTTTTATCCGGTGGTGGAGCTCGTGGCATTGCCCACATAGGCGTGTTAAAAGTTCTTGAAAAAAATAACATTGTTCCAAACATAATCATCGGAACATCTGCAGATTCACTAGTCGGTGGAATGTATATTGCAGGAAAATTAGCAGATTTTGAAAAGATGATAACTGGAAAAACTAAAAATGAAATAAAGAGGATTGCTGCTTTCCGTCCCCACGAAGGTGGTTTGATAAATCCAGACCGGTTCGAGAAAGAGGTAAGGAACTTGATTGGCAATGTAAAAATTGAGGACCTAGATAAAAAGTTTCTTGCAACCGCTGTAGATATTTTGACTGGAAAGGAAATGGACCTTGATAAAGGAGACTTATGTCAGGCAATCCTGGCAAGCAGCACAATTCCTTTGTTGTTGCCCCCTGTAAAAAAAGATGGCATGCTATTAGTAGATGGCGGTTTAAACAATCCCTTGGCAGTAGATGATGGTTTTAGAGTAGCTAAAAAAGTGATAGCAGTGGCTATAGAAAGGAACATCAAAGATATGCCCACAAAAGATAAATACAATTTTTTAGATATTGCAGAAAGAGCATTGACCATAATGCAGAATGACATTATTGAGGGATCCATTAAAAAATATAAGAAAAATCTCGTTGTCATACGGGTTGAAGTTAATATGGACACTTTAGATTTTCACAAAGCAAAAGAAGCTATTGAGATAGGCGAAAAAGAAGCTGAGAAAAAAGTAGAGGATATCAAAAAACTTGTCCTTTCTGAATAAAATCAAGAATTTGTAAGTTTAAATTTCTTCTTTAAGCATTACTTCATGGATAAGTAGCTGCTTGGCACAATGCTTAGCATAACTTAGAATCTTAAATCGTTTTTTATCTTACCCCTCATATTTCATCAACTAAAAATTTATAAGTAAGTTACTTTTATCATAAGCATGATTAAAGTATATGAAATACCTGCTGAGAAGATAGATTCTGTCAAGAATGTACTTGAAGCGCCAGATCAGACTTCAGGCGAATTGAATGTTGAACTAGAGAAAAATCCAGGAAAAGGAGACAAAGAAAAGGCAAAATCCTGGAAAATTAATGAATTCAAGAAACAAGGTTTTCTACTCAGAGAAGCAAAAGCACTAGGAATTGAAAAAAAAGCATTTTATCTACAGATTTCTGGAGATGAATCATTTTTCCAGAGAAATGAAAAAATGCTTTTAGATGCTGGTGCGAAAGCTTTAAATACAAAAGAGGCTGACGATATCATTAAAAAAATTAACGATATGGAATCAAATGCCTCTAGCGGTATTGGTTTGATTTTCGGTTAAAAGCATAGTTGAAAATGAATGAACAAGGAAGTGCACCTGTTGGAAAAGATCCAAGAGACGCAGTGTATGTGAATGAATCATACGTTCTTAAAGAATTTTGTGATCACCCCTCATCTGGTGTTGGGGATATCCGTCCTGAAGAATTAGGTCTTAACTTTGAAGCATATCGCCAGGGATCAAATGTTTTTGTTGCACCAGCTGGAGAAATAAGTGGAACTATGAAAAGAACCATTCTTAATTCACCAAACTTAAGGAGATATTTATCAAGAAGAAATTTAATTTCAAATCCACTTTTCCAGTCTGGAGAATTTACCTTTTTTTGGATGGCTTCTAGGTCAGAGGCTGTGAGAAAACCACAAAGTGTGGACGAATATGGGGATGTTGCTGAGGGATTAGCCCATCTTGTAGAGAGAACTCCAACAACAGATAATGAAACTGCTTTTCTACATCAAGTAAGATATGCTCTTGATCATCCTGATCAATAAGATTGAATCCTAAACCTTTTAAATCCCAAAAACTAGTTAATTTTGAGGGCCCATGGTCCAGTGGTTACGACGACTCTTTGACGTGGAGTAGATCCTCGGTTCAATCCCGAGTGGGCCCATTTCTTTACCTTTCTTTTATTCGGTATTCACAACATTTTTATACTAATTTTTCTTAATTTTTCCGATATAAAAAAGTGGTAAATTATGTTAATTTAAATTTTAAGATGTCAAGCAAAAGAGCTCAGGCTACATTGTTTATTATATTGGCTGTTGCAGTTGTTGTAGTTGCTGCAGTATTGTATTTTGTTTTCTCAGGGACATCAATAATTTCTAGGCAAAATGAGGTTGAAGCATATTTCATTTCATGTGTTGATGAAAAAGTTCAAGAAGCAGTTGCAACAGCAGAACTTCAAGGAGGATATCTTATTCTGCCGGCATTTGAACAGGGCTCAGAATCATTTCCTTTCTCGAGCTATTTTAGTTTTGTAACGCTAGATGTACCTTACTGGAATTATGTTTCTGGAAATGGGATTCAGAAAAAAAATCAGCCCTCATTATCTGATATTGAAGCTCAGTTCAACGAATATTTGAAGATTTCACTAGAAGATTGCACTGATTTCAGCCAGTTTTCACAAGAGATAAATTCCAGCGATATCACTGATGTTTCTGTGAATATAAATTCTAGAAGTATTGAGACTACTATTGTAATGCCATTGTATGTTCAGGGAAACGATTACGAGTATAGGGTTTCAGAACATAAAATAAAGACCGAAACTTCTTTTGGCTCATTATATGAAACTGCCTCTCAATTTTTTGAAGAGAATGACAGAAAGAATATCATAGCCAATTACTCTTTAGATGTCATCAATGCATATGTTCCAACAAATGGCATGGAAATAAGTTGTATACCTAAGGTTTTATCGAAAAACCAGGTAAAAGAAACACTAAAATCTGCCCTTCAAGAGAATATCCAAGAACTTAAAATCAAGGGATCTAATTTTTATCTAAAAAAATCAGAAAATAAATATTTTGTCATATCTTTAGATGAAACTACTAATAAACAATTTAGTTTTCTTTATATGAAGAACTGGCCAACATCAATAGAAGTCTGGCCAAGTGAACAGGACTTGATAAAGATAGATCCAATCGGAAAAGAAGCTGGCCTCGGTGCTCTAGGATTCTGTTTCATTCCATATCATTTAGTATATGATCTAAGTTTTCCAGTTCTTATCCAGATAACAGAAAATACTGAAATGTTCCAGTTTCCAGTTTTGATAATCATTGATAAGATGATCCCAAAAAATTTCGATTTCAACGAGACAATTCCGGTTTCAATAGACATCTGCAAAGATTCTGGACAGATCGGAACAGTTTTCACTAAATATGGTTCTCAACCAATCAAATCAAAGATATCCTTCAGATGTCTAAGCCAGACGTGCAGTGTCGGGCAAACAATAAAAGACAGCGATGGAAAATTAACTGGATTATTCCCTAGATGTGTCAATGGCTATATCGTAGCAAGTTCTCCTGGATATAAGACTTCAGAAGCTCTTGTATCTACAAACGAGCCCTTCATAATCTCTATGCAATTGTCAAGGGTTTATGAGATGCCTATCCAGATAAACACTGAAGCAGGAGAAAAGGCGATAATATCCTTCACCTCGCCAGATTATTCTGAAACAGTAGTTTATTCAGATCAGACTTCAATAAATCTGACTGAGGGCAATTACAATGTTTCAGTTCAATTATTCCGGGATTCAACAATCTCAATAGGAGAACAAAATATTGAGAAGTGCATCTCTGTCCCAGCTCCGGGAATTTCAGGAATGCTTGGCTTGAAGGATCAAGATTGTTATAATCTTACTCTTCCATCCTCACAATTCACAAGTGTTCCGATAGGCGGCGGAAAAACAGAGTTTTTCATGACAGATGATGAATTGAAAAACGCAAAAAAGATCAGGATTCAAGCTGAAAAACTTTCAACACCGAAATCAATTGATGAATTAATGGATGTCTATGACATGATTAATCTTCCAACACTTCAAATAGCACTAATTTAAAATGAGATTTAATAAAAAAGAGAGTATAGTAATCAGCCTAGTTTTGATTCTGGCTCTATGTTCTCTTATTACTTCAGTTCTTGCAGAAGAATCTCAGGCAGCCAAGGAATTGCAGTTTTCCAGAACAGATAACCCCTACTATTATCCCTCCTTGAATGATCCTTCTAACTTTTTAACTTGGAGAAGCGAATTCTGCAATCAGACAGAGGGCATGGATTTTTTAGTTCAAATCCCTCCAGATGCTTGTAGTCCTTCGCCTGTAACTTCTGATCTGCTAGAAGAGCAGAATGTTCCGGTTCTCTGTAAATTAACTGGAATAAAAATAAATCCTCTTATCAGTGTTCCTAACATAAAGAGGGTCGTCCCGATTGTCGAGAACCAGTCAAAAGAAATCGCTTACATCAGTTTTTATCCTGCTAGAAGTGCTCTAGGAAATTATAATTTTAATGATCAATTTCAAGTTTCTCAAGGAAGTCCGACAATGAGCAATCTCGGTTATCTTTTGTTGTTCTTAAAACAACAACCAGTTGAGAAGAACATGCCGAAAAATGTTTCTGCTAAAATCGCGGTCAACATAACTTATGATGTCGCAAAAACCTATGGAATAAGCACAGAACAATTTTTACTGCCTATACTGACTCCACAAGAATGGTCAAACAGCCATACAAAATATGGTTTCTGGCACGGAAAAGGTTATCTTAGATTACAGGAAATAAAGGACCAGAATGCAAAGATTGCAGTTTACACTAAGCCAGGCGCTTCTCCAATATCTATCCTTGATTTAAGAGAAGGGAAAAGCGGTCAAGTGAATCTACCAGGATACTATTGTGATGGTCCAGTCAACATAAGTCTGGAAGAAATAAAAATTCCTTCTGACAGTGCAAGGTTTATCATAAACGGAAATAGTTATATTCTATCTGAACGAGATGAATTTGCAGATTCTGGATGTTATGTCACTAAGGTAATTCCAGGAGAATATCTTGGAGGGGAAGTGCATATCTCTTGCCAAGGACATGTTGGAAAAGGTCAATTTGGAGATTATATCTTGAAAGTTGATCCAATTGAAGCTAAAATAAAGCTAGTAGATCTAGAACATCCAGCAGGCATTGAAAAGACATTGAAATCAGGAGATGAGATCGAGACCAATGCATCAAGCATAAAAAAAGAGTATTATTATGTTGGATATATAGGAAAAACAGCTGATCTTACAATAGGAAAGGGTTCATATTCTTATTCCGATTCAATAGTTGTCTTTGCTCTTCAGGATAAAGTTAGGATAGATGATGAGAATAAGAGACATAAGTTTGTCAAGGCAATTCAAGAGGTGATAAATGGAAAATCTCTAGAATCATTAACAGCAAAAAACATTTTAGATGCAGTCAATAAAAATCCGCAAGTCAATGATCAGATAAAAGATCTAAGGCTTTTCAGAAAGAGCATGGGCCTTGTCCAATTATCAACAAATTCAAAAATAGAATTATTATCTGCAACAGGGCCTGTTCAAGTCACATACTCCAAGGAAATAGAGTCTGATTATAAAGAAGCAATAAATTATTACAAGACAATCGCCTCGCAGTATTCTAGACTACAAAATCCAGATGGAGATATTTATGGCATCGTATCACTAAGGGCAGCTGCAGATCTTGCAGGTTATCTTTCTAAGGAAAATGATCAGATTGAATTACTTCAATCCATAATAGACAAATATCAGGACATCGAGGATTCATACATTCAAGGAGAGGTTGAAACAGCAAGATCAGATATATTATTGTTGAGCCAGGGTTCTGGAGAGAGCAGATCAAAGATAATTGAGACAGACTCTGGAACATATCATACCACTCTTGTTTCAATAAACAAGCCAGGATTAAATTCAAAAGAAGCTGTATTAAAAGTAAACAACTCTGATTCCGGAGTTTATACTGTCGGAGACCAGATTGCTAATTTAATGATTACTGAAATCCGGGATGATGGGATAGATATAATCTATGATGAAGGAAAAGTTGATTTCATAACCAAGGGCACAAGCAGTATGTACAATGGAACAAAAATTGAAGTCATCTCAACTTCAATAAGAAGAGAAGCAAAGGTCACTGTCTTTCCTTTTGAAAAAGAGAGAACAACAGTAACGAATTTTTCAGTAGTCATCGGAATATCAAAAAGAGCAATACAGCTTACGCCAGAGCAAATAAACAAGAAGATAATAGAGTTGAACAAGACTATCGCAACACTGAACAAATATGTGGACTTTTTGGAAAAGACAACAACTACTTGGAAAAAAGCCTGTTATGTAGGCGGCACTGTTTTATGGGCAAAGAATTTCTTGACTGGACTATCGGGAGAAGCTATAGCAAGAAGATTCGTAATGAAAGCATGGTCTCAAAAATGCGCTTCAGAAGAATTTAGGACAGAATTAGGAAGCGGAAGGACAATCAGTTTATCTGCATGTTATTCTAAGAATAATGACCCTATTGAGGATGATGTAAATTCAATAACTTCCTCGATAAATGCAGCAAATGATTTTGTCAAAGAAGTCAAATCAAATCCTGGGGTCGTTTCCAGCAGCGGATTATTTGGGTTATCTAAAAAGATAAATGAAGAAAAATTCATCGAATATTCAAGAGATTTGTTCTTGAAAAAATACTCTTATCTGATTGAAAATGTGAATATAAATGTTGCTCTTGGTTCACTGACAACAGAGCAAAAAATAAATCTTTTGAATAACGAGGACATCAAAAAGGATTCAGTACTCTACTGCGGAGATTCAACAAACCCTGGAAAAAAATTAGTTGATCTTCTTGCTTCAAAAGATCTTTCAAAACAAGAGAAAGCCTGCGGCATCCCTGTTCCAGTTAATGTAAGTTCGGTCATAAAAAATCTAGATGCCTTATATGAAAATGGAGACATCTCCTCAGATGACATAAAAGACATGTTCTTGTCTCTTCTAATAAACAAACAGAAAAGTTCAATAAGCAGAGTATTGCAAGATTACAATAATTTCCAGATATTCTCTAAATTTGATTCTTATCAGAAAATAGTGAATGAAAAAGCTTTCCAAAATCAGATGGCAGAGCACAATGTAAACGCACCTTTCTGGGCATCTGAAAAGACAAAAGCATTGGTAATATCGCAGATATATTATCTAAATGGGAATACCTACAATCTTTTCAGCGATTCAGATGGAACTCCAGATACAAGGGCATTTTTGATGTCCCTTAATTCGCAAAAACCTTTTGTCATATTCACAACAAGAACAGACAAAATACTATGCATGTTAGAACAAGTTGGAGAGCCTAGTGAAAACAAATTTAGATGTGTTCCCGCCTACAATCTTTCTAACAGTGATCCTCTTTCAATTAACAGAGATGGATCTGGAAACTTTAAGACAGTAATTCAGGAAGGTGAAAATTTCCCAGATTATATTCTTCTTCAAGATGTAGAAAAGTGCAATCACGAAGTCAATGCACAAGACTATCAGATAAGATTCTGGGAATCAGGTCCTTATGAAGGTCTAGTCGCACAGATGATAATCTCAAGAAATGAGGGATGGTATTATGCTACCAAAGCATATTCTGGAATTGAAGGTAAGATGACCTCTTACAAAGAAACTGGACTAGCAAATGAATACTGGATATGCAATGTCGGCACTAATGGAAGGCCAGAATTCAATTTCTATTCTGGACCAGAAGGAGATGATGACTGTTGTTTCCAGATTTCTAAAACAACTAATATGGAGATTCCAGATAAGGTCAAGGGATTGTCTGACAAAGTCGAGAAAAAATGTTTGAATCAGGCTCAGACAAGCTATGCAAACAAAGATAGGCCAATAAAAACAGGAGATTGTGGAAATACACAACCTTTAGGAAGACCGCCAACACTAATCCCTTCAAGCCAGTGCGAAGATTTCATGAGTCCAGAGGATTGCAAGATACTGTTCAACTTATGCGATCCGGTTCTCTGCCCACCAAGCAGATGTGATATGGGAGGAAGATTCCCAGTAGACAATGTCATACAATCTGGAATAATAGGTTCACTAGTATTATGCCTCGGAAATTCAGATGAAGTAGCAGTCCCTATCTGCATTTCAGGCTTGTCCAATGGATTAGATGCTCTTAACAATCTTGTCTTCAAGCAATACAAAGAATGTCTGCAAAAACAATTGACAACAGGACAGACAACAGGATTATGTGATTATTGGCACTCTGTTTATTTCTGCCAGATATTATGGGGAAATCTAGATCCTTTCATTAAAGCTGGCTTGCCCCTAGTGACTCAATCTTTAGCACAAGGCGGCGGAGAGTATTCATTATTCTCAGAAGCTATTAAGAATGCAGATAGTTCTATGGGTTACTTCACACAGGTATATGGAAAAAATGCTTTCCTTTCATTTAAAGAGAGAGCAACAAATCAGACTGGCACAACTATCTGTGATAAATTCATTTCAGTGGTATATCCAACTGCAGCAAAATTAGTCGATGATCTGACAAAAGCAGATTCATACTATTCATTATATGCTTCTGTTGATGAAGTTGCCCTTGGTTCAAATCCCGAATCACAGTACAGGGTATTCTATGATATATACGCTGGAAAAGATAAATCTACAAGCTATTATGTATATCTTAAGAAATCATCTTCATCCTCACAAGGATATGAATACCAGATAGACCAGATCCAGGTTAGAAATGCCCAGGGATTTTTATCTCCTGGACAGACTGTTTCAAATAAAGTTGATTTCACTGCACCTCCAGGATATAATCAAGTATGTGTAAATATAAATGGAAAAGATCACTGCTTCCTCGGTTCAGGAAGCACTTCATTTGCAATACAGGAATTGCAGAATGTCTATCTTGAAGATCAGATAAAGAAAAACATCAAGACAGAGCAGGAATGCAAGGCAGGTTCATTGACACTTATCCCAACAACTTCTCTTAATTTGCAATCTCAGATAACTGAACATATTCAACCCGAAATCTATAGAAGAGGAATAATCAGGATCTGTGCATCAGAAGATCCTGGAAAAGGAACAGAATCTGGAAGATATCAAAAAATAGGATACTGTGATAATCAAAAAATAGGTTGCTGGCTTGACATGAATTCAGTAAACAACAGCATTTCAGATCTTGGTATAGTTGAGGACATAACAGAATATGCCCAAGACCTTTCATGGATGGATTTACTAGATAAGAACTTGGCTGACCTGCCTGATGTCACGAAAGCTAATATAACCGGTTTAAGAGGAAGATTATCAGCAGCAAGAAAAATACTCTATGGTTCATCTGAAGACAGGGCATCTAAAGACGGAATCTATGGGGATTATCTAAACAAGATCAAGGAAAAAATTTATTCATCTGCCAATTCATATAACAAGAATTCACTAGATGACCTGAAAATACTGATCAAGAGCAGTTCTGTAGTCCAAGATCTATTAGACATATCTCGAGATGCTTCAATAGTATCAGAACGAGCTCTACAGCCAGATTATAAGGCAGAAGCACAATGGATTCAAGCACAGGCTCTTGATGACCGATTAAGATTCTTATCATTAGCAGAAGTCATTGATGCACAGATGGTTGTTTCTGGAACCTGTGAAGCAAATAATGGAAAATGGATGAATCCGCTATCTAATGAGGAAGGAAAAAAATGTCCAGAAGGAACAACAGAATTACAATTTACACAAGATATGGGTTCACATCAAAACCAGGTCTGTTGTGTTAATGAGACTGCTGAAACTGAAGTGCCTGTAGGAGAGCTTAGTCAAGAAAAGATTGCAGAATTCTCAGAAGGAACAATTCTCTTATCTGAAATGAATGCTAATGGTTATAACAACTTGATAACCATCCAAAAACTTGAATCTTATCTAAAAGACAAATCTCCATCAAATTCTCCATTCAAGACAAATCCACAGACATGGGCAGCATATTTCTATAACCTTGGAGTGGAGTATGATATTGATCCTGCTTTTGGTCTAGCTGTTGCGATTCATGAAAGTGATTGGGGAAGAAGCCAAATTGCCAGAAATAAAAAGAACTTGTTTAATATAAATGGCACAGGTGGCTTCAAACAATATGAGAACTATGAGCAAGGAATAAAAGATTTTTATAAACTAATAAAAGAAGAGTATGTTCCAAGAAATCCGCCTCAAAAAACTCCTGCATCACTTATATGTTTTGTAAATGGGGCCTATCAAAAATCAGCATTTAATAATCACTGTTATTGTGCTTCTGAGCAAGGAGTAGATCCTTCAAGAGGATGTCCAAGTTGGTATTCAGATGTTCCTAGATTAAGAAAAGAGATCCAGAATCTGGCAGTCACAATAACAACAGAATCCTTTTTATTTAA
>Ga0233423_10000299_pt1 | contig 27420 bp, 31 predicted proteins | sample Watercolumn_Mata_FD_180713 | JGI IMG/M metagenome (GOLD analysis project Ga0233423, IMG submission 180713) | Freshwater microbial communities from Lake Matano, South Sulawesi, Indonesia - Watercolumn_Matano_2014_112_MG | ecosystem: Environmental > Aquatic > Freshwater > Lake | place: Indonesia...
CCCATCAAGCCTTAACAACAAAGCCTCGCCTTCAACACCTTCAAAAGAAATGTTCACATTAGTATAGATTCTTTTTTCTCTAGAGCCATTTAGTCTAGTATTCGGGATTTTCAATAATTCATTTATGAGTTTTGATTGCAATTTCTTTAATTTTTCCGGTTCAAACTTCATTCTGGACTTAGCTAGCTCAGTGGCTTTTGCTAATCCAATAACCCCCGCAACATTTTCTGTTCCAGACCTTAAACCAGTTTCATGTCCACCCCCATGGACTATCTCCTTGATATTGACATCCTTGTTTACATATAAAAATCCGATTCCTTTTGGCCCATATAACTTATGCCCAGAAACTGATAACAAATCAACATTCAACTTCTTGACATCAATAGGAATTTTTCCATAGCTCTGTACAGCATCTGTATGAAAATAAACTTTTTTCTTCTTGCATATTTTTCCGATTTCTTCAATTGGCTGTATTGTCCCAATTTCATTATTTACATGCATTATTGTGACTAGAACAGTCTCATTAGTAATTGCGTTTTCAACATCTTTTGGGTTGACTAAACCTTCCTTATCAACATTAAGCCAGGTTACTTTCCATCCACTTTTTTCAAGATACTTACAAGTTTCTAAAACAGCAGGATGCTCAATCTTGCTTGTTATAATATGCTTCTTATTCTGGTTTGCAAAAGCAACACCCATAATAGCCAGATTATCAGATTCTGTTCCGCCAGAAGTGAATATTATCTCGCTAGACTTGCCATTGATGAAATCAGCGATTATCCTCCTAGCTTTCTCCAAACCCTCTTTAGCTTCTCTTCCAGCACTGTGCAATGAACCGGGATTTCCATATTTCTCTAAAAAATAGGGTTTCATCTCTTCTAAAATAATTTCATCTGTTTTAGTCGTTGCAGAATGATCTAGATATATTCTATTCATGTTTATTTTATTTTTCCCCCAAGTAATTTAGTTATTCTAGAACTTGAATTTACTTTGTCTATTCCGACATTTGAAACCACACGGATACCATTCTTCTTGCATACTTGTCTTTCTGACTCCGGGATATTGTCTATATTTCTGTCTCCTCCCTTCGCAAATATGATTTCGCAATTTTTATTCAATTTAAATATGTACTCCAGAGTTTTGGCCTGGCTCTCATCAGTATCTATTGAAAGGAGGACCCTATCCACACACCTCAATTCCTTCACAATTTCCATTCTCTCTTTTTCGTCAAGTATGATCATTCCTTTCTTCAACATCTGTTGCTTATCATTATTTACAATAACCCAAAGTTCATCTCCTAATTTTTTGGCATCTTTCATATTGCTCAGATGTCCGCCATGTATCGGATTGAAATATCCCGATATAATAATTACTTTTTTGACTCCTTTATTTTTTGAAAAAACCTTCTCTTCAGAACTCTTCAGATATTCTGGAATTGGATATTTTTCAAATTCTTTCAACAGATTCTTTCCTTTTAATACTCTAGAGAAACATTCAGCAGTCAATTTAGCATCTTCAAGTGCATTATGGAATTTTCTATCATCTATCATCCCACAAAAAGGAATTATCTGCTTTAAGCCAGAAGTATGATCTTTCTCAATTGAGAACTTTCCATTGACTTCAAGCACTTTTGCTTGTGCAATCGAATGCAAGTCAAATGACCTATAATGAAATGGAAATCTTAATCCATACCTCAATGCCCTGATCTCTAAAAAGGCGACATCAAACTGCGGCCCCTCACACATAAAATTCTTCATTTTTGATTTTTCGCACCATTTGAAAAATCTTTCGATTAATTGCTTCTGGCTCTGTTTAGTTTTATCTCTTAATTGCTCCTCTGTCTTGCCGATGATATCAAAAAGTTTTACTTTTCCCTTTTCAAATATGATGTCATCGTCATCTATTCTTGCTTCTTCAAAAAAGACTCTTTCGGGATTATCAAAATCAATTGCACCAATCTGCCAGATTCCACATTTAACATGATCCACTCCAGATGTCTCTATATCAAAAACAATCATCTTAACTCCTTTTCTGGCTTGCACGAACACATAGCCAGTATCCCCTTATTATGTTTTTTGCACATGCAGCAGGAAACTCCATTTTTTTTAGATAAGTTGACCAATTTCATAATCTCTCCAACGACTTTTTTATTATCTTTTATTATTTCTTCACAAGCTTTTTCAAAATCTCCATTCATCTCTTTCGGGAACTTTATTTCATTGGCTCTTTTTTTTGACAAGTACTGCGAGACAGCTGCCTCAGAAGTCCCTAGAAGTTCAGCTATTTTCTTTTGTTTTAATTTATGCTTTTCGCCCAAGATTACGGCTAATTCTCTTCTGACAGCAGGGATAATATACCAGACTTCAATTTCTTGCGGCAATGAATACATAGAAATCTTAACTATAGTGAATTTATAAATCTTTCTATAAATAAGAAACAAAGGAATAGATATACAAATGAATATAAAAAATTCTTCCTTCCTCTTTTTGTTTCAAACAGCTAATCAAGCTTTTACTTTACTCAAAGGAGTCATTTTTTCCCAACTTGATTCAAATAGTTGGTGCATTGTATTCCCGAAAAATGGACTGTTTACCCAGACACCAACATCATAGTTTGGATGTACTTCCTCGTCGTCTAGTAACATCAAAAGCATCTCTTTTCCATCTGCTAGAGTAAATCTTGACTTCATCTTTCCACTTCTTATTTCTGCATGTTTGCTCAGTTCTTTGGCTACTTTCATATTTCTAGAATCGATTGGTGCCGCTATTTTTATTGTAACTCCTTTCTTTTTAGCTTTCTCTATAGCAGATTTCAAACTCTCAAATTTTCTGTTCAAACCTTCTGCAGTTGTTGCAATAATGACATTCTTGTCAGCATTTCTAATCATCATATCTAGATGATCATAAACGTTGTTTCTTCCTCTTATTGCTCCAGATAAATCAGTTGGCTCAATGTATTTTATTCCGGTCGTAAATAAATTAGTCAATTCATCTAAGACTTCTGTTCCTTTCAATTCATCAAGTCTCTTTGCCATATCACTTGCATCTCTTACTACATTTCTCTTGACTCTTTCAACAACTTCGTTTGGTTTTAGTGCGACAAACTTGATTGGCTTTCCAAGTTTCATTACAATGAATCCCTTTTTCTCCAAAGACTCAAGAATATCATATGTTCTTGATCTTGGAACATTAGAAATGTCACTCAATTCTCCTGCTGTCGAAACTCCTCTAGAAAGCAATGCTGCCCACACTCTGACTTCATATAGGTTCAAACCAAAAATCTTTCTTAGCCTGCTCAAAAACTCTTCTTTAACAATCATTTTAAAACTTTTATTTTTTAGCAAATACATAATTTATGATTTGCTACAACTTGCAGATTACAAGTTAATGTTCCTAGTTTCCAGTAGTATTTAAAGCTTTCTGTAATAAAACACATAGAATATCGTCTATAAAACGTAATTCAAATCAAAAAAAGAATCTAGTTTTAAAAACAAATTTCAACTTTTTTATCCTTTATCTTAAAATCAAATTTGTTTTTATAATTCCCAGATTTATTGAATTCTATTTTCTTGCAATTTGCTTTTTTAAGCATCTCTTTCATGTTCTTTTCTACAATTTTTGATAAAAAGCTTTCCGTATTTATCACTAAAGAAATTTCTTGGTCTTTGGTCAGGCCTGCTTTTTTCCTAGAATCCTGAATTACTCTGGCTATCTCTCTGAAATAACCCTCCTCTTCAAGTTCCTTTGTCATTTTCGTATCTAAAGAAATCTCAAAAGTTTTGCTAGAAACAAACTCGATTTTTTTGACATTTATCCTTTTTAGCATGATTTCTTGAACACCTTTACTTAGTTTCTTGTCGCTTTTCACAGTTACTTTAGATAAAGGCCATCTCACTCCAATTCCTTTTTCAGATCTTTCTGCCAAAACCTTTTCTATTATCTGCATTGCAAACAAAAATTCTTCTTCTATTTTTTTATCGATCTTTTTTGCATCATAGCTTGGCCATTCGCAAAGATGAATCGATTCTTCTTTTAAGTTGAGTTTATCTCGTAATTCTTGATAAATCTGTTCAGTTATGAATGGTGCAGTCGGTGCAAAAAGTTTTAAGGAATTCATCAAAACCTCATAGATTGCACAAAGAACATTCTCTTTCTCCTTATCTGAGCCATTTGCCTTGTCCCTTACAAGCTGCATATAAACACGACTCAATTCTAAAAATAGATTTTCAACTTGAATCACAGTTGAATCAAGTTGATACTTTTCAAACAAATCTGTGACTTCCTTGATTGTTGAATTACATCTAGAAATAATATATTTTTCTTCTAAATCTGGTATTGTTTTAAGTTTAGATGGATTTTTTCCTAACAAAGAAGAAAGCTCAATTAAATAATTTTTGATATTCCATAATACATTTATGTTCCTCTGTTTTATCTTTAGTTCTTCCCAGTTAAAATTCATATTTTCACCAGCTGTGTTCTGGAAAAGATAGTATCTGAATACGTCTACACCAGATTTTTCAATAACTTCATCTGGCGAGATTACATTTCCCAGAGATTTGGACATTTTTCCACCCTCCCAGTCCAAAATCATCCCATGCATGTAAACAGAATTATAACTTTTCTTTCCTAAAGCAATTATTGAACATATGTTCAACATTGAAAACCATAATCTTACTTGTTCTGTTGCCTCTAGAATAAAATCTGCAGGGAAAAATTCTTTGAAATAATCCTCTCTTCCATGATAGTACAAACAATTCCAACCAGCCGTTCCAGAATCAATCCAAATATCCACAATATCTGGTTCTCTTATCATCGTTCCATTGCATTTATCACATTTCCATTTTACTTCATCAATAAAAGGTATATGAAGGTCATCAGGTATTTTTCCAGCTTTTTTCTTCAACTCTTTTGTATTTCCAATAACTTCGATATTATCACATTTGTTGCATTTCCATATCGGATTTGGACATCCCCAGAATCTCTGCCTAACAATGCTATTATCTTTAAGATTCTCAGTCCATCTGTTATAAGAAGCTTTTCCAAAATCAGGAATCCACAAGACCTTTTCATTTTCCTTGACAAGCTTATCAGTAATATCTTTTATCTTCAAGAACCATTGCTCAACAGCCCTAAAAACAACAGGATTATGACATCTCCAACAATGTGGATACTCATGTTCGACTTGAACCACCTTCAATAAAACCCCTTTCTTTTTCAATAAATCAATAAATTTCTGATCGTCTTTCTTAGCAACCATTCCATTAAATTCCTTCATGTTCTCAAAACTGCCTTTTTCATCTAGATTATTAAATGAAGGAAGATTGTACTCGTCTCCGACTTCTTTATCTTCAGGACCACATCCTGGAGCACAATGCACTAGCCCAGAACCCGCAGAAGTATCAACATACTTCTCGGATAAAATTACAGTATGCAAATTCTTGTATTTTTTTTTCATGTCTTGGAATATATTTTTTAGCTCATCATTAAATGGATTTTCATATTCTAGTCCTAGAAGTTTATCTCCCTTGAATTCTTCCAGTAGATTATATTTTTTCTCAAAAACAGAAGTCAAGACAACATGAGCTAAGGCCTTGGAGATATAATAAATATCCTTATCCTCTGTCTCTAATTTGACATAATCTAGTTCTGGATTGACCATAACAGCAAGATTATAGGGTATTGTCCAGGGGGTTGTTGTCCAAACAATCAAGTATTCATTTTTTTTGCCCTTAATCTTGAATCTTAAGAAGATAGAATCATCATTTACATTTTTGTATTCTAATTCGTGCTTAGCTAAACCGGTTTCACAATCACTGCACCAATGAAGGATCTTCTTATCCTTGTAGATCCTTTTTTGTTCCCATGCTTTCTTTATGAAAAACCACTCGCCTTCAATATAATCTTTACTTAAGGTCATGTAAGGATCCTTGAAATCCATCCAAACACCAAGATTCCATAGATTATTAGACATGTTCTTAGCACCATCTTCTGCGACTTTCCTGCACTCTTTGACGAACTTGTCTACACCGTACTTATGAATATCTTCCTTATACTTCAGATTTAATTTCTTTCTTACTCTATTCTCAGTAGGCAATCCATGAGTATCATAACCTGCCCTATCCCAGACATTAAAACCTCTCATCCTCTTGTATCTCATAATCATATCTTTGAGACAATTATTCCAAGCAGTCCCTATATGCAGATTTCCAGAAGTATAGGGTGGCCCCTGTAAGAAATAAAATTTTTTTCCTTTCTTATTCTTAACTTTTACCTTTTCGTAAATCTTACTTTCATTCCAAAACTTTAAAATCCTTTGTTCGTTTTCCTTAAAGTCATACATTTTAATATAAGCTATAATTAACTTAAAAGAAAATATCTTTTAAACTTTTCCCAAGAATCATTATAAATAAAAAAACAAAAATAAAACTAAAAAACTACTCATCCTCTGGTTCCGAATCGTCTCCAGTATCGTCAGCGTTATCCTTCACGTCATCGCCTTCATCATCAAAGTCGTCTCCATCATCTCCCCATTCATCATCATATTCGGGTTCGTTTGGCATTTTTTACCTCCTTTATTTTTTTGGTAGTCAAAATCTTAAGATTTTGAGTATGCAAAAAACAATCTCTGTTTTTTAGCATAATATTTCTAAAAAAATAATTCCTTTATAAATATTACTATCACCAAGAATATATATCAAAAATCATAAATTAAATCGCGGCCAATCTCTTCTGTTTTCTCTTCCTTTTTTCTCGCCTAATTCTCTTTCTCTGCCACTTCCATCTCATCTGTCTTTTCTTTTTCCATCTACGACTTGATCTTTTCATTTTTTAACCATTAATTTTATTTAAATTCAATAATTTCGGGTTTATTAAGCTTAGTATCATACAAAACATAACTTGGCTTATGTTCACTTCCAAGGATTTCTCCAGGATTGACCAACCAACAATCTTTTACTTTTTCAATCTTCGCTTCATGAGTATGCCCATAAAAAACTGCCTTGTAATCACCTGTGCTAGCTAATGCTTTCGCTAAAACCGGCGTGTGAATATATGCTACTTTCTCGTCTTTAATCTCTCCGAATCTAGTTCCTTGGCCTGTTGAAAACACAATATTTGGACCTTTTTTTTCAAATAAAGCAAACGAACATTCACCACCATCCTGATAACCAAAACAGATATAGACTTTGCATTTCAATTTATTCAGTGCTTCCAAAATAAAAGGTGAAATAAGATCACCGCAATGTATAACCGCATCTGGCTTTATCTTCTCATTAAATTCCTGTACAATAGCATTTGTTCTTTCCTCATTGTCATGAGTGTCAGAGATTACGGCAATACGCATTTTTCTAGAAAACTTTTTTAAATTCTTTAATAATCTCTTTATTTTTATCTTGAATTCTTCCGATAGCATCAAATAATACTTTTTTAGCATCCTTTCCTTTTGTCTTTATCACAAGTATCGGATCTTTTGAAGGATTATCTCTTCTCCAAGCACTTATCTCAACACTATCGTCTTCCCACAATTCATTTCTTAAGAGTTCAGCAACTGTCAAATTATCTATTTCTATCTCAAGTTCTGTTTTTTCTTTCTTTAATATGTTAATTTTCATTTTTTCTTTCCTCTAAACTTTCTATCATATCTGGAACCATTTCAGGAATATCCCTACTATCAGAGGATTCAGACTCTGTAGATTGCTTTTCCTTTCCTTTTAGGAATTTAAATGTTTGCTTAAAGAAACCCTTAATATCTATTTTTTTGGAAGCTTCAGCATCAAAAGATTTTTCTTCTTCTATCCTTTCTTCAGAACCGAATTCACTGTCAACTGCTTGAACAATCTCCTTATTTTCGAGTTTCTTCTGTCTTTCTAAATCTTCCAAAAATTTCTTTTCTTCTAATATAGCCATTTTTCTCTGTTTTTCAAGAGTATTCCTTTCACCCATCTTCATCTTATACCTATCCCATAATCCCTGCAAGCTAACACGTGGCTCTTCTTTATATGTTTGCTCTGGTTTTTTGTTTCTTCTTTCATTCCATTTCTCAGCATTTCTTGCCTTTTCCTCTCTAAGTATTAACGCATTATTTGTTCTAGCACATTTTTCACATAATCTCATTGGTTTGTTATCTAGAATTGTGTCCAAAAGATCTTCATTTTCTGTTCCACACTCTTCGCATCCTAATTCAAAATCCATAAAAATCCATGTTTTTGACAATATTTAAAAGTTATGGTTCTGTTTTAGATATGATCTTAACAGTTATTATAATCAAAAATGAAAAAGGGATTTTTTAAGAATAAAAAAGAGATAATTTTCCTTGTCTCTTCTTTCTGTATTTCCTTAATCTTCTTTATATGGCAAAAGAAGCTTCTGATGAATTCTTCGTGGGATTTCTTAGTTTATGTTATGAATGCGGAATATCTATTCAAGGGCTTTTATTTTGAGTGGTTAAGGCCACCATTAGTTTCTTGGATAATGGCCCTATTCATTCCGTTAGGAAGGCAGATAGCAATCTATTCTTTCATAATAATCTCGACTTTTCTTTATTTCTTATCATTAAAGCTGTTTCATGATAAGTTCTTGAAACAATATGTTAATTCAGAGATATTCTATCTTTTAGCCATAAACCCCTTCATCCTGGGATTTGGGCTATCGGTCGGAACTGAGCTGCTTTCCCTTACTTGGATAATGTTCTTCTTGACATTTAGTTTCTCATATCCTTCATTCATATTTCTTGGTTTAGCTATACTTACTAGACACTCAAATGCCCTGCTTACATTCATGGTCTTTTTCTCAAATAATCTAAAGAAGATACTGCTTGGATTCCTGATCATTCTTCTGGTAATATCTCCCTGGATTCTCCTTAATTATCTTTCAACAGGCCATGCATTGACTAGCTTAGGAGATAATTATGCACTTAATGTTCTAGAACAGCCAAAAACAAGCATAGAAATTGGAAAAATATTCTTGCATTTGTTGATAACACTAAATTTACTTATTCCATTTTTATTATCGGGAATCTTCAAGGTAATAAAAAGATGGAAGGAATTAGAAGATAAAGAAAAAATCATGATTCATCTATTGATGGTTCTGTCAATTATTGCTCTAACAACATATATAATCTCCCCTATCAAGGAAATAAGATATCTTTTGGTTCTTTCTCTTCCAGCAATTTATTTTTCCTTTTTTGGAATAAATTCCTTAATAGAACCATCTAAAAAAAAGAAGAAAAATAATGGTTTGAAGATATTCTTAACTATTTTACTAATAATCATATCACTCTCTACATTCGCAATAATGTGGAAGGTCTCAAGAGACATAAGTTCAGATCCAATAAAAGAGATAATCCCGAAGATAAACAACAATTGTACAATCTCCTCTGATTTATGGGTCTATTTTAATTGGCAAGGCATGCGAGCAATACCAGAACCATCAGCAGCTTATATTGAGAAAGAATCACAGATATCTCTAATGACTAAGGAGGGCTATAATATTATTTTATTAAAAAAAAGTGAATCTTATCAAAAGAATCTGCCTTTTATCAATAACCTTAATGCATCTATTCTTGAGGATAACGATAAATACATTTGGATATATAATAATCAATCCTGCAAACAGATTAAAAAAGTTGATTCCACTTACATAGAATCCAAAAAACAAATTGGTGAATTTCCTCAAGAATTTTCTCCATGCGATGCTCTACTTACAAAGTTAAAATTAACAAAAATCTGCAAAATCTTTCCTTTTCTTTAGACCAATTTTTCTATATCTTCCTTGACAAGATAGCCATATTTTTCTCCGTTGATTACTAGAGTTGGAACACTAGTTATGTCATATTCTGAAACCAATGCTTGAGTTGCAGGATTCTCTGAATTGACATCAAATGCAAAAACATGGACTTTTTTTCCATTACCTGCTTCATTGTGATCAAAAACAACTTGATCTAAAACTAGTCCCTGGTCCTCTGAACCGCCGGCACTTCCCATAGGATCATTGTTTCTATTTGTATAGAAAAATAGAACAATATTGAAGTCTTCGTGACAATTTGTCTTGATATCTTGAATCAAAAATAAAGTCTTTAATTCAATTAATTCATAAACCTCCTTTCTTAATAAGACCCCTGGATCATTTTTTCCTAACCTGATTTCTAAAGAAGAAAGCATCTTACCAAGTTCAACTTTTTCTTGCCATATATCGCTCCAATCAAGATTGCATAGACCCTCTTTATCTAAAATCTGGTCTCTGACTTCTAAACCTATGAGATGTATCAAGAACTTCTGCTCACTCTGTTGAAATGCCTGTAATCTTGATGAAACCATATAATTTCCCAACAAAAGTCCAAAAATAAAAAGAGATATAGCAACAATGACTGCAGCAATCATCAACTTGCTAGTATGTCTTGTTTCTTCTCTGACTTCCCTTATTTTCTTACTTTGATTCATTTTAAGCCATTGTTTAAAACAAATATAAACTTAATTGTGATATAAAATAACATTATTTCCCATGTTTTTTGTGCATATATCCCCAAGTCATTTTCATTTTGAATACATACTTTATAAAACCCTCTAATTGGGTATAAGCCAAGAACCAAACATAAGGCACAAAGAAAATAAGATAATCTATCAGCCGAATCCTTTCCTTGCTATAGTTTCTTGCAAAAACAAAGAAAATAACTGAAATCAAAATTCCAAAAATTCCAAGTAAAACCCTTGAATCTGACAAGAAAACACTTACCTGAAATAGCACTGTATTCAAGTCAAGGTGCCCGATATTGAAAGAGGGCTTCCAACCAACAATCAAATTATGGATAAACAATTCTGCCCAGTGAAAAAAGCCGTAAATGAGCAATAATAAGGAGATCATCAAAAGTCCGATTCCAACAAAAACAGTCACTGGTAAAAAAAATGTTCCTGTTGCACCATACTTGGGCGACAATAAATAAGGATAATCCTTGAATAGGGCCTGGAATGTGCCATGTCCCCATCTAACTCTTTCTACTCTTAATTTTTTAAGATTTTCTGGTGCGATAAAATAAACTTTATCTTTCAGATACGCGATTCTATATAGATTGGCCTTAACTTTCAAGGCCATATCAAAATCTTCTGTCCAGGAATGCTCATTATACAAGCCAGCTTCCTTGAAGAAACTTGTTCTAAACAGTGTAAATGCAGGAGTAGAAGAAAGAGCATTTGCCTTTCCTAATAATTCTCTAAAAAAATTAGACATGACATACTCTACATACTGCAATCTCAAAAGAAAATTGGTTTGCATCGGGATTAAAGGTGTTATTACTGCGGCTATTCTCTCATCTTTTTCAAAATAAGATACACCATTTATCAAAACATTTTTTGTAATGAATGTATCTGCATCAATCGGACACGTTATTTCTGTTTTCAGATTCTTTAGAACATATCTTATTCCTTCATTCAAAACAGGGGCTTTTTTACCCTGGCTTTTCTTCCTATCCACAATTATTATTCTTCTTTTGCTTGAATTATACTTTCCAGCCAGTCTTTTCGCGATTTCTCTTGTAGTATCTGTACTGGCATCGTTTACCACAACAATATTTATTTTTCCAGGATAATCTTGTTTTATAATATCAAGAATACATCGTTCAATGCAGATTTCCGCATTTCTAACAGGAATGACAAAGGAAACATCTGGAAACCTTGTGGCCTTCGGGATCTTCTCCTCTTTTTTCAAGAACACTATTAAGTAGAAGAAAGCCATAAAAAATCCCACAAAAAGAATGGGATAGACTATCCACTCAGGCAGTGCCGGAATCATAAATTTGAAAGAAATCATCCATATAAAAGAATTTAGATTATAAAGAATATTAGTATATTAAGCTAAAATCTTAGATAAGGCTAAGAACAAGAAAGAGACTATTAGCAATATAGCTGAATGTTTTATTCCTGCTTTAACTTTTCCTTCTCCTAATTTTCCAATAACCAATCCAGTAAATAAAGCCTGGACTAAAATCAAGATGAAAAAAGCCCTGTCCATAATCTCCATAGAATCTGTTTTGACAACATCTGTTGAAAAAGACTTGAATATCAATGGCATGAACTTGACTTGAACAAAAAGCATTATTATCAGGAAAATAAAGAATATGATATATCCCTGAACAACCAAGCTATAAACTCTTGAAGCTCTTTCTTTCTTTATCTCCTCTATCTGCGAAACATTAGAAACAACAGCATCTAAAATGCTGGATATATCTCCGCCAGAACTCTCTGCTTGGATAATTAGGGATATTGCTCTAGAGATTGTATTATTCTTGATATCATTTGAAAAAGTCAAGAAAGCCTGCCTGACCGGGATTCCAAGATTGACTTGACTGGCTAATTTTTTAGTATGTTCAGTCAAAGAGCCATATTCCTTGTCTGAAACATTCATGATGCTTTTAGATAAAGGTGTTCCAGATTTGACAGATTCTACTAAATTCCTACAAAACAGCAAGAACATCTCCTCTTTCTCTTTTTCCTTGCTCTCTTTTGTCAAAAAAGACAATACAAAGGGCGCTGCTCCGATGATAATGGCAATGCCTAAGACCAAAAATAAATATTTTGATTTCAACAAGAAAACTAAAGCTAGAACAATTATCAGGATTCCGATGATTATTGAAATTATTTTTGGTTTCATGTTACATTTCCGGTTGTGTCAGATTTAAAAATATGATGAACAGGATATTCAAAACAACAATTGCAATGATTCCTACATTTGACAAGAAAGATATGCTGATATTTCCGACAGAACTTCCAAGACTGCTCATAAAAGACAGTACTAACATCAAAATAAGCGGTGCAGCAATCAACAAAGCAGTGTAGATGTCTGAATACATCCCTATGCTTGTCGAAAATCTTTCCCTAGACAATTTATAATCAAGCAGAGTATCTTTAGATTTCTCCTTCAGATACAGCATCAAGTCTCCTCCAGAAGAGATGATTGAAGTAAATCCACTCAAAAATTCAGAAAATTTTCTGCTGGAAGAAAGGCTCGAGACATTTTTCAAAGCAGTGCTTAAGTCATAACCATAGACATTCATCTGATTCACGACTTTTTTCATTTGAATGGCAAATAACTTATAATCCAGAGAATCTGACATTATCACAAATATCTTTGATGGAGATATTCTTGATGAAGCAATTGCAGCCATATGCGCCAAAGCAAAAGGCATCTCATTCTCTAATCTTTTACAATTATTTTTAACCTGGATTCTTGGATAATAAATAAGGAATATACAAAAAATTGCCACAATCAATAAAGCTATTACAAAATTTCTGATAATTCCCAAAGGAGAACTGGTAATTGATAAAATTCCAGCTACACCAAGACAGACAATCAGAGATATTAAAGTCAAAAGAAAAACTAAAGAAAGGTAAGATGAGGCAATATAGGGCATGTCTGCTTGTTTCAAGTCCTTATCTAAGAATTCCATCTTTCCTGACAGTGGCTTGGCTACTGATTTGAAAAGCCTGCTAGAAAAAAGAACAATCTGTGATGGTTTGCTTACTGTGGGCATTTCTCCGGTCTTTGGCTCATTGAATTTTATCTCTTTTATCTTCAATTCTTCAAGATAATTTTTTTTGTCCTCTTTTTTTATAAAAGTGTTTCCGCTAGAAGTTGAAACTCTGACATAATCTCCCTTGAACTTAGGGGTGCTGGATGTCAAGACCCTTGAATTATCCTCGCCAATATGACTTAACTCTTGAATCATGTTGTCTGTGCTTCTATGGATTATCTTTAGTTGATTAAACAAGCTTGAAGACGCTTTTTCTAAGAATTGCTGCTCTTTTTTGCTGGCTTCCTGATATAGGTTTGAAATATTCACTAATTCGAACAATAATTTCTCTTCTCTTGAGACATTCTCCTTCAAAAAAGATATTTGATCCATTTTAAACCAGGTTTTCATTGATTTCTGCATTTAATCTACTGATATGCTCTTTAATCTGGTCTATCTTGAAGCTTTTTTTTGAAGACATAGCTTCATCTAGTTCTAGAACAGCTTCTTTTAGAGATTCGATTAACTGTGACAAAACTAAAATTTTTTCTTCTGAAATCATTTTTAGATTATTTTATATTTTTCAAGAACAGCTTCTGGATCTTTGTAGTACTCGCTTACAATTTTTTGTATTTCATTGAACTCTGAAATTCCTTTCTTGAATAATTTAAAGATCAACTTGGTTCTTAATTCAAATTCTTCAAGCAGTTTTTCCTTTTCTATTCCATATCTTGTGCAGATTTTGTCAAAAACATGACTCGAGATCTTAAAATAAAATTTGTCTTCTGAGGGATTCCACTTGATGAGCTGGTTTGATGAAGCCACTCCCTTATTATTTACATCTAAGATTTCAACAACTTCTCTGACTCGCCTGGTCTCTTGTTTTTTAACTACCGCATGTGTCATAACAGCAAGAACATCCAGGATATTCAATAAGGAGGGATTCAAGCTTATAGGCGGAGTCTCTAATCTGTCAATAACAGATTCAACAGAATCTGCATGGATCGTGGCTATGCTGGGATGCCCAGAAGCCATTCCCTGGAACAAGACAAAAGCTTCTTTTCCCCTGACCTCTCCGACAATCACATAATCCGGGTTTTGTCTAAAGCTCTCTTTCAATAATGTAAATAAATCAACCTCTCCAATTCCAGATATTCCGCTTCTGGCCACAGAAGGGAGCCAATTTTCTCTAGGCAATTGTAATTCTCTTGTATCCTCAATTGAAACGACTCTTGCTTCAGGGGGAATGAAAAAAGCAATTGCATTCAACAAAGTTGTTTTGCCAGACCCTGTACCTCCAGTAATAAGAACATTGCACTTATACTGCATCAAAATCCAGAAGTATGCCAAGATCTCAGGGCTCAAGGTATTTGCCCTTATCATCTGTATTGGAGTTATCGGAATTTTGGTGAATTTTCTTATCGTGAAAGTAGGCCCCTTGCTTGAAATGTCTGTAGTATAAGTAGCATTTACTCTGCTTCCATCTGGCAGTGTCCCATCTAACAAAGGATTGGCATAAGAAACATATCTTCCAGATTTCTGTGCTAGTTTTTCTACAAAATTCCCAAGAACAGACATATCAGTATAGAGAAGATTGGTCCTCAAATTCCTATAAGTCCTATGAACAATATAGACCGGCGAATTAATTCCATTGCATTCTATATCTTCTATAAAAAAATCTCTTAACAAAGGTTCAAGTTCATTAAATCCTAAAAAATCCCTGTAGATATAATAAAAAAGTCTCGAATAGGTCTCTGAATTAACTTTTTCTCCAAGTTCATCAAGAACAATCTTCAGCATCTTATCAAGATAAGATAATACATTCTGATTTGCTATTCCAATATTGATCATTTCTGTCATGGCTTTCTCAACATCATATAGCAATTTCTTTTCTTGATCGTTCAATAAAGGCTCTTCAATCTCATAAACAACCTCTCCAACTTCTTTATTCCAGTATATATGACAAGAGACATAAGGCACAATCAAAGCATATCTTACATCTATCTTTGTTTTGTCCTCAAATTTAGGCAAAACTGGAATTTCTGGATTTATATTTATTACAGGAGTTGGAACTTTTAATCCAGAAGATCTTACATTAGGATTAAATTTAGGGACATTCATTATTTTACCTCTCTTTTAAGTAAAAGATTGAGGGAAAAATCTTATTTAAATGTAACGAAAAAACAAGGTTTAAATAAGATTTTAGATGACAATTAATATGAAAGAACAGATAATTGGCAGAGGCGCAGAAGCGACACTCACAAGAAAGAACAACATCTTGACAAAAGATAGAATAAAAAAAGGCTATAGGCATGAACTTCTGGATAAAAATCTGAGATTCAAAAGGACAAGGCATGAAGCAAGGATAATTGAAAAAGCTTCCAAACTTATTCCAGTCCCAAAAATCATGAATGTTGGTGAAGAAAAAATTGAAATGGAATTCATTGAAGGGAAAAAGCTTTCAGAATTTCTTGACATTGCGAAAGAGCAGGAACAGATTGAAATCTGCAGACAAATCGGGAATAATATCTCCAAGCTTCACGAGAATAATATAATCCATGGCGACTTAACAACATCAAATATGATTTGGTCAGAAGTTTCCCAAAAAGACAAAGCGCAAAATACTAACTTGAAGCGCACAAACAGCTCTAAAAGAATTGAACATACAAAAAAGCTTTATTTCATTGATTTTGGTCTTTCCTTTCATTCAATGAGATTAGAAGACAAGGCAGTTGATCTGCATTTATTGAAACAAGCACTGGAATCAAAGCACTTCAAGAATTATGATTTTCTTCTCAAGCATTGCCTCTTAAATTACAAATGGAAAGACTCTCCCCAAGTACTCAAACAGCTTGAAAAAGTAGAATCTAGAGGAAGGTACAAAAACAAGCATTAAATAAGTAAAGCAAAAACTTAAAAAGCATAAAACTCCTTAAAAATTAACACATATCGATAAAATGGGACGAATAAAATCACTGCCAATAAAAAGAACAACCCTTGAGTTGTTAGAGAAACATCCTGATCTTTTTTCAGATGACTTTGAGAAGAACAAAATTGTCTTGAGTAAGATAGTCGAAGCAGACAAAAAAACAAGGAACAGCATAGCTGGCTATATAACGAGGATAGTCAAGAGAACAAAAGCAAAAAAGTGATTGCTGATTTATGCTAAATCTATCAAACACTAGGAGGCAAAACATGAAACAAAACAACGAAAATACAGTTCTTATTGGCGGAAAACCATTCATGAACTATGTCACTGGGGTTGTAATGCAATTTACAACAAAAGGTGCCAAGGAAGTCTGCATCAAGGCCAGAGGAAAGTTCATCAGTAGAGCAGTTGATGTATCTGAAGTAGCTACAAAGAGATTTCTTAAAGAACAGAACATAGCAGTGAAGGACATAAAAATTGACTCAGAAGAGTTCGAGAACAAGGAAAAGAGAAAAGTGAATGTTTCCACAATAGAGATAACTCTAGAAAAGAAATGAACTTTGATTTGACTTAGGGATTTCTTTAGATTTCCCTATTTATTTTTTAATTAAATGTAAGTTTGCAATAAAGCCCACTCAACAAACAAGTTTATTTAGCTATTAAGCGAGTAAGCTTGCTTGCTAAGCGATTAGACTTATGCACTTGGCCATAACATTACATCTTGCAGAAATTTTCAACTATCTCGCGATTTCTAGCTTCTGGGTGGAACATAACTCCATAAATATTCTTGTCTTTTAGCTTGATGGCCTGGATTCCGCTTTTTGATTTTCCATAAATCTCAAGATCTCCTCCTAATTTGATTATCCCAGATTTATGCAAAGAATAAGCTTCAACATCACTTCCTTTCTCTATTCCCAAAAAATCTTTATCAAACTTGACCTTTATCAATCCGATTTCTTCATTATCCTTTAAGTTAGAATCAAATGTTTTACAGACGATCTGCATTCCAGCACATATTCCTAAGACCGGTTTTTCAAAACCCCTAAGCCATGAAAAAGCCATCATATCTCGGTCATATTCAAAATCTTTCAAAGCTGTCCCGCATATGATAATTTTTTCAGCTTTTATTAGATCATTTACATTTACAAGAGAATAATGTTTCATGAAGAATTTCTTTTCTTTCCTGACAATCTCCTCAATAGGTTTTACAAACTCGTAATAATGCAGTTTTTCCTTGCAAGTGTTTATTATCAAAATCTCTTTAGCCATTTTTTCCCTTAAATAATGGACAATTTACAACATATGTTTCAAATTCTCCGCCTTCTCCAGCAGGATTTACCTTATATTTCTCATTTAACTTCTTGATCTCTTTCAAAAATTCCTTATCAATCATCTTTCCGACCCATTTTTCATCTAAACCCTCAGCAGCTACCTTAACAATCTTTATCTTGAATTTCTCTTTCAAGAGTTCCTCTAGCAATTCAAATTGGTCTTTTTGCCATAAGGGATTAAAACACCATAAATCTAACTTAGAACAGATCTTCTGAATTCTAGAAGCCTGATAAACAGAAGCTAATGCTCCTATGACTAAACCCTCAATCTGAAATTCTTTCTTAGCTTTTTTAATTGCATTCTCCAAATCTTTTAATTCCTTTTCCTTGATACCTTTGGTTTCCTGAAAAATAATCTGAAGATTCATAGCATCTGCCTGTTTTTGTATGTCTTCTCTAAAGATTTGCTGAAACATGTAGCTGTCTGGATTTTTAGATAAAATAGAAATCAGACAAACCAACCCATACCCGTTTTTTTCAGCTAAATAAGCAGAGTAAGTTGAATCTTTTCCCCCTGAAAACAGAACTCCTAGTTTCATTTCCCAACTCTTTCCTCTAATTTTAATGTCTGGATATATCTATTGAGATACGATTCATCTTCAGGACCTGAGTAAAATCCCGTTTCTAGCCATTTTCTTATAACTAAAAATGCTGTTTCAAGATTAATATAATCTGCACCTATTCCAAGAACATTGCTATTGTTGTGCTTTCTTGAAGTTTCTGCTTCCTTATCAGTCAGACATCTTGCTGTAAGAACTCTTTTATGTTTAGAAGCAGGAATCAGTATTCCAATTCCAGAACCACATATTCCTATTCCAACTCTATGCAAATAATCTCTTTCTACTTCTTCTCCGATTTTGTCAGAAATTCCAGGATAGTCGCATCTATCTTTAGAAAAAGTTCCAACATCGATGGTTTCATATCCAAGTCCTTTCAAAAATTCCGCTATCCTCTGCTTATACTCAAAACTCCTATGATCAGAACCCAAAACAACAACCTTGTCTTTTAAATCCCCGATCGGGATTTCATATCCCTCTCTTTTTATTATGCTAGACATTTTATTTTCTCTTCCACTCCGTAACTTTTCCTATTTTAATCTCAATTTCATCTGCTTTCCTTAGATTTCTTATCTGCTTTTCACTTAAGATTTTATGATGCCTCACCTTAACAAGGTAATCTGGAATATACCAGACATCTTCTTCAGAAGTCATCCAATTGAATTTATCAAATCTAGATAAATCAACAGGCATGCTATAGCTCCTTAGATTTTTCTTTCCTTTATCATCGAAATATTCATGAAAAAAACTCATCACTAATTCTCTTACATCCTTATAAACCGGCTCCCTATACCTTAAAACACCATGATTTGTTTTTGTTATAGCTCCCCAAAAACCATTTTCCTGAAAAACAGCAATGACATGATCAAAATCATCCTTACTAGCAGTCAAATCAACAATCAAGGGTTTTTTTCCCTGTAATCTTAAAGCTAAAGCAGCAAATAAAGCCCCTTCAATACAGTGGCATTTGTTTTTTTTCAAAACTAGCCTTGGAGACATGCAAGTGTCTTTATCATAATCAAAGTTAGCTGGAATTTTATTTAAGAAATCCTGTACTTTTCTTGGAGTGTCTAATTTTCTTAAAGTTCTTTCTTCCTCTCTAGTTAAACCGAACATGACATAAAAAGAAAAACCAAGTTTTTATATTTAATTAAAAAACCTTTTAAATGCTCCAATTATAGCTAATTATGGCGGTGTAGCTTAACGATGAAGCGCGGCTCTCATAAGGCCGAGATCGAGGGTTTAACTCCCTTCACCGCCACTTTTAATTAAGGAGGTAATAAACTACAGATGCAACGCAAATCCATTTATGTTCTTTTCTTGCTGCTTCTCCTTCCATTATTGATTTCTGGCTGCATGACTCAACAAGCTACAAAAAATCTAGATACATTCAATCCAGAAAATTCTGAAAAGATTATTGTTACAAAGATAGTTGATGGCGATACAATCATCATTCAAGGCGGAGAAACAGTTAGATTACTAGGAATAGACACTCCAGAAAGAGGCGATGATTATTATTCAGATGCTAAAAATTTCCTGGAAAATAGAATATTATTCAAAGAAGTCTATCTAGAAACAGATATAGAAGATAGGGATGTCTATAAAAGACTGTTAAGATGGATCTGGCTTGATAATTCTCTGATAAACTTAGAACAAATCCAGAATGGCTATGCCATCTCTAGATTATATGAAGGTGAAAAATATCAAGAACAGATAAAGACAGCTGAAAATCTGGCAATAAGCCAAAAAATAGGCATCTGGTCTCGCCTCAGTAACCCGGAAAACACCACAACTAAAACAATCCCCAACACTCTAAATACAACTCTAAATGATAACTCTTGCATTTCCTTAGGCTGTCCTTCTAGAACAATTTATGTAGCAAGCAAGAATTCGGGCAAGTATCACTCTTGTTCTTGTTATAATGCCAAGAGAATTAACACTGAAAATCTTCTGTGTTTCTCAAGCAAAGAAGAAGTTGAAAAATCAAGAATTTTGGCAAGTTGTGGCTAAAATATATATTAATTATACCAATAATCTTTAAAAAGAAGAGAAGATAATCCCCTCATGCCAACTCCAGAAGAAGAATTTGTAAATCGGATAAATGCAACGATTTATGAAACACTAGGAATAACAAGTGCAACCTGGTTTGCCTCTTCTTGCATAAAACCTGGCCCAGGTGGAAAATTAACTATTGAACTTGCAAATTCCTTTATACAAAACTGGGTTACTGAAAGATATCTAGATCAATTAGTGACTGCTCTTTCTCCTTTAGGAATTAATGCTATTGAACCAGTAATTAATGAAAAAGTAGGGCCAAATCAGTATTTCGTTGAAAAAGGTTATGTCCCTATTGATACAGAAGAAACCCCCTCCAAACAATCTCCACAACCGAAGCTCTATGATGGAAATGGCAGAGAAATAAAAAGAAGAATCAGGGACATGGAATCAAGATTAAATCCGGAATTCACTGATGCTCGTTTCATAGTCTCAGATACAAATAGAATAGCTAATACACTAGTTGGTGCTTTTCATGGAAACGCTGCAAGAAGAAAAACACTCGATCTTTGGGGGGCCAGGGACAGGGAAAAAGCCACTTAGTGCAAAAAGAACTCAGAAAGATTATTGATGCATATAAAAGAAAAGTTGACGAAGCCCTGGGACAAGGAAAAGATCCTTCAACGATTCCCTATCTTAATGTTTTCTACATCGAGGGTTTAGAGTTTGTCAATGGCCTTACTGCACCATTTAAAAAGAAAGAAGATGAAAAAGGGGAAGATAAAGTAAGCCCAAGAGCATATCAAGCGAATCTATTTGTTCTAGATGGATTAGAAAGATTCAAAGAAGGAAACCCTAATTTTAGCATAACTAAACTCTATGAATTTGTAAAAAGAATAGTAAATGCACCGATAAACGGTTCAGCAATAATAACTGGTACTCTAGGGTTAGAACATATATTAAGAGATGCAGAGATACAATCTGATGCTAGAAGACAACTCTTAAGGTTGCTTGAAGCAAGTATAAGAGTAGAACTCAGACCATTTAGTGAAAATACTCAAAGTGAAAAAAGAAGGATATTTGAAAAAATATTAGAACAGAATGGTGTTGCTTACGAACCAGCTGCAATGGAAAAAGCATACCAAGATTGTGCACAAGAATTTGATGGTTTTTTCATGAGCGCAACTAACTACAGGGCCTTGACAAGCATGGTCTATGAAATCAAATTACTAACAAGTCGAGGAGGCATTTCCTTTTCAGATGCAATTGCCCATTCTCTAAAAAGCAGAAAAGATCAAAACGCCCCTACGAGGACTTGAACCTCGGTCACAAGCTCCGCAAGCTCGTAGTCTATCCACTGACCTATAGGGGCTTAAAAAACATAATGATTCACTTCTTATAAGCCTTCTTAATAGAATAGATTTAAAAAATAAATTACCAGAACCAAGATCAACCAAACCACGAAAAAGGCATATTCATCAATACCCTATTGGATTTTAAATAAAATCTTCTTTGTTCTTTCTTGACAAACCCGGCTTTCTTTAGAATAGATAAATGCTTCAGGATGTTAACAAGAGTATAATTCATGCCCTTCTCACGCAATAACTTCCTTATCTCCTCTGCTTTGATTCCCTCATTTGCAAGGATTGTGGAAATTATCTCCCTCCTCAGATTATTATTCAAAGCAGAGATGGTCTCGGCATAATTTTCACGTAAAACAAAATAATCCCCCATTGAAGAACCCCTAAATAAAAAATCTTTTATTTTTTTAATCTGTAAAATAAGATTATTGTCTTGATGATCATCTATAAAAAGCTCTTTAAATGAAAGTGTAAAATCTTCTGAAAGTATTTGTATTTGTTTTCTGTTGATTTTTCCCCTAGAGATTATTCTTTCCAATTTGGTAATGTTCTCCTTAAAATTCCAATCAAAGTAAATATCTGGAAGAAGAATTGTAGAAGGCAGTTTTTCAACTTCAAATTCTGGAAATTCCCTAAACAATCTACTCTTATAATCAGTTAACATTACAAAGTCAGTTTCTATACCTAACAAACCCCTTCTCAGAATGTAATACTCTGAGACAAAATTCAGAAGATTCATAAATGAAAGATTTCTTTGGCCCTTTGAAAACTTCAACAGATAATATAGGTTCTTTAATTTTAGAGAATCAATAAAATTTAGGAAGTCTGAATTATAATATAAATCAGCCAGGAGATCCTCATAAGAAATAATAGTCTTGTTTTTCGGAATCATCTTATTTATAGTATATTTAAATTCCTCATTTAATTTCTCATTAGAAGACCTCATTAGAATAATTATCACCTCAAAGTTAGAAGCACTAAATTTAGCTAATTTAACTAGTCTATAAATGTCAAAAATCCCAAATCCAGGACTTAAAAAAATAGCAATTGAGGGATTCTCGCCTAGTTTCCTTTTGGTTTGCACAATTTTGTCAAAAGATTCATTTAAATGGAGGTATCTTTTTAGCGAATTATCCATTTTATATAGGGAAATTCAGCTTTTTAAAAGTTTTTATTATGTTAACTTTAAAGTTAATTTTTGTTGAAAATTAGTATATTTAAAGTTCAGTTTATTTGAGGGTTATGTCTAAAAAGCTTATTTGGATGGGAGGTGTTCATGGTGTAGGCAAATCCAGCATTCTAGAATATCTAACAGTAAATAATGGACATGATGGGTTTGCTAGGATTCCGCTTGGAACAGAATTAGCAACAATTGGCCAACAACTTGGATATGCCTGGGAAGAATTAAGGGATCCAGAAAAAATGCGCTCTGTTGAAACAAGAGCAACCGAGGAATTGCTGAAAAGACTTGAAAAAGAGGATATAGTATTGGATGCACACTTTTGCATATATCTTGGTGGACAATTATACCCTGGATTCAGCAGAACAAACCTAGTAAGACTAGCTAGTCAAGTACCTGTCAGAGGAATAATTCATGTAATCGCTAATCCTCAAGAAGTACTAAAAAGAAGGGCCGCAAGCTCAAAACAAGATCATCACTATCCGACAATAACCGATTCTGCTATAGCAGAAAGAGAATTAGGGGAATCTGGAGAATACTTTCAAAGATTCTGCGATATTTGGTCAGATGCTTCACTGACAGGAACTCTTGATACTACTCAAAGGACAATTCCGGATATGGCTCAGGAGGTTATAAAAATATATGATAAACTACGAAGAAATTAATCTCGCTAAAATAAATAATTTATGCAAAGTTGAAGAAATTGCTAACAAGGTAATAGAAGATCTAGAAGAATATTCAAAATCTATTTGGGAAGTCAAAGATATGCCTAATTTCTTGCCATATTATTTAAAGATGAAAGGAAAAAGAACGAGATTAATAAAAATGATTCTCGCTGCAAGAATCACTGGAGGCATAACTAAAGATATCTTTAAGGTGATGACTGCATTAGAATTTGCTAATTCAGCAATTTTTTTACATGATGATATAATTGATCACGATATTGAAAGAAAAGGAAAACCTACCATGAACGGATTGATAGGTTATGAAAAAGCAATTCTTGTTGGAAATATTCTCCATGCATTGACATTTAATGAAATATCGCAAATTAAAAACGACCAGTTAAGGAACACCGTATTATCTGAATTCAGCAGGGCACTCTATTTAGAACACGTGGGCCAGTACATGGACCTGGATCTTAGATGGAATTTCAAAGGAGATCTTAAAAAATGGGAGACCATGGTATTGAGGCATTCTGGATTTTATGTGATGGCTGCACTAAAAAGTATTGCCATATTGAACAATGCAGACAAAAAGATAGTGAATGCATTTGAAAAATATGAAGAAAATTGCGCTCTTGCTGGAGCAGCTGAAGATGCAATACTGGGATTTAATGGAAAAAAGAACAAGGGGGATTTGAAGAATGGCACATTTACCATACTTGTAAACTTCGCCTTGAATGGAGATCATTACAATATTCCACACACAGGAAACGAGCTGGAAAAAAGGATAAATCTAACTCTTGCAATTGAAGAAGCACAAGAATATGTAAAAGACAAGGTGAGCAAAGCTATAGATGCTCTTGCACCAATTCCAAATTGTGAAGAAAAAAAAGCATTGATCTTCCTTGCAAATCAAATTGCGGAGGTTGCAAAATGATAGACACATTAAAAAAATCAGCTCATCTTAAATTAGGATTATTATCACATGGCGTAGATGTTTCAAGAGAACCGACTGACCTTGGAAGAGAGACTAAAGAAGAGTATAGGGCATTGTTTGATGCTAGACTATTGCAAGTCCAAAACCCAAATCTTCCTCCAGAGATTGTTCTGCCTGGAGAGATAGTTGCAAAAACAGTTTTTAGGCCCGATTCTCCATATGTGATTTCTTACTCTCCATCAGGCCTTGAACTAAGAGCCAAAAGTTCCGGCGAGGTATTGAGCCAAGTAGCATTCCCGCCAAGACCAAAATTTTATGATTTATTTACATCTGATGGCGTATCCATGAGACAAATAGCACAAGTGCTAGGACTAGACACTCTGGGAATAATAATCAATGCATATTGCAGCAGAGCAGACAGCGATAAGATTTGCAGAGTATGTAATATCAACAGCAATAATAGAAAAGAAAAGGATACAGTCAGGCCAATGCATCAGATAGAAGAAGCTGTAAGGGCAGCATGGAATGAAAGAGCTTTTAGCCTAATCAACTTGACTGGAGGAACATTCAAAGAACCTGAAAATGAATTTTTAGCATATCTAAACGTAGCAAGTATGATAAGAAAAGTAATGGGTGTTCCACGCCTTCCAGGAGTCACTTCATTCAACCCTCCTACAGTGGAAATGACAAGGAAATATGCCTCAGAATTAAAAGATGCTAATTTTGAATTAGTCACATATAATCTTGAAGCCTGGGATAAAGATACTTTAAGAGAATTATTTCCTGGAAAGCACGATTTAGGTGGCCGAGACTTCTACATCGAATCAGCAAAAGAGTCGATGAGAATTTTAGGAAGAGGACATGTCGGAATCATACTGATGGTTGGAGTCTGGGAAAAACCCGAAAGCATCATGGAAGGATGCAGAGCAATAGCCAAAGAAGGAATCCTTCCAATTCCAGTAGTTTTTCATTCTGGAAGAGGAATGAAATACGATAATCCTGCTCATGCAACAGTAGAAGATCTGCTTAGAATATACCGAGATATTCATTCGATTTACCAAAAATACCAGTTAGTTCCATCAACAAGAGACAGGGCAGCAGGATCTGAAAAATCATTCAGGAATTCATTGATAAACGAGGCATATCTTGGTTATCTAAATAAATAAAAACTAAAACATCAACAATAAACATGGTAGTAGACAGATTTGGATTAGCGACATTTGCATGCCTATTTAATAAAGATTTTTCTAAAGTTCTCATGATAAAGAGAAATGAGGAAAAGAAGAAGAAATATGGATTTGACTGGGGTATTATAGGCGGAAAAATAGAGTTTGAGGAATATTCAAAAGATGCAGTCATTAGGGAAATAAAAGAAGAGATCGGGATTGAAATCCAAAAAGATGATCTAAAATTCTTGTACATGAAAGAAGTTCCTAACTGGTTTAATGTTTCACACGTGGTATTCTTCATTTATGGGGCAAGAATAGATGAAAAAACCAAGATAATACTAAATGACGAATCTGAAGGCTACCAGTGGTTTGATGTCAAAAATCTTCCAGAAAGCAAGTCAAGTGATGATGACATTCTTGAAATTTTAAGAGTTACTAAAGAAAAATTTGAATCAGAAGATATCTACTGACAGGAGGTCACTAAGATGGTAATCAAAAAATTTTATGAAAATGATAATACTAAGAGTTTATGGAGAAAGGAAATTTCAAAGTTCATAAAAAAACACTATTCTAAAGATAAATTGAGAAATCTCAGAGTATTGTGTTTGCCAGGTCATGAAATGTTGGAAATCTTTGAGATCTATGACAAGCTCGGAATCAAAAGAGAAAACATCACCGGGATAGAAGGTAATTACGAGGTCTTCAAGATACTAAGTAAAAAAAATGATTCATTGACAAAAAAAATAAAGATTTTTCACTGCTCCCTGGAAAGATTTTTGCATGAAAACAAGATTTCCAAACCGTTCGATATAATCAGTTTAGATTTCACAAGTTATTTTGATTCTGAGAAAATGAACCTCTTGAAATCTCTTTCAAAAAAGAAGCTTATCAACAAGAAAGCTATTCTAATAACAAATTATCCGCAAGGAAGATCACATACCAATATAGAAAAAAATATAAAATTCATTGAGGATTTTTCAAGACAGGTTAAAACAAACGATAAGAAACAGATCTACACGTTTTTTATGGAAAAAAACTCTTCTATTTTAAAAGACAAACAGGACATCAATAACTCGGAAAGCTATAATTTGGATCTTGACACAAAAATCCAACTGGGTCCAGTAGACTGTCTGATAGAAGGCACATATTGGGAAACAGATTTATTCAAGCAGTGGGAGAATAAATTAAAAAAAGCCCTGGATAAAGATGCGAGCAATTCCTTAAAGAAGAACATAACCTTATTAAAAAAGGGAGAGAAATTCAGTGGAGAATTTATAAGATATCTCTTTTTCATTGAGGAGAATCTTCAACCACAGAGAATATCCTTTATTTTGCTCATCCCAAAATCAGAGGTTTATTTCCCAGAAGACAATGAGGCATTTATTTATAAAAGTGAGAGTGGCACAACAATGCTGAGCGACTTTTATCTTTTTAAAGAATTTAATCAAAGTGACTCATATGTAAATGATCTAAAGTATGTATTTGAAAAAGATTTTTTAAAAGTAGATTTCAAAGACAGGACAAAATTAATAAGGACACTTTCAAAAATGAAGTCTTCTGTAGAGGATTATGCTGAAAAAGTAATAAAAATTAAAAACGAGTTCCCAAAAAAAAAGAATCGAGCTCAACCCCTTATGAAAAATGTCTAATGCTGAAAGAATTCTAACAGTTAACGAACAAGATGAAGTTCTCAATTCTGAAAACAAATTATTAGTTCATCAGCAAAGAATCATTCATAGGGCTTTTTCAATCTTCATATTCAACTCAGAAGGAAAAATGCTGATACAAAAAAGAGCATTGAA
>Ga0233423_10000301_pt1 | contig 27394 bp, 15 predicted proteins | sample Watercolumn_Mata_FD_180713 | JGI IMG/M metagenome (GOLD analysis project Ga0233423, IMG submission 180713) | Freshwater microbial communities from Lake Matano, South Sulawesi, Indonesia - Watercolumn_Matano_2014_112_MG | ecosystem: Environmental > Aquatic > Freshwater > Lake | place: Indonesia...
TGGGCATCTCCTGAGTCTATCAAGTCTGCGAGTTCACGCTGGCTCAGGCCGTAACGGCTTGCGCAGAGCAGCGATGAGAAACGGGAGACCAGGTCATGTCCCGCCCTGCGCCCCGATGGATCGCGGAATCCGTCGTCGTTTTCAAGCCGGTTCAGAATCCACCGGAAAAAATCCCGGGTCACGGGGGGAAGCTGAGAGATGTGGCGGGAGATTTCATCGTAGGTTCCAAGCGTGCGCAGCTCCTCCAGGGCTGCGACCAGGTAAAGCGGCATGCCGGCATCGGTCTTGGCCAGCAATGCGGCGCGCTGCTCCGGTTCGAGCTTCTTGTGATAGCGCTTGCTGAATTGATCGATGACCGCCTCGCCGTCGGCTGCGGTCAGGGGGTCCAGCCTGATTTCGCGCGGCGGATTGGGATTGCTCCGCAATTCCTCCAATGCCGGGCCGTCAAGCGCGGAAAGGATCACGCGGGCGTTCGGAGGCAGCTGTCCCGGCATCCAGTGCAGAAGTGAGGAATGGGGACCGGGGTCCAGCTGATTGACCGCATCGATCAACAGCACGACGCGCTTCCTCGCGCACGCCTGTTTGAGAAGATCCGGAAACACGATCCTGAATTCTTCAAGGTCTTTGGGGATCTCTGCAGTCAGGCCGGGACAGCCTTCCTTCACTTCATGGAAAAGCCGCAGCAGCATGCGGCGCATATCGGTTGAGGCGGGGCTTGCACCGACGAAATGCTTGATCAGCAGGGTCGTGGATTTCCCGTTGAAGACAGGGTCCCGGCTCAGGAAGGCCAGAAGGGCCGATTTGCCGCTGCCGGCCGCCCCTGTCAGGCAGCAATAGGCATTGCCGCCGGATGCCCCGGCATGGGCGGACAATTCATTCAGGACCTTTTCGCGGCTGCCGAGCACGAAACGTTCGATGCGTTCCTCAACGTAGGCCTCCATGGCCTCGTTCTCTTCGGCGAACGCGTCAGGCTGCTCCGTGACGCCTGCGGTGAAGCGCTCCCCAAGCTCCGGGTCGGATTTCAGGCCGGCCAGCAGGTCGTTGTAGACCCGGTCGCCGAAAGGCTTGAGGCCGGTCAAGCGCCTGCTGTCATTGTCCCATTGCGCCGGATACAGGAACGGATTGAATCTTTCAGCGAGCGCATTCCCCGGGGCTTGCCCCGGGGTAAGCGAGCGAATATAATTGTTTTCTTCCTTAAAGATCGAAGATTCCCCGCCGCTTGCGGCGGGGAGCTTCAATCCCGTGTACACGATGGCCTTTTTGAGTTCCGCCAGTTTGATACGGTTTTCGCTCCCGGCCGGTTCGCGGAATTCTCCGGGAGAGGTTTCCGCCATGGCCTCGGTCGCCGCATCATTCCGGAAGTAGAAATACGTGAAGCCGCCGGCGGTCCCCGGGCGATCCAATACGCCGTAATGAACCTCGTCCGCGGTGATGGACCGCGTCTTGCCGGGCGGCACCCACCCATAGCGGCCCCCCAGCATGCATAAGAAGCGCGGGCGGCATTCATCAATGATGTCGCGGCAGACCTCCAATGCGTCCTGGTCGCTGGTCACTCCCCAGCGGAGGTCGACATCCACCAGATGGATGTGAAACGGGAGCAGCTGTTCCCTGAGTCTTGGAAAGACGAAGCGTACTAGCCAATCCCGCTCTGCCTGCATGTCGAGGAAGGTGCTGCTGATGAAAACACGGACTGTTTTCCAGCTAGGGTTCATGGACGGTTTGAAAACTCCTCTTCATCCAGATGTCAGCCGGTCATCGGGCGGATGGAGGACGGATCAAAAGGCTTTCAGACTTGAAAACGAATCGGGCAGCGGCCGCATTGGACGCAGCTTGCCCCGGGGCAGACGGATGAATCACTATTTTTTTTCGCTATATGTCGAAGATGTCCAGGCAGCTCGCCGCCGGAGAGCTTCAATCCGGCAGCGGGCGCATTCCCCGCAACTTTCGGACCGGCAAGCGGGCGCCTGCAGGTTCAAATCATCCGCGATTGCCGCGCCCGATTCTATTTAACGGGCTGATACGAGAAATTCTTGAACCGGACCGTGCCTTCGCCGATGGCGCAAAGCCCGATGCGCAGGCTCAAAAAGCCGCCGAGTACATTGTGATGCAGGGATGAAACCTCCAGCGAGCTCTCGATTTTATTCCATTTTTCACCGTCCGGGCTGTAATACATGTCCACGACGTCTTCCTTGTTTTTGAGGCGGAGGAAGACGCGGTTCCTGATCACGTTCTTCTCTGTCGTGAACTGCCAGCCCCTGAGATCGGCCAGGATGTTTTCCCTGTCCGCCAGTATCCCGGAATGCGCGTTGGGATTGTAGAAAAGCACCAGTCCCCCGGTTGCCCCTCCTTCGATCAAAAGCTCCACCTGCGCCGCATAGGAATGATCAGACGGGATGCAGAGCAGGGGGGAGCAGTCGCCGACGGATTGTCCCCTGGCCTTGATGGACAGGCATCCGTCCGACAGATGAAAACGGCTGGTGTCGTATTCGCCGTAGAATTTCCAATGGGGCTTCAGGGCGCGGCCGTCAAAAGGATCGTTCAGGGAGAAGGCCGTCTCCATGGGGATGCCCGCGGGCCGTTTCATCGGCTCTTCGGTCCTGATTCCTTCGGGTGTCTTGTACCAGCCGCCATCTGTCCATTCCACGGGCTGAAGCAGCGTCTGGCGCCCCATGTTGTGGTGGCCTTTTTCATACCCGTGAAACACGATCCACCCTTTTCCGGAAGCGTCCTCGAACACGGTGCCGTGGCCCTTGGACCACCACCTTTCGGACTTGTCCTCAGTCCGGATGACGGGATTGTTAGGCGAATTTTCCCAGGGGCCCAGAGGCGATCCGGAGCGCGCGGAGATGACCATGTGGCTCGTGGCAGGTCCCGCGGTCCCGCCTTCGGCGACCGTCAGGTAATAATAGCCGCCGCGTTTCATGAGCTTGGGGCCTTCCAGGCAGAAGCATTCGATCGTCCATTCGCGGGGGATCGGCCAGCCGCCGTATGCATGCTTCAGTTCGCCTGCGACCGAAAGCCCGTCGTCCGACAGGGGGACATACCCGCCGTTGCTGAAATACAGATACCGCTTCCCCTGATCGTCCGTCACATGCCCCGGATCGATGTTGCCGATCTTCAAGTCGACCGGATCGCTCCAGGGTCCTTTGATGGAAGCGGCCGTGACCACGAAATTGCTGTTGTTCGCCGGGAAGTAGATGTAATACCTGTCCTTGTGTTTGACCAGATCCGGCGCCCAGACAGAACCCACGTAACGGTGAAGGGCATGGGCCACGGGCGCCCAGTTGATCAGATCCGTTGAATGCCAGATCAGCAGTCCCGGGTAATATTCAAACGAGGAGTGGACGATGTAGAAATCGCTGCCGTCGCGCAGAATGCTCGGATCCGGGTAATCCCCTGCAAAAACCGGATTCGTAAAATATCCCGCCCCCTTTGTGTGGGGACTCGTCTGATGCTGCGCCTGCGCTCCAAAACCAAGATTGAGGAGCAACAGGATGAAAAGCGTCTTTTTCATGTTTGCCTCATTTTTTTTGATTGAAACTCCCGCTGCAAACACAGGGTCAAGCGCCCGCCGTCATATTCAAAGACGTTCGACGGTTTGGTTGTCACGCAAGACCTGGTTTTCACAGGCCGAACCGCCGACCCACACAAAACCGTTAATCGAGTTTCACCATTTTCCCTGCGGCCTGAAAATCCCCCGCCTGGATTTTATAAAGGTAAATGCCTGAAGGGATCCCCTGCATATGGATTGTCATGGAATAGCGGCCCGGTTGTTGAAAGGCCTGAACGAGCGTCTTGACCATCCGGCCGGCAGGATCATAAACGGCCAGATGAACCGGGCAAGGCTCCTTGACACTGTATTGGACTGTTGTGGATGGATTGAAGGGATTGGGAAAGTTCTGTCCCAGTGAGAAGGCCGACGGACCGGCGGGATCGTCCGGTCCTTCGACATCCGTATCCCGGTCTGAAAAAGCCAGATTGACCAGATCCGAATTTTCCGGCGAGTACCACATCTTATATTGGCTGTTCACCGGGATGACGCAGGTCCCGAGGGCATCGCCAAAACATCCTTCGGATTCATCCAGCCCGGGAGCGCGGTTCCACAGTATCCCGTCGGAGGACAGGCTGCATCCGATCCGCGACCGGGTTCCGTTGTGGCCGTAATACCACATCATGAATCCGTCAACTGTCTGGATGACTGCCGGCCAGGAAACCGAGAGCTGGTCAAAACTGCCCGGAGGCCCCCAATCCACCACCGCACCGTTGGGTCCGGCGCCGTTGACCTTGGTCCAATGGATTCCATCCGGTGATCTGGCATACCCGATGCGGAAAAGGAAAGGCGCAACAACAACCTGGGAATGCCACATATGGTAAATGTCCCCGGTTTTCACGACACAGGGCGTGGCCAGGCCCAGACTGTCGGGGAGCCCCGCCATTTCCAGATCATAGACGCTGCCGAGAGCTCCCGGTCCTCTGGCCCGGGTCCAGTTCGATCCGTCCAAGGACCAGGCATATCCGATGGAATTCAATCCTGTCGCACCCATGGAGGGATTGTATCCCCAGTACCACATTTTAAACGTGTCCTGGTCCGCAATGACCCATCCCTGTCCGGCATGCAGCTGGTCAAAGGCATTTCCGTCGAATGACGGTTCAATGGCTGCCGGTTTGACGGACTGCCAGGAGATTCCGTCGGGCGAGGTGGCGTATCCCATGCAATTGAGCTGCATCGGAGTACCGGCGACGAGATAGGAGCGGACGCTGGCATACCACATATGGTAGGTGTCCCCGTCAAACAGCACACACGGCCGCTGGATGGATACGGCTCCCGGGTCAAAATCGCCGCCGATGACCGGATTTCCGGCGTGAGGGGTCCAGTTGACCTGGGATTTCAGCAGGTTCGGATTAAGACAGATGAAAGAGGCGATGACGATGAAAACTTTTTTCAGGGTTTTCATTGGATCCCCCGCACATTTTATGGATTTTCGATTGAATGAACAGGGATATGGATCATGATGCGTCTCAATCTCACCCGCCATTCACCGAAGGGATGATATATTCGGCGACCATTGTAAAGGGCGAGATTGGTTCCGGGTCATACCAGTTTCCGGCAGTAGTCATGACCACCAGATTCAAATCCGGAATGATGATGATCATCTGACCGCCCCAGCCCCATGCAAAATAGGAATGATAGGTTTTTGAATGATAACGATAATCCTTCTGCCACCACTGGTACCCGTAACCGTCCGCTGCCGTAAATTCGGAGTTATAATGATTGGGATTCAGATTGGCCGCTGTCGATGCCTCGCACCATCCGGAAGAAATGACCGCCTCTCCCTTCCATTCGCCGCGCTGCAAAAAAAGCAATCCGAACCTGGCCATGTCCCGGGGCCGCAGATGCAGGTCCCCTGAAGCAAGGATGACATTGTTCTTGACGATTTGCCATTCAGCTTGACTGATATTCAGCTTGTTGAACAGGTTATCCCTGGCAAAGGCATCCAGTCTTTCGCCTGTGGCTTTATAAAGAATGTGGCCCAGGATATTGGTATTGCAGTTGTCGTAGTCGAACACGGTCCCGGGTTCTGCGTATAGGGGCAGGGATAGCAGGAAACGGATGGGGTCGGAGCTTCTGAAAAACCGGTTCATGTCGTTACGCGCATCTGTGTAGGGCAGGGATTCATCGTCGTATGCCAGGCCCGAGGTCATGGTGAGCAGGTGCCTGATGGTCATCCCGGCCTTGGCCGGGGACTGCAGCAGCAGGTCATCATATTCCGGGAAAAAATCGTAAACCTTTTCCTCGATGGAACGGATCAATCCCTGATCGATCGCAATGCCGATCAGCGCAGAGCACACGCTCTTGGTCGCGGAGCAGAGCACATGCAGATCATTCATGTCGTAGCCTGTGCCGCCGGTATATTGACCCAAATTAAATTTGAGACCGGAATAATATTTTTCAAAGACCAGATTGCCGTCCTTGACCACCAGGATGCTGTGAATGCGATGCCCGTCAGTCCGGTCCAGCCGCTCAAGCAATTCACTGAACCTGGCTGCATCCATGCCGACAGTGTTCAGAGAGGCGACTTCCCAGCCGTCGCCAGTCGCGGCCGGAATGGGGATTTCATTTGACGGTCCCGGCCCGGCGGGTTTTGAACGGCAGCCTGAAATGACGCTGCAGCTGACAGCGGTGATCAGGATAAGGCGGAATATGCCCGGCTTACTTTTCATGCGCATTTCCCCGGTGTTAAAAATATCGGATCGCCGTCTGAAGGATTCCGGAAGCCCCCCATGGCATATTCCCGGTTTGCTTCGAGAGAAGTACGGATTGGCTTTTCAAATCCCCGTTCACCGGAGTCGGTTTTCATGATGTTCCTTCAATCTTCCCTTGTATGCCAGCATAGCCCTGCATCAATCGAATAATGATCCGAATGATGATTTCTTTGTCTATTGGGCGGCTTTCGGCAATAAGCAGGGTTAATGCAACCAGAGCGGCATCAGAAATGCGTTTTTCACCCTCAGGATCATACAGAACGCCGTTTTTTTCAAGAAACCAAAGGAAAAGCGCCGCTGCTATGCGCTTGTTGCCATCGACGAAGGCGTGGTCTTTTGTAACGAAATACAACAGATGTGCAGCCTTCTCCTCAAGACTCGCGTAAGCATCCCGGCCACCGACACTCTGCATGATGGCTGCCAATGCGCCTTGCAGGCCCTTGTCCTTTTCCAGTCCGAACAATTTGCCCGCCGAGAAATGCCGGCGTAGATTTTCTATTATGCGAAGCGCTTCCTCATAGCTCAAAGAATGCACTACGGCAGAACCTGTTTCCTGAACCGGCAATCTTTGGTGATCATAATCATCCAGCAGATCCATTGCGAGGCTGTAGTCGTGAACGACTTTAAGCAAGGCGGAGGCTTCATCGCCCGAAAGATCGGGGCGATTGGCCGTCCTGGCGATTAAACGAACAGTATGCTGGAGTTCTTCCAACCTTTTCATGTTGACGGAATAGCCTTTTAAAATATGATCCCGGAGTACCTGTGTCGCCCAGATGCGGAACTTTGTACCGCGCTTTGAATTGATTCGGTACCCGACCGAGATGATGGCGTCAAGGTTGAAATACTCGACCTGCCTGGACACCATCCTGCCTCCCTCTTTCTGAACTGTTGCAAAAAATGCAACAGTTGCATTCCGTTCAAGTTCTTTTTCTTTAAATACACTGTTTAAATGTCTGGAAATAACGGATTTGTCGCGTTCGAACAGGTCTGCCATCTGATTGAGATTGAGCCAGATGGTCTCTTTTTCAAGGTGCACATCGAGAGCGATAGTCCCATCCGGAGCGCGATAAAGCACCACTTCGCCACCCGGACTGCCGTATTCCGCAACCGGCTCCTTAAGCGCATTCTTTTTGTGTTTTTTGGATATAATAGGCATCGTTTATCAGCTGTATGTCGTCAGAGTCATTCGGACAATTGATGGAAGAAATTAAGAGATGCAATCTTCATTGGCAAGTCTTTTTTCAAGGCATAGATATCGTCTTTTTTATCACATTTGTGCCATGAGAAAGTGATATTTCACCAATCGGCAAATAGATAACACATTTCAATCAAATCTTCGGTCAGGATGATAAGGTCTATCAGGAATGTCGTTTCGCGCACAACGCGATTGGCAGTGTATGGGTTCAGCGTGGAATGGTTCTTTCCATTCAGTTCGATGGATGGACAGTGCACGGGTGATGAATCTTTGGCTGAGGCCGCAGTGCTCGAAAAGTCGGATCATTTCACGGAACTTGTTCATGGAGATCCTCCGCCTGGGCCGGCGGTCAGGGCAGACCTGGAGGAACCTCCAACCGGGGTGGCTTCGGTGTTTTTCCTGATAACCGGTATGCAGGTCAGGCGAAAAGAGGCCACTTGAACCGCGTTGTGATATCGATGTATTTTCCGCTGCGGCATGATTCCCTGCATGCCTGCATGATTTCCACGGCATGCAGTGCCTGCTCGGCCGTCACCAGCGGTGTTTTGCCTGATAACAGGCATTCAGCCACGTACGATGCGCCGATTTGCCACTGATATCCCTTCAAATCCGTGCAGTATCTCATCGTCTGCGGATTGTCCTGAGTCGCCAGGTCGACCGCAACCGGGCCCCAGTCATAACCGGCAAGGCTCATGACGCCGGCATCCCCGATGATCTCGATGGTATAACGGTCCTCACCCAGAGCATCATGCGGTTTCGCCTGGTCAAAAAATGAGAACCCGGTCATGACATGGCTGAATACACCCTTTTCATGCTCTATCATCAGCATGGCGTTTTCGTCGGTCTCGACCTTTACCTTGACTTTTTCATTTTCATGGGTGGTTACGGTAATCTCCGGATGGACGATATTCCAGAACCCGGCAACCCTTTTTGCAGGTCCCAGCAGGCCGGTCAGGGTGATGATGTTGTAGACTCCCAGATCATAGAGACAGCCGCCGCCGGCTTGGAAGAATTCGGGCGCCCACAGCCATTTCCAGCCGTTGTGGCCGTAGATGGCGCGTGCCGCGCACACCCGTCCCAGCCTGCCTTGCGCCAGCGACTCCGCCATGAAACGGAACTGCGGACTGATGACTGTGCAGGGCGCGCCCCAGAATCCCACATTTTTTTGCCCGGCCAAATCGAGCAGTTCCCTTCCCTCGGCAACCGTATTGGCCAGCGGCTTTTCACTCCACACATGCCTGCCTGCTTCCAGTCCCCGTTTGTTGACCTTGTAATGAGCCGGCATCGAAGTCAAATTGACGAGAAGTTCGAATTCAGCGCCCGCCAGCATGTCCTCGATGTTTGAATAAACGTTGGGAATGCCATAGTCCTTCGCCCTGGCCCGTGCGCGCTCCACAATGAGATCACAGGCGCTGACAATCTCGATGAATGGCCGGGATTGCATTTCAGGAATGTACTTCCATGACACGCTCCCGCAACCGATGACGCCGACCTTGATCCTGCGGCCGCCTTGTCGATATCCGGCGGCATCCGCTTCAATCGCCATTCCGGTCAATGCAAGTGCTGATGTGGCGGCCATGCGCTGCATGAAACTGCGCCGGGTCTCCCCGCCTGTTCCGGGGGTTTCGTTCATGAGAATGCCTCCTATGATAAAGAAGATGGATGAATCTTTCAGCGAGCGCATTCCCCGGGGCTTGCCCCGGGTTCAGATTCAATTATAAAACTACCGAAAAATCAACGTTTTCCGTTTTGGCATATTCTTGGCAATTTTGTAAAAATCGCTTTCAGTGATCCTTGTGGGCCATTCCAGAACAATATGAATTCTAAAATTTCTCCCTTCTTCAATTTTTTCCACCCAAATGGCCCCCAGCTCGACTAAGTAATTCAAATCTCTTATGAATGCCTCCATTGGATTTTTCAAATCCTTATAGGTGGCAAACGTTTCGTTGTACATTTTGTCAAATTCATATTTTTCTTTTTCTATCAGCAAAGTCAATAATACCCAATGCCTTTTTGCGATAACACTTTTTCGCGGACTTCTTAATCTCTGATATAAATCCAAGGCTGTGTTTTTAAAAATTGCCTTTGAAACATTTTTCTTGATTTCTTCGAATAGTTTATTGCATTGCAATTCAATTCCTTTTAAACCGAAAACAAGAAAATCCGTTAAATCATGCGAGGCGGCACGGACAGATGCCAAAGAACGTAAATATTTATTTTTTTCCTCGTAATAATAATTGGACATTGCAATAAATAAAGTGTCTTTCAGCCCGACCCTTCGCAATATAGCGGCTTCCAATGCACGGGCAGTCCTCCCATTGCCGTCACAGAATGGGTGCATGGCCGCAAAATGGTAATGACACGCAAGGGCCTGAATGAGTACGTTGTGTGCTTGAAATTCATTCTTCATTGCCGCACAAAGACCGTTGAATGCCTTTTCGCATTCTTCCCCTCCTTCGGCTCCCCTATGGAGCGGGTTTCCGAAGCTTACATGAACATCTTTACCGCGCAACACTCCGGGTTCACAATGATCATCATCTGCATTCGTAATAATCAATCTGTGGATTTCAAAAACGAGACTGGAATCGATGGGCCGATCCAATGGCAAACCCTGAATCCAGCGATATGCTTTTGTTGCGGAAGCTGCTTGTCTCTGAGACCGTGTATGTAATTGTTCGGGAGTCTCGGACATCGCAGCATCCAATTCTTTATCTGTAAATTCCGCCCCTTCAATTTTTGATGTCCCGGCAACCTCCCTCTTCAATTGAACAATCTGCAGTTGATCAACCCAGCTTCTTTGATAGGGTATGTTTTTAAGCGATAGAACAGCGGCTGACGCTTTCGTCAGATTGTCGAGAAGCGCAGGAGTTTGTCTGTATTTGATCCAGTTGTCGGGGAATAAATATTTAACCATGCCCGATCCTGTTTCAATGATATTTCGAATTCATTTCCAAATTTAACGAATATAAACAAATATTTAGAATATGTCAAATCAATTTCATCCCCTTGTTATCCCACATTCAATTCATTAGATATCACCTTCTTGATTTTCGAAAACGTTCATCGCTGCCTATTGGATCGCAAAGCATGACGGAAGTGTTAAAGGACGCCTTTCTATAACCGTCATGACCGGGCTTTGATGTGTCTCAAGGGGCAATTCAAAACCGGCCATGCGTGGGCGCTTTTAAAAGCGGCCACTGTAAGGCCGGATGAATGTTATTCAATCTTTTGTTTTTTGTCAACAGGTGGACGGTTTTGGATGCCGCCCGGCAGGTTTTCCCATTTGTACAAAGAAATACTGAAAATCCTTTCAAAGAAAAATGACTTGATCATATAAAAGCAGGGGGGATGAATACGCAGCCGGGCAGGAGGGTTTTGCTCAAAAAACGCTTATGCAATTTAATAGATACGAAAAAATTTCCGGCAATGACGGCATCCAACGATTCAATTCCGTAATGGACCCTGGTCATACAATAAAAATAATACTTGCCTATGAAGATTGTATCTCTTAATTTCTTTCATCCAATGTCCAAATGATTCTGACGAGATGCACTGAAAAGGGAAAATGGCTGGAGGCCAGAGGATGATTTCCCCGGTTTTTTGATCCCCGGAGAAATCAAAATTCGTGTCAGTGAAAAAGATACACCAAAGTAAACTTATAATTGAATTCTAATATTTTTCATTTCAAGATCCCTGATCCGAAACACAAAACACAAGAAAGGAATTGGACTATGAACCGCAAGTATTTTCTGCTATTCATTGTAGTCGTAGCCATTCCCTTTGCGGTATTGGCTCAAACCCCGGTGGATATGGGATACGGGACCCTGGCGACTGGGCCAAACACCATCGTTTTCACGGATTATGCAAACTTTTTTAAACTCAACGTGGCCGATGGGACCAGTTCCATCACCTCGGCTGCTGAACTCAATGCTGCGGGTGCTATCGGTTACCTCGCCGGTACAAATTGGTTAATCGGCATGACGAGTGACGCCGGAACCGGCCCGGGCGATGTTTTTGTTTTTGACTCCCAGACTGCCACGGTAGGCCCAGCCATCGCCAATATGAACGACGTGCGCGATCTCGCGGTCATTGACCAGGGAGGCCGGTTCGACGCGATCGTACCCGACAGGATGAACGACACGGTTCACCGGATCACCGATCTGCTAGGAACGCCCGTCACCAGCGAGATCACACCCAGTTCGATCGCAGGCAATGTGGGTATCCAGGGGCTTGTAGCGCTCAGCGATTCACTGTATTTCATCTATGATGAACTGCCGGAGGGCGGTTTTGGCGAGGACGAACTGATCGTGGTAGAAGGCAAAACCACAGATGCGAAGACGACGCGGCTTTCATGGAACGATATTGGATCGGCAGGCGCTAACTTGGACACGGACGAACTCTCCGTCGACTTCCACAACGGTCTGGCTGTTCGACAACCCGATCCTTCAACCATCAAGCTGTACTTATCGAACTTTGGCGATTTTAGCTTCAACCAGATTATCGAAGTGACATGGATCGATTCGGGAAACGGCTTTGACTTCAGCGCGCCGGTCTCCTCGGTGCTCTTTTCTCAGGACGACCTGTATACCGCCATCGTGGACAGTAATCATGCCGCGTTTGAAGGATTGCCCAATTCACGCGGCGTTACGATTCTTCCGGGCGAAACACCAGGGGATGACCAACTGGTCATCTGGGTGGATGATCCGGCAAACAACAATACCTTCATACTCATTTATGAAATCTCCAGTAAAACCTTAACGCTGTTCGGCGGCGATATGCTGGAAACGGTGCTTGAGACCAACGGGATCACAGACCGGTTGCCTGAGAGATACCGTTTGCTTCAAAACTACCCCAATCCCTTCAACCCCTACACCGAAATCGTGTACTCACTGCCGCGTGATACTCATGTCGAGTTGAAGATTGTTGATGCACGCGGTCGTTTTGTGACCCGGCTCACGGAAGGATTCCAGCGTACGGGGGAACACACACAAACGTGGGACGGTACCAATCAAGACGGGCAGGATATGCCGGCCGGAGTTTATCTCTGTCAATTAAAGACAGAAAATCAACTACGAACCCATAAACTCCTGTTGATCCGTTAGTCAGCTCCTCTAAAATCCTCTCTGAGGTGAAGGCGGTTTCAGGTCCTGGAACCGCCTTTTTCATACAGAAAATCTTTGATTTTTTCCTGAAGTCAAATTTTACGAAACTAATCTTTTGTTTTTTTTGAGTGGCGCCGGCCATCGCGGAGGCCCTTTTGGACCGTGGGCAGGTCAGGGCCGGAAGTACCGGCGCTATATGGGGCGATTCGCTGCGCTCACAGGGCTCCTTCGCCCCTTGAGAAGAAGGGGCTCGCAGGAATCGAACTGGGGAAACCAGGATTTTCAGAACCTGCGGTGCAAGGCTGATCTCAATAAAATCAACTTGACATTATTTTTAAGAAACCGAAACACAACCCATTGTTCCATCCACAGTTGCCCATAGTCATCCATGATTGTCTACACCGCCATTTGACACTCTAATGCCACTCGGCCAATCCTTGTTCCGACCGCTGTCCGAATTCCGCTGTGCCTCTTTGGTAGGCCAGCTGGATCGTCCCGAACGGCGGCTGGTACCGATAAACGAAAACTGCCTGTATGTTTTTCCGTTCGATGGACGGACTCGTCTGGAAAAGCAACCGAATGGAAAAATCCTTGGTGAAGAACTGATTGGTCTTGAGGATGTGGATCCACGTGGTCTCCGATTCCGGATCGGGATCCAAAATCAACCGCTGCGCCGAGTATTCAAGCGAAAGACGGGGCGTAACCTTGTACCCCGCCTGGGCGGTCCACAGCCGTAAGTCCGAATCGAAGTTCCTACCAAACGCGAATCCGGCCTGGACCGATTGGAATCCCCGGGTATTGTAGCCGATGGAGGTTCCCATGCTCCTGTTCCGGAATCCTTCTCGAATCTCTTGAATCTTACAGCGAGCGCATTCCCCGGGGCTTGCCCCGGGGTAAGCGAGCGAATATAGTTATCTTCTTCCTTAAAGGTCGAAGATTCCCCGCCGCTTGCGGCGGGGAGCTTCAATCGGAAAGAAGTCCGGGAGGGTGCTTCTTTGTTTTTATGGAAGCTCACCTTCGACCCCAGACGAAAGATCCTGGGACTGTCCAGGGAATCCAACTTCTGCGCCACGTCGAGCAGCGATCCATCTGTCGTCAGGCAGAGCGCCTTTCCCACCTTGAACTCCCTCTCGATCCTCACGTTGAGGTAGCAAAGGCTTTTCACTCGCTCATCGGTTCCGGATTGCGCTTTCAGCCAATTTTTCCCGCCATCGATCGAATATAGAACAGTTCCCTTATCCCCGACCGCGAGGCCGTTCTTCGCGTCGATGAACTTCACGTCCTCCAGGGAATGGGTGTTGTCCGTGGCGGCGGGAATCCAATCCACTCCCCCGTTTTCGGTCCGGTAGATGGAACCGGATCTCGAGACCGCCCAGCCCAACTGGCTGTCGAGAAAGTGAACGTTCGTCAATCCTTCATCGATTTGCTGGTAGCTCCACGTGGTTCCGCCGTCATCGGAGCGCAGAAAACCGTATTCCTGGCAGGCGACGAGTGTGTTCGGTGCTGTCTGCCGGACCGAAGTGAGGGTCATGCCTAAGGCTTCGGGTATGCTTCCCATGGATTGCCAGCGTTGTTGCTCCCACAGGAACAGGCCGCCCCGGATCCCCACGGCTGCCCCGTGATCCCGGTCGTACAGGTGGACGGACGTGAGATGGGAAAAAGCCGCGGACAGGTCGGTCCAGTCGTCCCCGCCGTTCTCGGTCAGGTACACCGAGGCGAAGTCGCCCGCCATGTACGCCCTGTCCCCGGTTTCGGGCCAGATGGACTTCAGCGAGTTGGCCGTTCCGATACGGTTCAAATTCCAGTGCAGCCCGCCGTCCTCCGTGGTCAGGAAGACTCCGAAATCCCCGCATGCCCAGCCGTGAGTGGCATCGACGAAACGGATGGAATGGAGGGTGGCGAGCGTTCCAGTCGCCTGTATTTCCCAGACCGTGCCGCCGTCCCGGGTGTGCACGATTTTTCCCGAATTGCCCGCCGCCCAGGCGAGTTTGTCCCCTACGGCGCATACGTCGTTGAACCCTGCATACTTTTCCTCGTAGGACTTTCCCCAGGATGTCCCGCCCGAGGAGGTGCGGAGAATGATTTGGTATCCGGCGACCCATCCGATCGATTCAGTGGAAAAACAGATCCGCTTGAGGTTCTGTTCGGTTCCCATGGCCATCGGATTCCACGTGGTACCGCCGTCTGCCGTGTAAACGGCCGTCCCACGGTCGCCGACGCAGAATGCCGCCCTATCGCTTTTTGCCCAGACGCCGTTCAGGTTGTTCGCGGTTCCGCTTTGCTGTATTTCCCAGTTAGCACCGGAGTTCGTGCTGTGCAGGATGGTTCCGGAGGAACCAACTGTCCATCCGTGAACTGGATCGGGGAAATGCAGGTCGTTCAGATCGACATCCCGGGGAATCTCATTGATGAGAGGCGTCAGTGCCCATCCGGTGTTGTTCCACCTCGCGACCGTGCCATCGTCTCCCGCCGCGATGAGCTTCAGATCACCGGCCGCCCCGAATGCCCGAACCGCGTTGAAATGCGACTCGATAATGCTTTTTTGGACGATCTCCCATCGGCCGTTTCCTTCCGCGAAGAGGCATACGTAAAGCCCGAAAACCGCTGCGGTCAGAATCGATTTTGCCCTCATCGATCCTCCTTTCTCCGTTCCCGGAATTTCACCGTACACGAGACATCGCCGGTGTTCCGCATGAAAGGATTTCACTCGAACCCGGTCCGGAATCCTCACGAATCCAGGACGGCCCTGATGAAAAAACCGTCATGAAACCCTCGATCGCATTTGAACGGATTTGCCCTCGCGTCTCATCCGCATTCCCGCCCCCCTTTATCCCTGTGCGGCAATATCATCGGGCGTCCGCCCTGTCGGCGGCCTCTATTCCCTCACCCGACGCGGAGCGTGGGAACCGGAAGATACAACCGGACGTCCATCACCGCTCGTACGCCACCGCATTCGGCGTGAACCGCCACGGCGGGCCCGCGTCCGTCGCCTGCTTCTCGATCTTCAAATGAGATGCGTCCGTCAACTGCACCAGAAGAACGGCGCGCACAACTGTCTCCGCCTCGCACGGATACCGGATCCGGTACCGGTGGATGCCGCCGTCGGTTTGCACCCCGCTGAAAGAACGGTCCACGAATCCCGTGTCCGCAGGAGAAAACGTGTAGGTTCCGGGACCCAGCCCCGTGAGTGAAACGCCCACGGAAAAAACGGGAACGCCGGGGTCCGCGTTGTGAAGCACGAGGGCCAGGTGCGGGTCTTCGGGATAAGTCGGTTCCCCGGTCTTGAACCAGAGACCCCGGGCGGTTCCCGGCAGGTCATAATCCACGGTGCCCCCGACGGGCGGTTCCGTGCGGAAAGCGGGCCGGCCGCAGAGGTAATCGCCGCATTTGGGGACGAGAACCGCGCAGATTTCCTCGGTGAAATAGTCAAGCGGCGAGACTGTGTATGGATAATTGGTATCGTTGAAACGGCCGCCTGCGAATTCGATCCGCCGGGTCCTGTCGAACACCCCGAAATCCAGGCCGAATTGCCCGGGGTTGCCGCCCGCCCCGCCGAGCGTGTCTCCCGCCGATACGGGGATGGCCGTGCCGTACCAGCAGTTGAGGTACGTGTCGCCTCCCGTGGAGTACGTGTCGCAACTGGGCCTTCCGCCCGCTTCCGCCAGATCAAGGATGGAATCCCTGATCCGGGACAGATGGCCGAACACGATCTGGAACCGCCCGCCGTTCGCGGAGAGCGTCATGGCGTAATCGCTGTATCCCTTGTTCACGTGCTCGGTTACCGTGATCCGGATGATCTGCATGGCCGCCGGGCAGAGCACCGGTTTCGGCGCCATGTAGTCGTTCAGATAGAATCCGCCGTGGTCTGAGGGGAACACGTGCCCCGGCTGGTTCATGTGCCCGAGGTTCACGAAAAGGTAGAAATCCTCCGGCCGCAGCGGCAGTACAGTCAGGAATCCCTTCCCGATTTCCAGGACCGGGTCTGCAGCCTTTTTGCCCGATTTGCACATGAAAACGGTCAGGAGGGATTGGACAAGAAGAAGCGGTATCGCCGCCTTCCTGCTGAGATTGAAAAATTGTCGGATGGACATGGACGTCTTTCCCGCCTTGGCTTCATTTATTATTTTCATATCTCGTTCATCCGCTCCGCATTGGATCATGTCCCCTTCTTCGAGGGTGACCGCGCCGGCCAGCAGGCCGGCGCGAGGGGGTGCTTCCGGCGCTCTGCGCCAGAAGGGGTCGCAGGAGCGTCGAAATTCTTAGGGCCATGCCACACGGCATTATTATTACTCAGAGCGCTTAATAAGTTGATGAAAATCGGCAATTTTAATGCCTGAATCCAAATAGTTTTGTCTACTTATTTTGCGCTCTGAGTAATAATCTGTTAGTCGTTTATTATTCAGGCCACCCGCGCGGGACGCGCATTTTATTTGGATTACGCCGTATCGCGGACTGTCAAGCCCGCGTTCAACATCCGCCCCGAAGCCCCGGAATTCCTATCCGGGGCGATCAGAGAGCACGATCAGAGGGTTGTGAAGCCCGCGACCTCCCATGCTCCGGTTTTGGTAATCCGCCGCGATTCTGGAAATTGTCAGATCCTCCCGGTCGCATGCCATTTTGCCATGGCCGGTCCCCGGCATGACGGCAGCGGGATAAGGGATGGAATTCCGCCTGAAAAAAGAGTGGGCCGCTCAAAACCTCAGGGTGAAGACGGTACTCCGGCCCGGTTCCGATGCGGCCGAGATGGATCCATGGTGAAGCCTCATGATCTGGCGCGAGAGGCTGAGCCCTATCCCGGAGCCGTCCTCCTTCGTGGTGAAAAAAGGGATGAAGATTTTATCCAACGCCTCTTTTTCGATTCCCGGACCGTTGTCCGACGCCTGGATGACGGGCCGGCCGCTGTCGCCAATGAGGGCCTGCAGGGCGATTTCCACGCCCGGCTTTTTGCCGGCCCAGTCGACGGCGTTCTGCAGAAGGTTGATCAGCACCTGTTCGATCAGGCTTGCGTCCGCCGTGATTTCGAGCGTCTCGGGTTCCACCCAGCTCGTGAAACGGATCCCCTTTTCCCTGAATTGCGGCGCCAGGAGCGACGCGACGTGCTCGAGGAGTCCGCGGATCGGAACGATTGTGAAATCGGGTTTGGGAATCCGCGTGAGCCTGCGGTAAGCCGCCACGAACTTGAGGAGTCCCTCGCTCCGCGACTCGATCGTCCGGACCGCCTGTTTCACGTCCCCGACGGATTCCGTCCAACCGGCCTGTTCCCCGGCTCCGTTTTCGAGTTTCTGCAGAAGCCGTCCCGCGGTCGAGGCCAGCGAGGCGATCGGCGTGACCGAGTTGGTGATCTCATGGGTCAGAACCCGTATCAGGTTCTGCCATGCCTCGAGTTCCTTCTCCTCCAGCTCGCTCTGGATGTTCTGAATTGAAACCAAAGTCATGGATTCGTTTTGAAGGACGAAGCGTGTCGCGTGAAGCGACAGGGTGGCGTCTTCCCCGGTGGCGGAATCGCGGATTCGCACCTGCGCCCTGTCTCCGGACGCCAGCCGGCTCAGGGTCCCCGGAAAATCCGGATTCAGGCGGCTCAACTGGCCGACTTTTTCGAGCCGGGCGATCCCGAACATTTTTTTCGCCCTCTGGTTGACCAGGTCGACGCGGCCGTCCCGGGCGAACACGACGATTCCGATGCCGACGTGCTGGATCACGGTTTGAAAGTAGCGGAACTGGGCCTCCTTCTCGGCCCTTGATTTCTGAAAAGCCTGCATCACCCGGTCGAAGGCGGCCCTCAGGGGCTGGAGGGATTTGTCCTGATGGGACACCGAAAACGACTGGGTAAAATCCGAGTATTCGATCGCCTGGAAGAAACGGACCAATTCCCTCTGCGGCTTTTCGATTGCGCGGAACAAGGCGAAGATCTGGGCGGCGAGGAGTCCGACGGCGAACACGGGGGCGGCCCTGAGGCTGGTGCGGGGAACCCACCAGACCAGAAATCCCGCAAAAATCAGGATCGCGAGGAGGCGGATCAGGATCTGGATCCTCAGGCGGTTATAAACCATGTTTTTCCATCCTGCGGTAGAGCGACGTCCGCGTGAGGCCCAGCGCCTCGGCCGCTTTGGTGACGTTTCCATGGTGCCGCGACAGGGCCTTTCGCAGGAGGATTTTCTCCACATCTTCGAGGTTCAGATCGTCCACGTCCAGAACCAGGCTTTCGGAGCCGTCTCCGGGATGCGCCAGCGCGAAATCCGGGGTCCGGTAGAACGGGGCATCGTGCAGGATGACCGCGCGCTCCAGGGTGTGCTGCAATTCGCGCACGTTTCCGGGCCATGCGTACTGCCCCAGCCTGCGGAGGGCCTCGGCCTCCACGCGGCGGACCGGTTTGCCGTATTTCCGCGAATACTTCTCGATGAAATATTCCACCATCAGCGGGATGTCCTCACGCCGCTCGCGGAGCGGCGGAAGCGGTATTTCCACGGTGTTGATGCGGTACAGGAAATCCTGGCGGAAGGTGTTGTTCCGTATGCCTTCCTGAACCGGCCTGTTCGTGGCGCAGATCAGCCGGATGTCGAACGCCGCCGGCTTGTTCGATCCCACGCGCACGACCTGGCGCGTTTCAAGGACCCTGAGCAGCTTGGCCTGCATGGCAAGCGAAAGGTTTCCGATCTCGTCCAGAAAGAGGGTGCCGCCCGAAGCCGCCTCGAACTTGCCCGCCCGATCGGACCCCGCGTCGGTGAACGCGCCCTTGACGTGCCCGAACAATTCGCTTTCGAAGAGGGTTTCCGGCACCGCGCCCATGTCCACGCAGATGAACACCTCGTCCGCCCTCGCGGATCTGCGGTGTATGGCCCGGGCGACGAGTTCCTTGCCGGTTCCGTTTTCCCCCAGGATCAACACGTTGGCGTCTGTTCCGGCCACTTTTTCGATGGTGTGAAACACCTGCTGCATGGGCGGGCTGGTGCCGATCATCTCATGAAAAGGCTGGTCCATGGCCTCGACCAGGTGCCGCTGGCTCGCCTCGAGTTGCCGCACCTTGGCCCTCGAGCGCCTCAGCTGCATGGCGGATGAAAGGGTCGCCAGAAGCTTCTCGTTCTGCCAGGGTTTCAGCACGAAATCGACCGCCCCCGCTTTGATCGCGCGTATGGCCGTCTCGATATCGCCGTAAGCCGTGATGAGAATGACCACGGACAGGGGATCGATGTCGAGGATCTTTCGAAGCCAGTGAAACCCCTCGGTTCCGCTCGTGACGTCGCGCGTGTAGTTCATGTCGAGCAGGATGACGTCGACGTTTTCGTTCTTCAGGAATGACGGGAGGGTTTCGGGATCTTTCTCCGTGTGGACCGTGTAGGGCACCTGTTTCAGCAGAAGCCTTGCCGCAGTCAGCACGTCTTCGTCGTCGTCCACCATGAGAACGGTTCCAAGAGACTGCTTCATGGCTCGGTCCTCCGGGAAACCGGAAATGAATGTGCCGGGCTCCGTCTCCATGCCCGCAAACGGCATCAAAAACAATGCCTGCAGGAAGGCGCCTTCTGAAACGGCTCTGGATTGGAGTCTGAATTCCATTAAATATGCGAGAATCGGGGGTCATTGTCAAGCAAAACCGTCCGTTTTCGTACATAGGCTGTCGCGATACCGGATGGTTTTCGGATCCGGATGGCGGATTTTGAGCCTGAATATCCATTGGCACGCCCGTTGCCTGTAGAAACCGTGGAAACGAATACCATTGGAGATGAAACCGAGGATTTTATGGACCGTCCCGTTCAAAAACCGAAGTGGCCTCTGAAACGGATCGGCATGATCGGAATCCCCGCGGTCATGGTGCTTTTTTTCATCCTGAATCTCGCGTTCGGGGACCACCGGTCCGTGCTGAACGTGAAGACCGAGCGGCTCGCCGTGTCCACGGTCGAGAAAGGCCCGTTCCAGGAGTTCATTCCCGTCTCAGGCACCGTCATTCCGATCAAGACGGTTTATCTTGACGCCATGGAAGGGGGCCAGGTCTCGGCCGTTTATCTTGAGGCCGGATCCCTCGTCAAGAAGGGGGATAAAATCCTGAAACTGGAAAACAACAACCTCATGCTGAACATCCTGTACAACGAGGCCAACCTGGCCGAGCAGAGCAACGCCCTCAGGTCCAACCGGCTTCAGATGGAACAGAACCGGCTCGCCCTGCAGTCGCAGCTGACCGAGCTGACCTATGAACTGAGGAAGCAGAAGCGGATCTACGAACAGTCCAGGGTTCTCTATGAAAAGGGGCTGATCGCCCGGCAGCAATTCGAGGAGGAAAAGGACCTCTACGATTTCCTCGTCCGGAAGCAGGGCCTGACCGTTGAAACCCACGAGAAGGATTCCCTGTTTCGGGCGGTCCAGATTCAGAACCTGGAGGCCTCCCTCGACCGGATGCAGGACAACCTGCGGCTCGTGAAACTGAATCTGGAGAACCTCGTCGTCAAGGCGCCCGTCACCGGGCAGCTCACGTCGCTGATTCCTGAGGCCGGCCAGTCCATCTCCAGCGGGCAGCGCATCGGGCAGATCGACGTCCTGGACGGTTTCAAGGTCCGCGTGGAAATCGACCAGCACTACATCGCGCGCATCCATCCCGGCCAGAAAGGCGATTTCGACTTCAACGGCAAAACCTCGCGGATGGCCGTCCGGAAGGTGTATCCGGAGGTCAAGGACGGGAAATTCGAGGTCGACATGGAATTCGAATCCGCTGCACCGGAGGCGATCCGCCGCGGCCAGACCCTGCACGTCCGCCTCGAACTGGGCGACCTGTCCGATGCCGTTCTGCTCGCTCGCGGCGGATTTTTCCAGGACACCGGCGGCCAGTGGGTTTACGTGTTGGACAAATCCGGAAACACCGCGGTGAAACGGAACGTCCGGCTGGGCAGGCAGAATCCCCGGGCATTCGAGGTTCTGGAAGGGCTGGAGCCGGGGGAGAAGGTGATCACCTCGTCGTACGAGAATTACGGCGACAGCGACAAACTGAATATTAAAGAATAGCGGCGATTGAAAATGGACATCTGGATCGCATGTTTTCTGATTTTGATCATTTTTGTGATTCCACCCAACGTCTTTACGTTCATTCACAAGGAGAAAGAGCATGATCAAGACCAAAAACCTGAAGAAAGTCTACACCACCGAGGAGGTCGAAACCACAGCCTTGAACAACGTGAACTTCGAGGTTAAAAAGGGCGAGTTTGTCTCCATCATGGGGCCCTCCGGGTGCGGCAAGTCGACCCTGCTCAACCTGATCGGACTGCTGGACAATCCGACGGACGGCGAATACCTCTTCGGGGATCAGGAGGTGTCCCGGTTCTCCGAAAGGCAGCGGGCCAACCTCCGGAAGCACAACATCGGGTTCGTGTTCCAGAGCTTCAACCTGATCGATGAGCTGACGGTTTTCGAGAACATCGAACTCCCACTTCTGTACCAGAAGGTGTCCGCCTCCGACCGGAGGAAGCGGGTGAACGAGGCGATGGAGAAAATGGAGATCGTCCACCGGAAGAATCACTTTCCGCAGCAATTGTCCGGAGGACAGCAGCAGCGGGTGGCCGTCGCGCGCGCCATCATGGCGGATCCGAAGCTGATCCTCGCGGACGAACCGACCGGAAACCTCGATTCCAGCCACGGCGAGGAGGTCATGCAGATGCTGCTCGGGCTCAACGAGGCCGGAACCACCGTCGTCATGGTCACCCATTCGCCCACCTATGCGGAGTACGGCCACCGGACCGTTCATCTTTTCGATGGCCACATCGTCACCGAAAACGTCAACGGTAAATTCCACCTGTAAGGAGGTTTCAATTTGTTCAAAAGCCACTTGAAAATCGCCCTACGGCACCTGATCAAACGCAGGGGCTTTGCATTCATCAACATCGCCGGCCTGGCCGTCGGAATGGCCTGCAGCATGCTCATCCTGCTGTGGGTCTGGGAGGAGTATAGTTACGACCGTTTTCATGAAAAGGCGGACCGGATAGTCCGCGTCTGCGCGAGGGGGCGGATCGGCGACACCGTCATCGACCAGACCAGCACCTGCGCGCCCCTCCCCGGGACCCTCATGATGGACTATCCGGAAGTGGAACAGGCCGTCCGGATTCTCAGGGGGAATGCGCCGGTCCAGTATGGGGATCGCGTGTTCGTCGAATCCGGGATGCTGATCGCCGATTCCACGTTTTTCGACGTGTTTTCCTTTCCCCTTCTCCGCGGAGACCGGAGGACGGTGCTGTCCGCGCCCGACGCCTGCGTGATCACGCAGACCATGGCGCGGAAATATTTCGGAGACGAGGACCCGATCAACAAGGTTCTGACCGTCGCCGGATACTACCGGTTCCGCGTGACCGGGATCATGAAAGAGGTGCCCGCCAACTCGCACGTCCATTTCAACGGGGTCTTTTCACTCGCCTCCGTCAGGGAAATGAGCGCGAACGACGCCTGGATGAGCAACAGTTTCGCCACCTACCTCGTGCTGCGCGAAGGTTTTCCGTACAGATCGCTGGAGGCCAAATTCCCCGATTTCATCCGTCGGCATTTCGGCCCGGACGAATCGAAGATCATTTCCGCCGCGGGGAACAAGTGGGAATATTATCTTCAGCCGTTGACCTCCATCCACCTCGATTCGCACGTCACCAGCGAACTGGAGCCCAACGGGAACAGGACCTATGTCACCTTCTTCATCCTCATCGCGGCGTTCATTCTGTGCATTGCGAGCGTCAATTTCATGAACCTCGCGACGGCCAAATCCTCTCTCCGCTCGAGGGAAGTCGGAGTCCGGAAGGCTTCTGGCGCGTCCCGGCTCCAGCTCGTCAGGCAGTTTCTGTCTGAATCCGTATTCACCGTATTCCTGGCGGCCGTCCTGTCGGTCGGGATCATGGAACTGGCCATGCCCGCGTTCAACAACCTGACCGGCAAGGCGCTGAGCCTCGGGTCCCTGGCCGGGGGCACGACCCTTCCCGTCGTCCTGGCGCTGGTCCTCGTCCTGGGCGTCCTTTCCGGAAGCTACCCGGCCTTCTTCCTGTCATCCTTCAAACCGGTTGCCGCCCTGAAGGGGCAGCCCTCCGAAGGCGCCGGAAAATCGCGGCTGCGGAACGGCCTGGTGCTGTTCCAGTTCTCGATTTCCATCATTTTGTTCGTCGGAACCCTGATGGTGCACCGGCAGCTGGTCTACATGCAGGCCGAAAACCTCGGATTCAGTGCGGAAAACATCCTGGTGATCCGCAATTACTCGGGTGTCCCGAACCGGTCGTTCAAGGCGGCTCTCAGGGAATGCCCCGGCGTCGTCATTTCGTCCGGCTCGGAAACCGTGCCAGGCTACCCGTTCCGCAACATGGTGGCCACCCCCGAACAATGGAAGGAAATCACGCTGGATTGGAATGCCTGCGACTGCGAGTTTCTGGAAACGATGGGAATGCGGATGGCCCAGGGCCGCTTCTTCTCGCGGGATTTCGGCGCCGACACGTCGGCGATCGTCATCAACGAGACAGCGGCGAGGCTGCTGGGCTGGAAGGATCCCTTGGGCAAAATCATTTGGTTTTCCGGCAGGCCGCTGACCGTGATCGGCACGGTCAGGGACTTTCACTACGAGTCCAAGCTGAACAAGATCGAGCCCTCCGGGATGGTGCTGCTCGGCAGCCCCGGTTTCACAGAAAACGCAGTCGTCGTCAAGCTGCGGACTGAAAACGTTCCGGAAACGGTCTCGGCCGTCAAGGCGCTCTGGGACCGCCATGTGCAGGGCACCCCGTTCGACTACGGCTTTCTGGACGAGGAGTACGACAACCTGTACCGGAACGAAATGCGGACGGAAAAAATCTTTGCCGTGTTTTCATGCCTGGCCATTGCCATCGCCTGCCTGGGCCTTTTCGGGCTGTCCGCATTTGCGGCCGAGCGCCGGACCAAGGAAATCGGCATCCGCAAGGTGCTGGGCGCCTCGGTTGCGAATCTGGCCGCCCTCCTCTCCTACGAATTCACCCAATGGGTGGTATGGGCCAACCTCCTCGCCTGGCCGGTAGCCTGGTATGCCATGAAGCGCTGGCTCCAGAACTTTGCGTATCAGATCCCGATGGATTGGCGGGTCTTTCTGCTGTCGGGGCTGCTGGCCCTCGCCGTCGCGCTTCTGACCGTGATCTACCAGGCCGTCAGGGCGGCGACGGCGAATCCTGTCGATTCTCTGAAGTACGAATGACCGGTTGAAAACAGCCGCCCGAGAACGGAGGGCAGACTCCATGTTCATGAAATTCAATGCGACCATCCGGCGGGTGAAGAGGAATAAAAACCTGTCGGCCATCAACATCCTCGGCCTGTCCATCGGGCTCGCCTTCTGTTTTCTCATCCTGCTGTACGTGAATGACGAACTGAATTTTGACCGCTTTCACCGGCAGCGCCGGGATATCTATCGGATCCTCGTGAACATGAAAACGCCGCAGGGGACGGACAGGGCGCCTTTTACCCAGGTCGTACTCAGGGAGGCTCTCCGGGCCGGAATACCCGAGATCAGAAGCTCGGCCAGGAATTTCATGGGAACCCACCTGGTCAGGGCTGGAGAAAAATCGTTTCTGGAAGGCATCATGTACACGGATCCTGAGTTCTTCGAGATTTTCTCCTTCCCCCTGAAATACGGGGAACCTCGGAACCTGCTGAAATCGAAAAGGTCCATCGTCATCAGCCGCCGGATGGCCCGGAAACTTTTCGGCAGGGAGGAGGCGATCGGCGAAACCGTCGGTCTGCAATTTAAGGACGGATTCCTGGACTTTGCCGTCGGCGGAGTCATGGAGAACGTGCCACTCAACTCGAGCATCCGGTTCGAATGCGCGATCCCGTTCGACAATCTCGAGGATTTGTGGGGGGCCGAAAACATGCTGACCTGGGGGGATTTCAGCGTTGCCACCTACCTGCTGCTGCACCCCCGATCCGACTGGACCGGGGTAGAAAGAAAGGTGAACGAAATCGCGGGCGGAAATACGGCAAAAATTTTTGGAGAGCAGTTCAAGCCCTCCCTGGCGCTCGAGCCATTTTCAAAGGTTCATCTCGATTCCAAGCTGAGTTTCGCATCGGCGAACGGCATCCAGAACGTCAGCAATCCGCTCTATTCCTATATCCTCTCGGGATTGGCGTACTTCATACTCTTCATCGCATGCATCAATTATACCAACCTGTCCATCGCCCAGGCCATCCCGCGCTCGAGGGAGATCGGCATCCGCAAATGCGTGGGTGCGAGCCCGTGGCAGCTGACGACCCAGTTCCTCTCGGAATCCTTCCTCTCGACGGCGTTCGCGTTTGTCCTTGCGGTCGTTCTGGCCGAATTGTTTTTGCCGTTTTTTAACCGGGTCGCGGAAAAGTCTATTTCGATCTCCTGGAGGCTGGGCATCCGCTTTTTTCTTGCGTGCCTATTGCTCGTGACCGTAACCACGCTGATGGCGGGCGGTTTTCCTGCGGTTTTCATGTCCAGGTTGGATCCGATCAGGGCATTGGGGAAGAGGATTCTGTTCAACACTAAAAGCCTTTTCCCCCGGATTCTGCTCGTGATCCAATTTGCCATTTCCCTGTTTTTGATGGCCGGTGCGATGACCATCCGGCAGCAATTGAATTTTGTTTCAAGGTCGCCGTTGGGATATGACGACAGGAACCTCGTCCTCGTGCCGGCCTACGGGGAAGATTGCGGAAAGCTGGCCCCTCTGTTCCGGAATGAACTGGCCCTCTACGGTTTTTCCGTCACCGCCGATTCGAGATACGGCAACCGGTCCGTCGTGAATTACCGGAAGGAGAACCAGTTCGACATGGATCACTGCAAGATCGGCGATGACTACATCAGGACCATGCGGCTTCAACTCGCCGCCGGTCGGACCCTCAGCAGCGAATATCCCTCCGATCCTCAAAACTCGGTCCTCGTCAACGAAACCTTCGTTAAAAGGGCCGGCCTGGCCGATCCCGTTGGCGAAAAAATCAGCTGCGCATGCGGCACCATCAGCAATCCGACCATTGTGGGTGTGGTCAGGGATTTTCATTATAAATCCCTGCGCGAAGCCATCGGCCCTCTCGTGCTTCACATGGATCCTGTTTTCGGGTTGTCCACTTTGGTCATCCGGGTGCCGCCCGGCCGGAATGCATCGGAATCCGTCTCCCTCATCGAGAGGACCTGGAAGAAACTGGTGCCATACGCCCCCTTCAATTATCAATTCTATTCGGTTCAAAACAGGGAGCAATACCGCGCGGAGGAGCATTGGAGGGCCATCGTCACCTGTTCGGCGATTTTCGCCCTTTTCATTTCTCTGATGGGTCTGCTGGGAATTTCGACGCTCAATTTGAAGAGCAGGACAAAAGAGATAGGGATCAGAAAGACTCTCGGATCATCGCTTCCCGCGTTGCTGGGGCTTTTCACGCGGGATGTCATCGCCCTGATTCTGGTCTCCATGGCCGTCGGTTTTCCGGCTTCCGTTTATTTCCTGAACCAATGGCTCCACAATTTTGCATATCGCGTACGAATGGATGTTTGGACGTTCCTGTTCTCGGCGGTGTTGGCGGTGGGAATCACCTTGATGGTCCTCGCCTATCAGGTCGTCAAGGCGGCAACCGCGAATCCGGTCGAAGCCCTGAGGTATGAATGAGCCCTTTAATGCGAGCAACAAACGTGAATAAAGACGAGACATGTGTGGCGAAGATCGGAGCCCGAATTTTACGGATAGCACAATAAGCGGACTCTCATTATGGAACAAGATTTCCCATGTGTGGCGAAGATCCGGGATACCGGATCGGGTCACCGCATCGAGGCACTTAGGTATGAATAACGTCGATTGGATGAACCAGTTCCAAGACCGGAATTCTATATGGTAGGCCGGTATTTCACTCGGGTGCACCT
>Ga0233423_10000302_pt1 | contig 27366 bp, 36 predicted proteins | sample Watercolumn_Mata_FD_180713 | JGI IMG/M metagenome (GOLD analysis project Ga0233423, IMG submission 180713) | Freshwater microbial communities from Lake Matano, South Sulawesi, Indonesia - Watercolumn_Matano_2014_112_MG | ecosystem: Environmental > Aquatic > Freshwater > Lake | place: Indonesia...
GAATAAGGTCAAGTGCAGTCTTTCGGCCCTTTACACTGCCTTAGGAAAACTCAAGGTTGCCGGCATCATCCAAGAGGATCTCGAGGACATGTTCCCCCGGAGGAGACTAATCTCTCTCACCGGGAAGGGGAAGAAGGTGGCTGAGAAGCTGGAAGAGATTGAGCTGATGATGAGCGATTAATTTTTTTCTTCTGCCATCAAGAGTCTTGTAGGTCTGATAAGTCACCTGGCCCTCACCGTGGCTAACGCCGAAATCATTAAGCCTCAGCTGATAGTTGTTGCAGGTCGCCATTTAACTTTTGTCAAGTATATCACCAATTATTATGGATTAGTATTTTTTCGAAACGACGTTCCTTAGAGTGCTAATCGAGAGAATTATTCCAGTACCCCCAGCGCCTCCCTCAGCCTCTCGAACTTCTTTTCCTTGACCAGTGCAAGGACGTACTCCACCGCCTCCCGGCACTCCTCCGCCGTCCCGCACCTCTTCATCTTCAACAAAACGAGCTCCAGGATGTCCTCGCAGTCGCGCCAGCCCATCAGGATCCCTCCGTATGCACTGCGTCCTCCCACGTGATCTCGTCGACCGAGACCCCGTGGCGCTTCCTCAGGTGGATGGACTGCCCGGCACAGGAGGAGCACCACTTCCCGCAGCCCCCGAACCTGCACCTCACCTTCCCGCCGAATAGCTCCTCGCCGACGTCCCTCAGCACCAGCCTTTTAGACCGCATACGCATCACCTGATCATCCACAGGAAGGGGTGTGGTAAAAATATGCGGAAGGATGATCACAGGAGGGCGGGTTGAAAAATATTTCGTAGGAGCAGGGAGCAGTTTCGGGGAAGAGAGGCTCAGCGGAAAGCCTATGATCCTAAGTACCGATTAAGACTATTGATAATTATGGAATTAAGCCCGGAAGAAAGGATGAAGTTCCTGACGTATTCCTTGAGATTCCTCTCAAAGGCCTCTAGCACATCTGGGTCTTCGAAGTTCAAGAAGACCGTGTTTGCCCCCTTCTCCTTTAAAATACCTCCTAGGTGCCTCAACAGAGTAATCTTGCCGCTCTGCCTCGGCCCTTTAATGGCATAAGCCTCCCTTCTCTCGACCCATTTCAGCATCTCTGCCTCTATGTCCCTCTTGAAAATTAACTTTCTTTCCATATCGATATTATTAATTTTTACTGAATTTAAATTCTACTAAGGTTAGAGGAGTGCCCTGATTTGGACGGTTGGACATCCATGGCCTGGGTTCTCGCTCAAAAGGTGAAATTTGACGCTATGGAGTTAAATGGGGATTTTGGAAGTGGAACCAACAACAGACGCAGCCTCAATTGCCGCAGAAATTCAGGCGAACGTAATACTCGCACCAGATTTGGCAGAAACCTTCAGGCCCGCCATTCTTTAATGACAAAACTTGCCACCATCGTTTCCAAGCAGGGTATTGGAAGATACGGAGAAGGACGAGGGCGCATTCAAATCCGTAGAAACCTCTTTTCGCACCTCTCGCACAGATTCTTGGACTTTCTGTCGACGCCAAGGATGCTGTTTGAGAAGGACATTACGCAGAGGGGGTTAGGGCAGTGAGAAAGTCCGAGGGTGTGCCCAAGTTCGTGGACGGACTCCTTAACCGTGCGTTCGAGCAGGAGCTCGTAGTTGGGAGGTATATGATAGTAAGAAGGATCCAAACGGCGGATAGATACGATGCAAAACGTACCGGAGAGCTGAGCTTGACCTAAGACGAAGTTGAGTGTGGGGAAGAAAATGTCCACATCAGTTATGACTAATATTCTGGCGCGCTCGGCCATCTGCCTTTCCATGAGATCGATGATGATATCGGAACGGTATTGTTCCCTCTCGGGCACAAAGGCCTCCTGAGGAAGCTCGATCTTCGAGCCGATGGATATGGAGATGTCGTCTATCAAAGCGCCGTAGACGCTCCTGAGTTCAGGGACAAGATCGGACAGAAGCCTGTGAGGGACTTCCCCCATAGGCATGATTTTAATCAACCCTTAACCAGCCTCTCGTAGGCTCTTATCCCTTCCCACAACTCCTCCTCAGTTATCATCCCTTGGGGTGTCGGGATCTCCGTTATCCTCTTTGGGATCCTGAGGCGCTCGAAGGAGAACCCCTCCCTGAATTTGAAGGCATACTTCTCCTTGAGTATCCTCTCCCCCTTCCTCCTCAGATCCTCCGGTGTGAGGCTCTTCCCAAAGGCCATGAAGCACCTGCTGACCATCTCGGGGGTGTAGACCCCCCTGGCGAAGAAGCACACCGCGAGGCTCGAGAGGACCTGCCGCCAGCACTCCTCCTCGAAGATGAGCCGCGCCGCCTCCGTTGGAACCGGTCTTATCCCCTCCGAGTTCATCTTCTGGTCGATGGAGTAGCCTGCGTTGTCGAGGTGGCTGTGCCTCGCCCCCACGAGGTGGCCGAGGTGCGAGGCCAGACCGGTGTGGTACCCGGGCATCTCATTCCCACCGAAGGCCAGTGCAAAGTCCTTACCGCCGTAAACCGAGGAGGCGTACTCGACCCCCTTGGCAAGGGCGCCGTAGAACTCGTTCCTCTGGGAGACTATCCTCTCGGCTGCCTCCATGTACGCCTTGTAGTCACCCCACCTGAGAGAGATGCCTGCGGTCTCGGTAAGGCCTATCAGCCCCTTCTCCATGGCCTCGGTCGCCCAGGATAGGACGACGCCCGTGCTCATAGCGTCTAGGCCCAGCTCCTCCACCGTGTCCATAAGCTTGAGGTAACCCTCAACCGACCTTATATCGAGCATAGACCCGAGGGCGTAGATGGGCTCATAGTCATAGGAGATCATCTTCGTCTTGTAGAAGTATGGCTCGGACTCGTAGGGCACCCTTAGCGCGGCTATGTGGATGCAGCTTACGGGGCAGTGCGCGCACGCCGTCCTCCTCCCAAGATACTTCTCCAGTATGGCCTCGCCTGAGAGAATCTCGGCGCCCCCGAATTGAGCGAGCTGGAGGTTCTTGGACGGAAGGGTCTTGGTGGCATTGAGGGGAAGGACGTTCATGGGTGTTCCAAGTTCATGGTACTTCTTCATGAGGGGGGATTTCGTTAAAGTCTTGAAGAGCTCGTCGTAGAGCGCCCTGTAGAGCCTGGGGTTCTTGAAGGTCAGGCTGTCCCTGCCGGAGATCATTATGGCCTTGAGCTTCTTGCTTCCAAAGACGGCGCCGAGCCCGAGCCTGCCGAAGTGCCTGTAGGTCTCTGTGATAACGCAGGCGTAGGAGACGAGCCTCTCTCCCGCCTTGCCTATCCTCATTATGGACCTGAGTCCGGCGCCACCCTCGTTCTCCCTGATGATCCTGCCCACCGTGGAGCTTCCGGTCATCCCCCATAGGGTGGATGCGTCCCTTATCTTCACGTCGCCGTTGGTAATAGCAAGGTAGACGGGCCCCTCGCTCTTCCCCTTTATCACGATGGCACCGTAACCAGCCATCCTTTGGGCCACGCCAAACCTTCCTCCCCCGTGGCTCTCGCCCAGGTTGCCGGTAAGGGGAGACTTGAACATGGCTATGGCCTTTGATCCCAGAGGGAAGACCCCGTCGAAGTATCCTACAGTAAATATGATTGGGTTCTCTGGACGAGCGGATCTGCGCCGGAAGGGCACTCCTCACTTAGCAGCCGGATACCGACGCCTGCCCCGCCGAGAGACTCCTCGAAGAGTTCTGGTCTCTCCTTTGCCCAGTGCCTCCTCCTGCTGAGATCAATGTAGAGGATCTTGGAGAGCATGCCGGCATCCATTAGGTCCCCATCTCCTCGATCTTCTCGAGGCGTATCACCCCGTAGGGGCAGTAGGAGGCGCAGTACCCACAGTAGACGCAGATGACCGGCTTGTCTATTGTTATATCCCACTGTACCGCCCCTACTATACAGCCCTTTACGCAGTTGCCACAGGCGATGCATTTGGTGTAGTCAAGCAAAACTCCCCCGCCCCTTCTCTTGGATATGGCGCCCGACGGGCAGACCTTGAAACACGGAGGGTCTTGGCAGGCCCTGCAGACCTTAACAATGAAGCCATGCTCGACTCCGCCCACGGATTGGACATGTATGGCCGACCTCGCAACCCCAGCCTCTGCAAACCTCCTGTTGCATGCGAACATGCAGGACTGGCAGCCCACACAGAGGTCAACGTCTATAACGGATAACTTCTTGGCCATTTATGACTCAGCCCACGATTCGTTTTCTGCCTCAATACTCCTCGCATCACTATCCGCATGTTTATATCTTTTATAAGACTTTTCATAGGGCCCGCTGGTTTAGTGATTACTGTTAGGCAAGAAACAACAATACTAATAGCCCTGCAAGGAAACAGTAGACTGCAAAGAGGTAGAATCTTTCGGATAGCAACACCCTGCGGACGATCCTTATTGCGACGTAGCCCGAGACTGCGGCTATAGCAGCCCCGACAACGGTGTAGAGCCCCAAATCGGAGAGAGCCAACCCCCTGTACTCAAGAACGGTCGCCCCGAGTATCGCCGGTATGGAGAGCAGGAAGGAGTACCTGAATACCTCATCCTTATTGACGCCACTGAACAGACCGGCTGATATGGTCGATCCGCTTCTTGATATGCCAGGCGCTATGGCGATTCCCTGAAAGATGCCCATGATCAGCGAGCTCAGCCAGCCCAGATTCTTCTCGCCTTTTCTCAGTTTCGAGGACAGGAGCAGGGCACCGGTTATAAGAAAGCCGACCCCAACGGCTCTTCCACTTGAGAAGAGGGATTCGAAGAATTGCAGGAACAGGAGGCCGATGACCGCGGTGGGGACGGTCCCGATTATGATGTATACGAGCAGTTTGAAGTTGGCATCCTTCGTATTGAGGGTCAGCAGCGACTTCAGGATATTCACGATGTCCCTCCAGAAGAATACGACGACTGCGACCAGTGTTCCAAGGTGCAGGAAGACATCGAACGCCACCGGAACTGAGAGGCCCATCAGCCTCTGGGCTATCACAAGGTGACCAGAGCTGGAGATTGGCAGCCACTCCGTCAGCCCCTGCACAACAGATAGAATGATTGCCTGAAGCAAGTCCATGTTGTAAACCACAGTGTTGTATTATTTATCGATGTCGAGAGGCAACGGGGTTATTCTACTCACAGCTGTGCACGACTAGGACGAGACACTTGGCGTTGTTGACCACCGTGTTGGCGACGCTGCCCATCAGGATCTCCCTGAGCCTGCTCTTCCCCTTTGCGCCGATGATTATGAGGTCAGTCCCCTCGTTCTCCGCCTTCTTCACGATCCTCATGCCAGGGTTACCCACAGAGAAGTCCATCTCCACCTTTGGTTTCAGGCCGCACGCCTCTGCCATCTGCTTGGCGTCCTCAAGGATCCTGGTACCCGCCTCCTCGAGCTGCTTTGAGGCCGCCGGGATACCGCCTATGTCTGAGGAGATGGGCATCGCGACGACGTGCAGAATGGTTACCTCTGCGTTGAAAGTCTTTGCAAAGTCGCAGACCCACTCAACCTCTTTTTTCATGTAGTCCGAGCCGTCAACGGGGAGGAGAATCCTCTTAATTTCTGCCATGTTTTATTTAAGAGGGAGAGGGAAGATTAAAACCTATGTGAAGTCGGCCAACGGGATCAACGGCTCGACGACCTGCGGATCGTCCACACCCTTTCTCAGGTCTTCTGCGCTCCTGAATGGCCTCGCTCTCAGCAGACTAGCCGCCCTCCTCGCGCCTATCCCCGGAATTGCCTCCATCTCCCTCATCCCGAGGCTGTTGATCTTCAGGGGGAAGGGCAGTGCGCTTACGGAACGTGGGCCATGGGACATCACCACAGCATCCGCGAACACCCCCACGGGCATCGCCCTGGGAATGCCGACCAGTATGGGATACGAGCCTATCTGCCGGGACCAAGTCATGTTCCCCTCCACCAGTTCTGTTTTGACCCCCCGCATGACCGTCCAAGTTGGCACGACCCTCGCCAGCATCGGCGCGTCCACCTCTGACCGCATCCGCATCTTGTGTTTTATGAAGAGGGACCTATGCTTCTTTGCGATGTAGTCGCCCACGGACGCCATCCTCGTGGAGGGCATGACCATCACCTGGCGCATGTTTATCCGCCTGACCAATAGCCCCATCTCCAGCACCTTCTTCATGAACTCTAGGTTTGCATCGAAGGTGTATTTCGTCTCTCCCGGAAGGCCGTAGACGAAGTTTATCCCCGGCAGGAGGTGGGGTAGCCCGTTCTCGCCCCTTTCTTGCCCTATGTCGTTTATCAGCGCGATTGCAAAGAGTGCACCTTCAGGGTAAACCTTCAGGTTGTTCTTGCGGATCACGTTCTCATCCACCGATTCCACACCCAATGCGGCCACGTCGCCGGGCGTGTGGTACTCCACTATCTCCTTTAGGGCCTCCTCGGAGGCATCAGGGTGGTTGAATACAGTCGCCGGGTTCACGTTGTCGATGTGCAGAACTTTCAGGGATGGCGCTGCCTTCCTCACTGATGAGAGGAGCCTCCTGATGGCGCGGGGGTTGGGCTCTGGCGTCTCGTTATCGTCCTCGGAGCCGTATATGAGCAGGTCGGGCTGCCTGCCGAGCCGGAAGTTCACAGCACCTGCCGATGAGAGTGCTTCGACCTCCTTTGAGATGCCAGCCACGGACCGGTAGTCTGGCGTGCCGTGGAGGGGCTCTGTGCAGAAGGAGCAGCCGCCCCTCAGGGACCTCGGGCAACCCCTGAAGGTCTCTATCTCGCAGATCAGCCCCACGGGGTAGTAGGGGTGCTGTTGGATTATCCTTGCTCCGCGGGCGGCGAAGTCGTTGACGGCGTTCTCGCTTGACCTTACGGTGTCCATCTCTGTGGAGGGTGCGAAGTTCCTCCTCAGCAGATCGTATATGACGGTCTCGGGGTCGCCGGTTATTACGAAGCTGTACAGGGACTCGAGACCCTTCGGTATGACTGTCGTGCTGCCACCGCCGTGACCGAAGCCGAACCGCACCGCCGGTCCGCAGATGGCGGTGTGCTTTGATCGAAGGAGTTGCGGTAGAGAGAGGGCGTCCTTGACGGTCGCAGGCGCGCCTCCGAGGTACTTGCCAGGAACGGTGACGCCCGCAACGAACACAGAGAGGTCCGATGATGCTGCCACGCTTTTTACTTTGTCTGGATTTCGCCGAGACTCGTCGATCGTCATGTACAATACCTCGGAGTGCGGATCGTGGCGCCATACCGCCCCAGCTATGTAACGCGGGTAGACGTCGATGTAGGGCGGGACGCCGAGACCTGCCGGTTCATCCGTGTAGCCGTCTATAATCAGTACCCTCAAGCTATGAGCCTCGTTACGTTATTTTATTTCAGGTGTTCCCAGCCCTTAGCAGGGATCGGGATCTCCTTCTTACCCTTGGTCATGACCACCTTCTTTCCGGAGACGACCTCCCCCATCCTTATCAGATCGCCCCCGACATATCTCGCTGCTCCCAGAGCCCTTTTCCACGCGCCCTTTTTCACGGTGACGACGATCTCGTACTCCTCGCCACCGAAAAGGGCAAGGTCCTCGGGGGAGAGCTTGTTAAGAGAGGCAAAATCCTTAGCAGACTTCGATATTGGAAGGCTATCGATGACAAAGCCAACGTCGCTTGATTTTGCCAGCTCGTTTAAGGTGAAGGCCAGCCCGTCGCTGGAGTCCATGCTCGAGGTGACCAGCCCGGACTCCGCAAGGGCTATGCCGACCTCGAGCCTCGCTCTGGGCTCGTAGACGCTCCTGCAAAGGGTCTTTCTGAGCGGTTGGGGTGCCTTCATTTCTTTGAGCAGGATCTTGTAGGCAGCGGAGGTGTCCCCGAACGGACCGGTCACGGCGACGATATCGCCAGGGGAGGCGCCAGACCGCTTCACGAGGTGCCTTGAGAAGCCGACGGCAAAACCAGCCACGATCAGATCCCTCGCCTCGCCCACATCCCCGCCCAGAACCGGAGCGCCGTACTCGAGGGCGGCGGCGTTTATGCCGGATATGAGGGAGCGCACGCTGCTCTGCTTGTAGTTCCTCGGGAGGCCTAGCGAGAAGAGGAAGGCGAACGGCCAGGCGCCCTTAGCAGCCAGGTCGCTGATGTTGATGGTGACCGCCTTCGCGCCCATTTGGCGGTGGCGCATGCCCTTTGGGGCGTCGGTCCGCCTATTGAACATGTCCGTCTTAAGAACGAGGTGGCGGCCGTCCTCAAGCCTCACCGCGGAGGCATCGTCCGAGGGCGGGAGGACTAAGTCTTTTAGGCTCTGGTAGCCCCCCTCCTTCTTTATTACAGACCAGATGAGCTCGATTATGCCCCTCTCGCCAAGGCGGGATACCTTCATATTCAGACGATCCTCAATGGTATTGTGGTTTTGAGGGATTTAGTGTTTTTGGAGGGCGGAAAAGGATTTATCTCTATTTTTTATTAGAACCAGTGATGCCCCAGTGGCTCAGCCCGGTAGAGCGACGGTTTCGTAAACCGTTGGTCAGGGGTTCAAATCCCCTCTGGGGCTCCATTTTGCATTATAAACTAGATTGTTCGATCAGGCTTGAAGCATTTTATTTTCTTTTAATATTCCAAGCGTCCTATCCAAGTATTCTTCCTTAACGAATATGTGGTCTGTTGAATAAGAAGAGACGACGAAAATGGGAATGTCTTCTCTTGAAAGAAGGCTTGAGATGTAGGAGAGGAACCCCGAAAGCTCAAAAGGAAGACCAACATTGAAGGTTATTAATCTGAAAAATTTTTCCTCCGAGACGGATCTGAGATCGGTGCCCTCTCTTGCTATAGCGGTAATCTCATTTTTGTCCTTTATTATTGAGAAAATTCCTTGGGAGAATTTTGGAACCTCTTCCAGTTTGGCTATCACATACCTGTTTTCATCCACGGCGAACTTGATTTTTACTTTCTTTCTAAATTCTACAAACTTCACACAATCCACTTCTTTATGGTAATGCTTTTAGACAGATAGAAGCTCTACTGATGAAGCTTTTTGCCGCAGTTATGACAGAAGCTAGCGTCTTTTAGATTCTTTTCTCCGCATTGCGGACAGACGACTGATCGTCTGCCTGACGATTCCCGAATGTTCTCTCTTGCAGTTCTGAAGGCTACCTCCATCTCTCTTGCAGCTATCGAGAACGCCTTCTCCATCTCCTGTCCGGCTTTGTGGAACGCATCCTTCCACTCGTCCACCGGAATGTTGACCCCTGCCTCTACGCCTTTTATCGTCCTGACCCCGCAGTTGGGACAGAAGTATGCGTCTTCGGGGAGCTGCTTACCGCACTTAGTACAGAACCCCATAAACGTCACCGATTTCAGAGAGAAATAAGAACGATTTAAAGTTACCTTTAGGTCTTACACCTGTATTCTCAGATGAAGATGGCAGCCGCAATCACGCTGGTCCACAAGCCGTCCTTATTGCCCTCGGTGGATTGGACCGTGTGCATTGTTCTGATTATGTGACCGCTCGCCTTGTAGAGTTGCTCCCTCTCCTCCCACGCTTGGTTGGGATCGAAGGGGATACCAAGGGTCATGGCCAGCATCGTAGCCGCCAAGTCCTCGGCGTACTCGCCAGCCAGCTCCCCCTTCTCCCCGAAGGCGTGGTGTTCGGCAAGGTAACCGTAGATGTTCTTGTCGTGAGGAACGGCGAGACCGATGGCGGCGGATACGAGCCTGTTCGGCTCGTTCGTCTCGTTTCTGGCCATAACGCAGAATATGACCTGACCCGGGCTCAGCTGTTTCAGACCCTCCTCCTTGTTGATTATCTGACAGTTGGGCGGAAAGATGCTCGAGACGTAAACTAAATTGAACTTCTCTATTCCAGCATCTCTGAGCGCAAGCTCAAAAGAGGCCAGCCGCTCTTTGTGTACGCCGACCCCTTTTACGAAGAAGATCTTTGTTGGAATCATGGATCGAAATATGATATTGCTGAGCGAAAAGTTAAACCTTTTGGAGGGGCACGTTCGCCTAAAACGGTAGAGCAGGTTTTGCGGTTCGTGCTGGTTAATAACTGTTTTAAGTTTTGCACGACAGAGAGATGCTCGGTGATTGTTTGGCTAGAGAAGATGAGATGCTAAATGAGCTGAAGAGCATACGAATGCTACTGGAGCCGAAACCGGCACCGCCTGCGCCCCCGCCACCCAAGGGAATGATGAACGAGTTCAAGGCATTCATCGAGACATACAAGGTCATGGGAATGGCCGTTGCCTTCATCCTTGGTTTGTATATAGGTGCTCTGGTTCAGGCACTGGTTAATGACCTTATAATGCCAATCATTCAATTTGCAACGCCAGGAGTGGTGTGGGAGGCCATATCGGTAGGCCCCTTCCGCGTCGGCCACTTCATAGGCAGCCTCATTACATTCCTGATAGTGGCATTCGTGATCTTCATAATGGTAAAGATTACCCAGAGGATGGGCATCAAGTAAAACGGCACACGACCGCAGCGACAGCTTTTTTCCATTTTTTGTTTTAAAGCTTAATTATATGCTCAAGAGCATTAATCAAGTGGTGAGGGTATGACTTCCCTTGGCAAGAGGAGGGCGGCTGAGGCTGCTCTGGCGGAGGTAAAGGACGGCCAGATTCTGGGTTTGGGGACGGGTTCGACCGTTGCCATCTTCATCGAGTTGTTGGGGGGCAAGATAAAGAAAGAGGGCTTGAAGGTCCTCGGCGTGCCAACATCGTACCAGTCGGCGTACCTCGCCACTGAGAAGGGCATCCAACTGACGACGCTCGACGAGCACCCGGTCCTGGACTTGGCGGTGGACGGGGCGGACGAGTTGGACAGGAAGCTGAACCTCATCAAGGGAGGGGGAGCAGCCCTGACGAGGGAGAAGGTAGTGGACTCGTCCGCAAAGAGGTTCGTGGTTATAGCCGACGGGTCAAAGCTGGTGGAGAGGCTGGGCGCCAAGACTCCGGTCCCCATAGAGGTGCTGCCTGTAGCGAGGATAACCGCGTCGAAGAGGATCAGGTTGCTTGGAGGGGAGCCCAAGCTGAGGGACGCTGGGGATAGGAAGGACGGTCCGCTGGTCACGGATAACGGCAACTTCATAATTGACGCCAAATTCAGGGTGATAGAGGACCCTCAGGCCTTGGAGTTCGTGCTGAAGAGGATACCTGGGGTGGTTGAGGCGGGGCTGTTCATCAACCTGGCGCACACGGCGTATATCGGCAGCGAGAAGGGCGTGAAGAGGATAGATCGAAGGTATTAGACGCCGAGGCCCGGTTTTGCAACGCCCCTAAAGCGCCCGATGAGGATAATATATCTGTTGAGTTATTAACTGTTGAGGCTTATGCCATACGATCCCGTAAGACTGGCGCAAGAGATTGAGAGGGTTGTTGTCAAAGGCAACCTTAAAAAATACTATAGAACGGCGAGGGCTGGTAGATGGTACGGTGGCATCGCCACTGCTGACTGTTGCGGCTGCTGCTTAAGATGCGTGTTCTGCTGGAGCGGGGCGCCGAGAGATAGCCCTGAGGCAGTCGGAAGATTTTATTCGTCTCAACAGATATTCAACGGGCTGACGGCGTGTGCAAAAAGGTTTGGATACGGGCAAATAAGGGTAAGTGGCAACGAGCCCACGATAGGCAGGGAGCATCTTCTCGAGCTGCTTGAGTTAATCGACCAGACACGCTACAAATTCATCCTAGAGTCTAACGGGATGTTGATAGATCCAGAATACGCGGAGCAGCTCTCCAAGTTTAAACGTGTTCACGTCAGGATCTCGGTCAAAGGGACAAACCGCGAGGAATTCTCACTACTCACGGAGGCTGTGCCAGAGGCCTTCGACTTGCAGCTGAATGCGATACGAAATCTGCTGGATGCCGGTGTGTCTTGCCATCCTGCCGTTATGCTCTCCTTTAGCCCCGAGAATAATCTTGAGGCATTGAAGCATCGGTTGCGAGAGGTAAATGCAAGGCTGGTGAGTGAGGTGGAGGAAGAGTACGTTTTCCTTTATCCCCATGTTGTTAGGCGGTTGAATAAGGCTGGAATCGAGCCAAGAATAGCCTATAGCCCCGACAGGATACCTAGAGAGTTGGTTTAGTAGAGGCCAGAAAACGGCCAAATTAGCAATAGTGGTGTAGCGCTATGTTATTTGGACCAACATGAGTCCGTGGCTTGATATCTACTGTTCTATCCCTTTATGCCCACAACGATCTCTATAGGTAAACCAAATAGTTTTGCCTTCTCCCTATGCTCTACCTCAAAGCCGGCATCTCTTACAGATCGCTCGAGATAGATTGGTCTGCAATCCGCATACTTTGGAAATTTTTTATGAATCCACTCATATGATCTTAACATTCTAGAACCTCCATTTTCTTTCGACAGGCTTACAAAACAGATCCTTCCATTTGGTTTCATTACCCTTCTGATCTCTCCAAGAACTACTGGGATCTCAGGGGTGTCAAATAACTCGAGGGTGAAGGAGGAGAACACAGCATCAAACTTATTATCTTCGTAGGGCAAATGAGTGGCGGCCCCACAGTATAACTCTGCCGTGAGTCCTGCCTCCTTCAGTCTCTTTTCTGTTATTTTGCACATCCCTGAAGAGATGTCCACACCATAGGCCTTTCCAGTTCTTCCGACCCTTTCGGCTATTTGTTTCAGGCCATGTCCTGTTCCAAAACCAACTTCCAAAGCCATCTCGCCCTCCTTGACATTTAGAAGTTTTAGTGCCGTATCGCAGTATTTGCTCTCAAACGGCCTAGAAATGAGATCATAGAATTTGCTGAGTCTATCATAACTTCTCTTTGCATCCTCTTTGATCCTGCAGACTCTCAACACGTCCTCAGATCCGTTCTTATTTCCCAATTCCAAGGCCTCTTCTTCTCATCTCAGCCCAGTAATATCTTTGCTTAAGGATTCCAAATCCCATTTCGTAGCGTTAGTGCCGGGGGCGGGACTCGAACCCGCGATTTCCGGATGTCCCATCGTTGAGCGCCTAGTCCACTTCTAAGATTATGAGTCCGGCGCTCTAGCCAAACTGAGCCACCCCGGCAGCGTAAGTTTTTTACAGCAAGCGTCTATTTTAATCCTTCTGAGGAGAGAAATGATATTATTACTGATGGATATGAGCCCTGTCGAGATTCCTGCAAAAGTCGTTGTAAGTTGGGGATAGATAAATTTTTAAACCAATTTCTGTAAAGAGAGCGAGAAGCGCAAGATGCCCCAGTAGCTCAGCCCGGTAGAGCGACGGTTTTGTAAACCGTTGGCCAAGGGTTCAAACCCCTTCTGGGGCTCCAGTTTCTTAAAGAGATTTTAATCGTTAGACGAAAAACGGACCGATACGGGCATACTGCTGATTGTGTTGGGCATCATCCTCATGATAGAAGCAGTTTTACTGGCGGCTTTTCTGATTTAGGTAGTAGCAGGAATCTTTCTTTAGACTCAATTAACGTGACATTATGGTAGGTATTAAATATAGTATTTTATCCATAAATAGCAACATAACTTTCCAAAACAACTGGTTGCTGATTTCACATGAGTACAGATTATCAGCAAATTCACTTTACCTCTCGTAATGTTAGCATTCTAGTTTCAAGAGGCATCAAGTCTAATTACGACTTCAGGGTCCATTACCAAGAACCAGGGAAGAGAGTAAGAACCCCCAAACATATACACCTCATAATTGACCTTTACAGGAAATTGACGGGCAATAAGGAACTAACAATGAAACTGCTCGACCACATAATTAACAACATAATCCTAAAAGTAAGACCTAGTATGGAATTCCCTCCAAGAATCCAAATCTTTTCGCAAGAACACGTTTCCCAATTCAAGGAGTTGGATAACTACGGGGAATATTCTGTTGAATTTCTACTTGTTGTTACTGAATTGATAATGATTCAAGAGAAGACAAACTATCCAAATGGAACGATGAACTTAAGGCTCTTCCAAAAGCTCAGAAATGGTGCAGACATATTTGAAGTTGTGAGCACTGCCACATTTACCGGAAGATAAATCCTGATTTCTACCACCACTTCATGCTGTGCTCGTAAGCAGTTGGAGACGCGTCGCTCTTAGGTTTCCTAAAAACAAACAAGTGTTCATGAAAAATGAGAAGAAAGTCCGTCCAAAACCGCTTACCCTCGGGTTTTTCTACCCACAACTCTTCAGCATTTTTTGCTAATCCGGTCCAACGTTCGCCGCTTTTACGGACTTTCCACTGCTGTTTGATTATATCCTCTCGCAGAATAAATCCGGCTTCCAGAAACGCCTGCATGACTCTGAAGGCTATTGGAATATAATGCCGATGCTTCCTGGTGTCGCCTATCAGTATAGCGCAAAACCGACCTGGTTTAAGAACCCTAAAGCTCTCTTCGGCAATCCTTTGCATCCCTTGCATGTACTCTTTGATGGACATTTTCGATACATCACCGTCAATCCTCTTGCCTCTAGAATAGCGTATGATGTTGGCGTAGGGAGGGTGGGTCGCTATTAGATCAACGCTCTCATCCTCAAGCAGGTTCATATTTCTAGCATCGCCATGATATAGCCTTATTTCTGGTGAGGAATAACCTTCATCCAAAGACCTGTAATCAAAGTTAAGCCTGTCCAAGCTCAACATTATTGCGTCTCTGTTTATGTCGATCCCGATGGCGCTCCGTCCTAGAAGTTTACACTCAACAAGAGTTGTGCCTCCTCCACACATCTGGTCTAAGACCAACTCTTTCGGCTTACTGTACCTCAAGATCAGGTTTCTGGCCAGTTGGGGAGGCCAGTTACCTCTATAATCGCCTTTATGTGTAGCCCAATCACCCCTTTCCGGGAAGGACCAAACAGAAGTGGTTTCTAATTGAAAGTCACTTGGCTGAAACGCTTTTATCTTGTGGGGGTGCCCTATAGCAATTTCAGCGTCTTCAATTGTGACTGCCTTCTGATTTTTTATGAAATTTAGATAGTCCTCAGCAGTAACCTCTTGCATTTGGATATAGTTTATGGAGGCATTCGCCCTAATTTTCATCAAATCTTCGTCTCAACTATTAATTTTGGAATCAGATAGTTATATATGATGTACTCCGGAATTCGACCTCTGCCATTTCCAATGCAAGAGATTGCCCTAGCCGCCATCGCCACAGTGAGATAGCCCTTGGTTATGTAGTCTTTGTACAGCTTCTCGATTAACGGGCTATACGAATTACTTAGCATAACAAAGCAACCTCGTGAATCGAGTTCTTTGAAGGTGTTTGCAAGATTGTGTTGATCTTCGTCGGAGAAGGCATCAGAAGTATATTGAGTAAATGATGATGTCTGATTTAGAGGCTGGTAAGGAGGGTCAAAATAAATTAAATCCTCCTTTTCTGCACTTTTTACAACTTCGCGATAGTAGGCACATTTAATCGCTATCTTTCCACCATCATTTAGGGCCTTTTTGATTGCCTTCAAGTTTTCTGTATCGTAGAGTTTGGGAGCTTTATACCGACCCCAGGGAACGTTGAACTCTCCTTTTGAATTAACCCTGTAAAGCCCATTAAAGCAGGTCTTGTTTAGGAAGATAAGCAGAGCGGCCTTCTCGACATTCTTTTCAAGGCCTGTATTGAGTCTAATCTTATTGAAAGCCGGCCTAGCAACCTCATAGAAGAAGTCCTTCTGATCGACATGCTTCTGATAGTCATCTAATCTTGACATTAAGGCGTCAAGCTCGTCTCTAATGACTATATAGCAGTTGATAAGGTCTCTATTAAGGTCAGAGATTATTGCGCGCCTAATCTTCCCCCTTGAGTATAGTCTAAAGAAAAGCGCTCCCCCTCCTAAGAAAGGCTCATAATACACATTAAACTTGGGAGGCAGGCACTCGGTCAGCTTATCAAGAATCTGAGTTTTACCTCCCGCCCATTTTATGAAAGGGGTTGTTGAGTTACGAGGAGGCATTTCTATCTTCTGCTCCAATATACGAGTCGCTGTTTTAAAGCTTATTCGCTAAGTCGCACTTTCTGCAGTTGGGTTTCAGAGGTGTTAACCTAAAATTTAAATATAGTTAACTATGATGGAAAGTCGATGTGGCTGACATGGCGGAGATAGCCAAAGGGCCCAGCAGGGCAAGGGAGCTGGCTCTGTCGGCCGTCTTTGCGGCGATGACGGCGGTGGGAGGGCTTATATCCATCCCGTTCTACCCGGTCCCGCTCACGTTACAGACCTTCTTCGTCTACCTGAGCGTCCTTACTCTCCGCAGGTCGGCAGTTCTGAGTCAGATAATATATATCGCCATGGGCCTCGTGGGCCTGCCGGTCTTCGCGAGGGGCATGTCAGGCTACGCTGCGCTTGTGGGTCTTACAGGCGGGTTCCTGTTCGGCTTTCTGGTCGGCACGTTCTGTTCAGGTTTTCTACTCGATAGAATGAAGGGGCGGCGCTATGCAGATGTGCTCTCACTGCTCCTCTGCGCGGGCATCGTCTTCGGGCTCGGGTGGGTCTGGCTGGCGTACTGGCTGAGGTGGGACTTCGCCATGGCGCTCTGGACGGGGGTCATTCCCTTCCTTCTGGGGGACGCAGTAAAGGCGGTCCTTGCGCTGGTAGTGGGCAAGAGGATCAGGTTAAGTTAATTTACCCCCATACAACAAAAACACTAGCTGTTCGAGGTGCGTATAATGAAAGTTGCCAGAAACTTCTTGGAAATGATAGGGAATACCCCTGTCTTGAGGCTGACCAAGGTAATCCCGTCCGACGTAAAGGCCGAGATCTGGGGCAAGTGTGAGTTCACGAACCCGAGCGGAAGCGTCAAGGACAGGATAGCCATGTACATGATCAGGGCGGCGGAGAGGAAGGGGCTGAAGATGAGCCAAACCCTGATCGTGCCGACCACGGGCAACACTGGCATCGCCTTCGCCTCGGTGGGCGCCTACATGGGCTACAGGGTTGCAATTGTAGTGCCGGAGGGGATGAGCGAGGAGAGGAAGAAGATCATAAGGTCCTATGGGGCGGATATCATGTTTACTCCGGGCTCAGAGAGCGACGCCGACAAGTCCATGAACCTCGCGGTGAAGCTGGCCAGAGAGCAACCGGAGAGGTACTACTTCTTCGATCAGTGGGACGACGAGGCGAATGTGCAGGCGCACTACGAAACGACCGGTAAAGAGGTACTGGAGAAGATAGGGAAGGTGGACCTCATCGTCGCGGGGATAGGGACCGGAGGGACGCTCGTCGGGACGGCGAAGAGGTTGAAGGAGGCTAACCCCAAGACCATTGCAATTGCCATGGAGCCTGAGGAGTGCCCGTTCTTCGCAAAAGGCACTTCAGGTTCGCACGAGATAGAGGGCATAGGAGACGGCTTCATCCCCAACATAGTGAAAAAGTATAGGCACCTCATAGATGGCTCTGCACTCGTGAGCAGCAGAGACGCCATCAGCTGGGCAAAGAGGCTCGCCAGGGACGAGGGGCTCTTCGTCGGTATCTCGTCGGGGGCAAACGTCCTAGCAGCGATAAATATGGCGAGGGAGTACAAGCTTGGTGAAGGGAAGAAGGCCCTAACATTCTTGGTGGACTACGGGGCGAGGTACCTGAGCACCAAGCTAGTCGCGCCTTAGTAACTTTTCGAACTGCTCAGGGATGGGTTCTATAGTAGGGACCCTCTTGGCCTCTTTTTCTATCACGCCAGTGTCCTTGAGACAGCTTCCGGTCATTGGAACCACGACGCAGTCGGTCTTCTCCATCACCCCGCTATCGCGGAGGCTCATCAGACCTGCAACGCCAGCCACACCGCTTGGCTCCCCGAAAATGCCCTCCCTAGAGGCGAGGAGCCTCTGTGCCTTCAGTATCAGCTTGTCTGGCACCGCCACGCAGGTGCCATCAGTCTCCCTTACCGCCTGTAGGGCTGCATCGCCGTCCCAAGGGTAGGGATCCGAGAGCCCTGTAGCCACGGTATTGGGCCTCTCCCACGGCGATATGTCGTGCCCAGCCCTTCCAGCGACGTACGCCCTGACTATGGGGGCGTTACCCGTGCTCTGGACCACCACAAGCCTCGGCATGGAGTCGGTCAGCCCCAGCTCCTTGAAGTCCCTGAAGCCCTTCCAGAGCCCGGCCATCAGGCAACCTGAGCCCGAGGGGACGAGAACCCAGTCGGGAACCCTCCAGCCCATCTGCTCCACCATCTCGTAGGCCATCGTCTTGGGCCCCTACACCTGGTACGGGTTGAAGGGACCGAAGGAGGGGCAGGGGTACCAGGTGAACTTGTCCATGGTCGCGAGCATCATCTTCACCGTCGGGTCCTCTCTGCCAAGACCCTTTACCTTGACCACCCTCGCGCCGTAGTTGATTAGTTGTGCTATCTTGCTGGGGGATGCGAACTCCAAGACGAAGGCTGTGCATTCCAGACAGGCTGCGGCGGAGTGGGCTGCGAGGGCAGCTGCTGCGTTGCCGGAGGAGGCTGTTACCGTGACGGTATACCCCAGCTCCACCGCCTTGGCCACGCCCACGACCATGCTCCTGTCCTTGAAGGACCCGGTGGGGCCCCTAGTCTCGTCCTTGATAAAGAGGTTTGTGGAGTTCAGGGATTCGCCGAGCCTCTGTGCCTTTATGAGGGGGGCACTTCCACTCTCAAGCTTGGGGGCGTGGGACTCCTCGGCTGGCAGGAGCTCGCGGTGCTTCCAGATGCCGCCGCGCCGCTCCTCAAGGATGCTTCTGCTGAGGACCTCCTTTATTTTTTCATAGTCGTAGATGATATCGAGCCTTCCGTAGTCCCTCTTTGGGCAGAGGAGGAACCCCTCGGAGGGGGAATGCTCCTCCCCGCACTTTGAACATTTAAGGAGTTTTACGTATGTCATATTCGTTTAGCGGTGGTTCAATTTCTTCCTCAGCCAGATCTTTGAGAGGGCCTCGAAGTTGGGGATGGTCTTCTTGAGTATGGGCAGGTAGGCGTCTATCTCGTCTTTGGTCATGTACTGGAACTGGTACTCCCCGTCATAGGTGGACGGCGCGCCCTCCCTCTTGATGAACTCGATGTGCATGAAGTGGTCGCCCTTCTTTATGGTGATGGGGTGCCTGTCGTTGCTCAGGTTCACGATCTCCAGCGCAAGGCGACCACAGAAGCCGCTGTGCACCTTCGCGGCGTTCAGGAAGGAGAGACCCATCCTGCCGTACTTGCTCTTTGCCGTCAGGTAGGCCACGCAGTCGGGCGGCGTGAACACGATCTCTTTAGAGATTACGTTCTGGTGCTCAAGGTACTGGAGCGTCGTGTCCTCGCCTACCGTCAGAATGTAGCCATCCCCATCAAGCTGGGATTCCTGGAACGGAGTAAGTATTCTATATTTCTTATTCATCTCAATGAGCCGATCTTTGCCTAAAACACACATGGAAACCACTTTCAACTCCAATTGGAAACATCTATTTTTAAGCTTAACGAACAATTATAGAGATGTTTGGGCAGAGCGGAGGGCGACAGCCATGCTTACGGAAGAAGAAGTAGAGAAGCTGCTGAGGGCGGGCAAGATAGTCAGGGCGGTGAGGGAGACGACCCCGGCCTTCGTCTTTGAGGGTGCCAAGGTGTCCGAGATCTGCGAGAGGGTGGAGGGTGAGATAAGGAGGCTAGGTGGAGAGCCAGCGTTCCCGTGCAACGTCGGCATAAACAGCGTCGGCGCGCACTACACGTCGCCGCTGGACGACACCACAGTGGTGCCGGCAGGGGCGCTCGTCAAGATCGATCTGGGCGCGCATATCGACGGGTACGTCGCCGACTCTGCCGTAACGGTTTCTGTAGACTCGGAGTACGAGGACATGATAAGGGTCGCCGATGAGGCCCTAGAGAGGGCTCTGCAGGTGGTGGCGATCGTGGGTAAGATCTCGGAGGTGGGATCTGTCGTGGAGAAGACGATAAGGTCAAGGGGGTTCAAGCCCATAAGCAACCTCACCGGGCACCAGATATCCCGGTACACCATCCACGCAGGCGTGAGCATCCCCAACGTGAGCGCCATAGAAGTGGGTGGAGGAGGCAGGTTCCAGCCTTGGTCAGTATACGCCATCGAGCCCTTCGTGACCCTACCAGTAGCGGCCGGAGAGGTCAGGAACGGGCCGCTGGGGAACATACTGCACATAGTGAAGCTGAAGGGTCCCAAGGACCCCGAGAGCCGCAGGTTCTTTGACGAGCTCTATAAGAGGTACAGGACGCTGCCCTTCGCGAGGAGGTGGGCCTCCAAGATGGGCGGGCACGGGTTGGCAAAGCTCGAGGCGGAGAGGACGCTCTACGAGTACCCTGTGCTGGTGGAGGCGACTGGGAAGACCATAGCTCAGGCTGAGCATACGATCCTGACCACGGATAAAGAGGTAATAGTTACCACGTGAGGCTTCGGTCGGTTATTGTTTCATGCCCTGTTCCAGGTTGTCCAGCCGCGGAAGCTTGTCCTTCAGCCTGCTCTCGGCAACGGTGGCCGCCTCCTTGAGGATCTTGTCTGCCTCCTCCTGGTTGGGCGCCAGCAGTGAGGTGTCTCCGAATATGTTTGAGAAGGAGACCATCGTCTCGGACATTATGTTGGAGAGCTCGCCCAAGGCGGTGCTGGATGCAGGCAGGAAGTCTGCCAGCGTCCCCTTCACGTTCTTCAGAATCAGGTTGATGGGAGCCATAGCCGCTGCGATGTCGCCGAAGTCCTTCGCCACCTCGATCTTCGTGTATGCCTTCTCGAGGGCGTACTTTCCGAACTGCGTCTTGCCCTCCACCTTCCTCAGCTCTGCAAGCTCGTTCGCCAAGGACGTTGCCCTTGCAGTATCGTGATCCTCGTAGGCCTTTACCAGCTGCTGATAGAGGTTCTTGTCCTTCGTCTCAAGCCTGTCAGATATCCTGTCGAGCGACTGGATCTCCTGCGATAGTTTCCTCTTCGCAAGATCGAGCCGCTGCCTCAGGGGCTCGGGGGGAACCACCTGCTCCCTTATCTTATCTGGAACGGACGGCTTCTCTTCCGGCTGCCACTTCTTGGTGAGGTCTTCTGGCATTAGGCATCCACAAATAATAGCTGGGGTTAGTAATAATATTAAACTTGCTGGTGCGCGGTATGGACGCCCGAACCGTATTGAACGGGGTGAGGAGCGCGCTGGGGGAGGACTCCTGGACAGCGCTGGGGGAGATGGGCAGGGACGACGGTCCGGAGAACCCGTTCAAGGTGCTCATAGGCACGATCCTCTCCCACAGGACGAGGGACGAGAGGACCGCGGAGGCGACGGAGAGACTATTCAGGAGGTTCCGGAGCGCCGAGGAGCTGGCTGGGGCTCGGCAGGAGGAGGTGATGGAGCTGATAAGGGGCGTCGGCTTCTACCGCGTCAAGAGCCCTAGGATAATAGAGGTTGCGAGGATCATAAAGGAGCAGTACGGCGGGAGGGTCCCAGACACCCTTGAGGAGCTGCTGAAGCTGCCATCGGTGGGAAGGAAGACCGCCAACTGCGTGCTGGTCTACGGCTTCAAAAAGGACGCCATGCCCGTGGATACCCACGTCCACAGGATAGCCAACAGGCTGGGCATAGTTCATACAAAGGAGCCTGAGGAGACCGAGGCGGGACTGAAGGCCTTCTTCCCCAAGGAGGACTGGTTAGAGGTGAACGACCTATTCGTGAGGTTCGGAAAGACCGTCTGCAGACCAGTGGGACCGAGGTGCCCGATCTGCCCGCTGCAAGAGGGCTGCGAGTACTATGAAAAGGTTGTAAAAATTAAGAAATAATAACAAAAGAGGACGTTATTACTCTTTAACTTCGATGGCCTGTTTCTCGCACTGAGCCACACATGCCATACAGAGTATGCAGTCCTGCTCCCTTACGACTACCGCCTTGTCATTCTTCAGCTCGAAGACGCTGGTGGGACAGATGGATACGCAGATGGCGTCGCCATCACACTTCTCGAGATCGACTTTAACAGTGACCATTTTGATTGCCTCTTTGCCCAATGTGTGATCTTGGCTTTTTAATAAAGTTTTCCAAGAAAAGTTTGCTTACGCGGTGGTTTTGCTTTATTTTATTTGATTTAAACTGATAGTGCCGCAATGACATCTGGACGCAATTAAATTTCGCGAAACAGCCATGCTCATTCATTTCTACGAAGGCGACTTTTTTGCGCGAGTCCCTCAAGCACCCTGAGATCCTCTTCCGTGAGGTCCATGTTATGGAGCTTAATGAGGGCAGACCTCTTTCTTGTCTCGAGCAGTCCCTTCACCAGCGCCCAGTATACCGCCCTGCCGGCAACGATGGAGAAGGAGAGTTCACCCCGCTTTATCAGAGCGCCGACATCCACGGCAAGCTGATCAAGACCCTCCTTGTATCCCAACTTCTTTAGTTTATCTAGAAGGACGTCCATGGGAATCGCAGAAGCCTCGTCGAGGGGGAGCGACTTCACGATCAAGTTGAACCGGTGTCCAGTCCTCCTTGTAAACTCTTCATGCGGTTTAGCCATACTCATCAGGAGACAATACGCTTAGTAAGTATAAAAAATGATTTGGGGATCCCGATGGGGATCCATTTTTGGCTCAATACTCGTCGCAGAGCCTCTGGTAGAAGCCCTGTTCGTGCCCGCATGATGGGCATTTTAGTGGCGCTTCCTTGCCGGTGAACACGTAGCCACACTTCCTGCAGACCCAGGTGACCTCTTTGTCCCTCTTGAAGTACCTGCCCCTCTCCACCAGTTCCAGCAGTTTTTTATAGCGCGCCTCGTGGTGAGCCTCTACCGAGCCGATTGCCTTTAACCGTGCTGCTACCTCATCGAAGCCCTCCTTTTCGGCTACCCTCGCGAACTCTGGGTACATCTCGGTGGTCTCGTAGTGCTCGCCGGCTATTGCCGCCTTCAGATTCTCTGCAGTCTTGCCGAGCGTCAGCGGGGCTGCGGCCTCGACATTCAGCTCCTCTGCCTTGCCCCTGAGCTTCTGGGCGAGCTTGAATTCCGTCTCTGCGTGCTCCAGCTCGTTCCCAGCCGTCTCCTCGAAGATGGCTGCGACAGCCTCGTAGCCCTCCTTCTTGGCAACGCTCGCGTACATCGTGTAGCGGTTCCTTGCCTGGCTCTCGCCTATGAAGGCTTTTATAAGGTTCTCTAGGGTTTTCATAGCACTTCATATGTTAGAGAGAGAAATAAAGATTATAGTGGAGGCTCCAAGAAAAAAGAGGTCGTTGCCACTGCGTAGGCAGGCTACTGAATCTTTTTACCCGCGTTGGGACCGGACTTCACGTCGTAGATCTCCTCGACCTTCACCAGAACTATTGCCTTTGCAGGTAGGTTGGGGTTCGTCGCCTTGACCTCAGCCTTGATCTTCTCGTACAATGGTCCCGAACTCTCGATCTTTGCCTTCCCCTTGATCTGGTACCCCTCCTTGGTGACGAGCTTGCCCTCCTTCTCCTCCATGTCCCAGAACGAGACGGTGAGCTGGGGATTCTCCTCTAGGTTCTTTCGGGTCTTCAGGAAGTAGTTGTCGACTACAATAAGGGTCTCGTCGTCCAAGAATTTCAGGATTCCGATGGGGACAGCGTTGGGCACGCCTGCCTTTGAAGCGGTCCCGACGACGATCCTCCGGCCTTTCAGCGCCCCGTTTAGAGCGGCTTTAACATTATCCGGGATCTTCATCAAGATTCACCTGACTATTGTTATTGAACTGATTTAATTTAACCTTTGTTAAGATGTTCATGCCGTGATGGGGCAATTCTCTTCACTATTCTCAAGGCGAGGATGGTAATCCACCTTGAAGGTCTCTCTTTTTGCCCAAAGTCGAAATCAGACCACACTTCATGGATAGATTCGGGGGTATATCTTCCTCCTTCGTCTCGTCTTGAGAGGAGCAGATCGATCATCTCTGTTTCCAGAAGCCTCTTCTTGGCATATTCAAACTGGGACAGAACATCCAGAAACTTCAGGATTTTGTAGTCGGTGAATGGGTATTTCAATTTCTCCCAACCGGTTTCGATCTGACTGTCGTGACCTGCATACTTTATCTTCCCTCTGTTCTCCCAGCATTGGAAGAGAAAATCCACTCCTTTTTTGGCGGTTTCACTATTCCGAAGTTTTGGGTTCTGGGCCAATGCCCCGAGCACGAACATTGTGGAGAAGGCGCAACTCGGTTCCCTCTCCCTCGGCCCACCAATCTGTCCGGTGTCCTTGCACCAGAATCCGCCGTCGAGACGCTGTCTTTTGATGAGCCATTGGTAGGCTCTCTGCAGTCTAGAGTCCTGCAGAAGGTCTAATTTTGCTAATGATTCAATTATGATGGAACTGTGGCAATCGCCGGGTTTTGTGGGTGGATCCCATCCGAATCCGCCGGACGGGAGCTGGGCGGTAAACACGTATTCGCAGGCTCTGGCAATCCTTTTGTCCTCCACGGTCAAGCCAAAGTCCGCTAACACCGGAAGTATCCAGAAGGTGGTGTCTTTCCTTGGCCACCACGTATGGATGTCTTTAGGTCTACCCCAGTAACCGTCCTCGTTTAGACCCTCGAAGATCTTCTTTACGAGCGGGTGCTCTGTGATTGCCATTTCCGCTGTTGTAACTGCCTTATCTTTTTCATCCTTATCCAGAAGATCGATGAGTGCACGGTAAACTACCCATGGCTCACCGGCGAGCAACCATTCCACCATTTCTTCATTTAGCAGCGTTTTCCAATTCAATTTTGGAAGCCTTTTCGAAGAGAGTTTTCAGGCATCAAGGTAAGTTTTGTCAGAGGTTTAGATATTCTTTATCTTGAATATGCTGAGAATTTATGGTGCGGGGAGTGGGATTCGAACCCACGAAGGCCTTCGCCACAAGGTCCTAAGCCTTGCGCCTTTGACCTGACTTGGCGACCCCCGCATGATCCAAACAATTCAGCGTCGCCAGTTCTATTAACCTTTCTCAATGTTACGTCTGATCTGCCAGAGGGGGCGCCAATAGATAGAGATATTATTTCTCAGAACCATAGAACAAAGGGATCAACTTGACTCAGGACATCAAGAAGAAGGTGGCAAACTGGCTCAAGGAGGAGGGGTTCCCCTTCAAGGAGGTGCCAGACCCCGATGCCAGCTTCAACTTCAGCGTCAAGGTGGCAGGATTCGCCATTGATGTAGTTCAGAATCTGCGGCGCGACGTTATATTGGTCAGGTCCACGCTTGTCTTCAACGACAAGCAGACGGCTCAGCTGAAGAGCATGGAGGAGAGGAGGAGGCAAGAATTCCTCTGGGATCTCCGGATGATGTTGCTCAACAACAACGAGGTAGGGACTTTCACCATCAAACCCGACTTGAAGAAGATGGAGGTCATGGTGCAATCGAGGGGGATCTTCCATGATGCCCTCACGAAGGACAGGTTCATCCATGCTATCATAGTCGTCCACAAGGCCATCACCATGGTAATCTGGATGGTGAAGTGGTATTCCGGGGAGGGCAAGCCGACCCAGACCTCATTCTACATCTATTGAAAGCCCAGCAACCTACTTAAACTGTCAAAGTTGGAAAAGTTAAAAAAGGCATAGTAGTTCAATTAACCCACATGCTCCGGTCGTATAGTCCGGTCAAGTATACTGGCCTTTCGAGCCTTGGCGAAGAGAGCCAGTAACCCGGGTTCAAATCCCGGCCGGAGCACCACCCATGGATCGGCAGGACTTATTGGGAGCCGTCCTCCGGCTCGCAGTGTATCGTTGCCTGCTCAATCCTCGGATCGGCCGCCTTGATCTTCCCCTCCATCTTAGTCGCTATCTCATGGGCCCTGTCGAGGTTCATGCCACCGTCGATCGCGCAGTGAAGGGTGATGCTGTACCTCCCGTCGTGGGCTAGTATCTGGATCTCGTGGCACGACCTGACCTCTGGGAACTGCTGGGATATCTCGACGATCTGCTTCCTCAGCCTGTTCAGATCGTCCGACCGCAAGTCGGCGAACCTCGGTGCCGCGGAGACTGGCTCGAGGTGGCTTATTATGGAGGAGACGTCCCTGAACGAGGTCTTGATCTGCCCCTCCAGCCGATCTGCGATCTCGTGGGCGGACTTCACGGAGATGCCGGACTCGAGCTCCAAGTGGTAGGATACGTAGAGGCTGCTCCCGACGGTCTTCACTATTATCTCGTGTATCTCTCTTATCTGGGGGATCTGCGAGGCTATGGTCATGATAGTGGCTATCGGCTCCTCGGGCGAGTGCGGCTCGGTGTGTATCAGGACATCGGAGTTGGGGAAGACCCTCACCACCTGCTCCTCTATCCGAGAGGCTATCGAGTGCGCTTGGTTGAGCGGTACGCCGCCGTCCATCTCCACGTGGGCGTCCACGAAGAGCTTCGCGCCGGCGCGCCTGACCCTCAGGTGGTGGCAGCCTGCAACGCCCTCGACGCCGAGGATCTGCCTCCTGAGCTTGTCGACGACGCCCCGAGGCGCGGCGTCTGTGAGGGTGGAGGCAGAGGCCCTCACGACGCCCGTGCTCGAGTAGAGTGTGAACGCTATGATCGCCAGCGCGGCGACCGAGTCGGCGTACCACATGCCGAACCAGTAGAGCCCGAGCCCGATGATCACGACGAACGCTATGAGGAGGTCGTTCAGGAAGAGGAGGGCGTTCGCTTCGACGGCCTCGCTCTTCTGCACCTTGGAGGAGCGCTTAAGGTTCAGGTAGGCGAATGAGTCGACGGTGATCGAGACGAAGTTCGTCCCGAGGGCCACCCAGAATAGCTCGATGGCGCCGCTGCCTGAGAGGAGCCGCACGACAGCGTCGTACGCAATCCAGGCGCAGATGGCTAGGAGGAGGAGCACCTCGCCTATCGCCGCGGCGGACTCGATCTTTTCGTGCCCGTACATGTGCCTCTCGTCGGGCGGCTTGTTACCCTCCCTGACGGCGAAGAACGCGACGAGCGTCGCCACGAAGTCGATGAGTGTGCTGGACGCGCTTGAGAGGAGGCCGAGACTCCCGGACGCCAGACCGCCGCTGAGCTCCACTACGGTGAGGATGGCTCCTGCTAGGATCCCCTTCTTGGTGGCAGACTCGTGCGCGTTGGAGGTCTGGGTGGACATGGTGGAACGTGTATCATACTTGAAAAGACGCTCTTAAGGATTTTTGGACCGCACCGGCGGTCGCGATGTGCTTCGCCGCCGTTACTCGACGAACTCCTTGAGGGCGGCGACCACCTCGCGGAAGTCGCCAAACTCCCGGAAGGATATCCCCTCCCTGCTGCAGTACCCGGAGAGTGGCGATCCCCTGACCGCGAACGCGATGTCCGCGAGCTTCACGGCTGTATAGTCGGATATGCCGTCGCCTATGTACGCCACGGTCCTGCCCTGCCCCTTGTGGTGCCTGACGAGGTCGTCCTTGAAGCTGACGGAGGCCTTGTCGAGGAGCTTCGGGAAGGAGAAATTTATCCCGTTTTTGGTGCATCTCGCCCTACCTGCATTGACCTCCAGACCGTTTCAGCCTTTCGACCCCAGAAAGGGCTTTATTATGAAGCCCAGACCGCCGCTGACCACGACCAAAGATATTGCATTGGAGGCGCAGTACACGACCAGATCGCCGAAGCCGGG
>Ga0233423_10000305_pt1 | contig 27234 bp, 15 predicted proteins | sample Watercolumn_Mata_FD_180713 | JGI IMG/M metagenome (GOLD analysis project Ga0233423, IMG submission 180713) | Freshwater microbial communities from Lake Matano, South Sulawesi, Indonesia - Watercolumn_Matano_2014_112_MG | ecosystem: Environmental > Aquatic > Freshwater > Lake | place: Indonesia...
GGGCGGGCGTCTACCAGCACGGCCTGTTCAAGACGCAGAAGGTCGGTTCCAGGACCATTTGGGTGGAAAAGAACAACGGGCTGGGATCGACCGACATCCGCTGCATCGCGGTGAATCCCCGTGATCCGGACATCCTCTATGCCGGTTCCGGGGACGGCGGCGGCCTGTACAAGAGCACCGACGGCGGGGAAAACTGGGCAAGCATCAACAACGGCATCCGCATCCATTGCCCGTCCTATTTGAGCCCGATCGGCAAAACGGACTTCGGCCTGGATTTAAAATCCTACCCGGCCTCCTATTTTTCATCGTATTATCCGATCGACTGGACGAAAATTCTGGATATCGTCCTGGATCCCGCAGAACCGGACAGGGTCTATGTCTGCGATCTCAGTTCCGGCGTATACGGTTCCAACGACGCAGGCGCCCACTGGTCCTTGATGAACGATGGATTCCGCAACCGCGCGGTTGCATGCCTGGCCATCTCCTCGGACGGCAAGGTCCTGTACGCCGGCACGTACGGCGCCGGCGTGTACCGCATGCAGATTGTCAGAATGCCGGCGCAGGAGGGCTCCTGAGGCTTTCTGGAAGCGGGGACAGTCAGCGGAATTTTTCGGCCGCCGGATGTCGGACATTCGGATACCCTGCCGGGTTGATCGGGCTGGGGGCAATGAGGCGCCCGGCATCCCGCCGGCTTGATAAAGATATTAGCGGAAACCCTATTGTGATCATTCGGCCGCCGGACAGACTCCATGCGCCCCTCGATAATGGAAGCCCCGCAGCGAGCTGCCGGGGGATTATAGAACTGCAGGGTAAAAACATTTGTATCATCTCGCTTATCCCGGGTTAAAGCCCGGGGAAGGCCCTGCAGCAAACCGCGGGGAACGCACGCTCTCTCTCAGATTCATCTGCATGGCGTTGCCGGAGGAGAAGCTTGAAAGTACGGATTGTGGAAGCCGGCCAGGATCTGCAAGAGATCCGCACGCTGTTCATGGAGTATGCGGAATGGCTGGCCATCGACCTTTCCTTCCAGGGATTCGAGGAAGAACTCGCCCGTTTGCCGGGCGAGTATGCCGCCCCCCGCGGCACTCTCTTTCTGTGCATGATTGAAAATGCAGCAGCGGGATGCATCGCTGTGCGCCCATGCATGGGCGACACCTGCGAGATGAAGCGGCTGTACGTCAGGCCGGCCTTCCGGGGCCGCGGCTGCGGCCGCTTCCTGGCCGAACAGGCCACCCTCTGGGCTGCCGAAGCGGGTTACAGGTGCATGGTCCTCGACACCCTGCCGATCATGAAAGAGGCCCAATGTCTATATGAGCGTCTCGGCTTCAGGGACATCGCGCCCTACCGCGCGAATCCCATCCCAGGGGCCCGTTTCATGGCGCTCGACCTGTGAAAAGCCTTGTTGAGCCAGGAACTGCGGGCAGCAAGATGAAGCAGGCGGGAAACGGGCCATTTGACAAAAGCGGCCGGCGTCTTCCTGTAACTCCTTAGGCCTTATGGAGAATTTTAAATCCACGAATACGCCCCGTTCGGTTTAAATGCAACAAAAGAATTTGTTTTCATGTTATTTATTCGTAACTTTTCAAGGCCATTCCCAACAACATTCGACCCGTTTCAAGCCCCTCAAGATCAATGGAGTGCAGACATGGCAAAAACAGCACAAACCGTTTTGGTAACCGGGGACGTCATCATTGATCATCATCTTTATATGGGAGAACGGCATGCGCCGGATTCGCCGGGCCGGAACGGAACATGCGAACGAACGGCCGAAGGCGGGGCCGGGCTCATCCACCGCATCCTGTCCGAAACCGGCGCCGGGCGCACAGGCAGCGGCGGACAGGAAAAATCCTACAGCGTGCAGTTCGGGCTCGATCCGTCCGTTTACACGAAACTGGGATCCTGCCAGCATGCCTATGCGCTATGGAAACCGTTCCCTCACGAAAAACAGATCGTCTGGAGGCTCGACAAGGCGCTCGGCTATGGAGATCCCTGCACCGGACTATTCCCCTATATTGAACACCTCAATCCGCAGGCAACGCCGCATCCGGCTGTATTGGTCATAGACGACGGGGGCCTGGGATTCAGGAACAGCACGCAGAAGGCCGCGTGGCCGAAAATCCTCTCCGACAGGCAGGCCAAGGGGCCGGAATGGATCGTCTTGAAAATGTCCAGCCCTGTCGGCCAGGGCGACCTGTGGAGGCTGTTGTCCACGGAATTCCCGGAAAAACTGGTGACGGTCATTTCGATCGGCGACATCCGGAAGGAGGAAGTCAGGGTCAGCTCCGGCATCTCCTGGGAGCGGACAGCCCTCGATTTGGCGGAGGAATTGTGCATCAATGCGGCGGTTCAAAAGCTCCTGGTTTCCGGGCATCTGGTCATCCATTTCGGATCCGAGGGCGCGCTGCATGTGGAAAACAAGGGCGGCGATATCCGCTTCGAACTCATCTATGACCCTGCAAACATGGAATTCGAATGGCGGGACCAGGTGCAGGGCCAGGCGCTCGGATTCATGGCCTGCCTGTGCTCCGGGATCACGGACCGCCTCCTGTCCCCGGCCTCGGACAACCCGATTTTAGAGGGGATACAGGCCGGACTCTCGGCCATGAGGACGATGCACCTGGCCGGCCACGGCAAAACGGACGAAGCAAATCCCGGCTTCCCCTTCAAGAATGTGGCAGGCGATATCCTTGCCCCGGCTTTTCATTATTCCTGTATCCGCCTTCCGAACCCAGAGAAAATGAACGAGCGGGCGAAAAAGAACTGGACTATCATGACAGCAGTGCTGGAGGGCGTACAGAAAAATCCAAGACCCCTGTACGGAATCGGCCGCAGGGTCGCCTTGCTGGGGCCCAGGGCCCTCACCCACATCCCCTTCTCGCGGTTCGGCAAATTGTTCACCGTGGACCGGAATGAAATCGAGAGCCTGAGGAACATCCGCGGCCTGATCCAGGCGTATGAGAAGCATGATCCGGGCAAGAAACCGCTTTCCCTGGCCGTATTCGGGCCTCCGGGATCAGGGAAAAGCTTTGGGATCAAGGAAATCGCCAAGGGGATACTCGGAAAGGATGTCCCGATCCTGGAATTCAATCTCTCGCAGTTCAAGGGGCCGGACGACCTGACCGGCGCCTTCCACCAGGTCCGCGACAAGGCCTTGCAGGGCGTGACGCCTGTCGTTTTCTGGGACGAATTCGACTCCAAGGAGCTCTCATGGCTTCAGTACCTGCTCGCGCCCATGCAGGACGGCGCCTTCCAGGAAGGACAGATCATTCATCCGATCGGTAAATGCATTTTCATTTTCGCAGGCGGTACGAGCGTGGACATGGAGCATTTCGGGCCGGGTGAAGGCGACAATACCGGCATCCGCGACTTCCAGTTGAAAAAGGGGCCGGATTTTAAGAGCCGCCTCAGCGGTTACCTGAACGTTCTGGGTCCGAACCAGCGGCAGAACTATGTTCCAAGCCAGAAGGAATGGGCGGACGATCCCGAGGACATCTGTTTCCCCGTGCGCCGCGCCCTGCTCATCCGTGCCGTACTCGGCGTGAAGGATGACAAACGCCTGGAAATCGACCGGGGCATCCTTTCCGCGCTGATTGAAATCAACCGGTACAAACACGGCGCAAGGTCCCTGGAAAAGATCGTGCTGCAGGTCAAGAATCCCGGTATCCCGGCCATACGCCGTTCCGACCTGCCGGCAGCGGACATCCTGTCCCTGCACGCGGATTCCGAGGCATTCCTGGCCATCGTGAACCGCGACCTGGCCTTCAAGACCCACGCAGAATCCCTGGCGCCCTTCGTGCATGAATTCTTCCGCGATCTCGGCCGAAAAGAGAACTGGCTGAAAAAGGAAATGGACGTGCCTTACGACAGCCTGCCTGAGGATTACAAGGAGGACAACCGCGCCGCTGCGGCCCGCATCCCTCAAGTGCTCGACCTGGTCGGGCTATACGTGGTCCCGGAAAATTTCCCGTCCCCGGACAATGAGGCGGAAATGCTCGAAATCGTGGAACAGAACATCGAACTGCTGGCAGAGGCTGAGCACAACGGATGGGCCGATCACAAGAAACAAAACGGCTGGATGCCCGGGGAGACGCGGGACGACGCCAAACGGATACACAACTGCCTCGGGCCTTACTCCGGGCTGTCCGAGAAGGATAAGAACAAGGACCGGAATTCCGTGCGAAAGTACCCGGCCATTCTGAAGCAGGCGAAATTCAAGATCGTTTCCAATTTGAGCGGGAAATAGATCATCCGGCGTGCTGCAAGGAGCCGGCATTGAAAAAAACGGCTAAAACCAAGACTTCACGCCATACAAACCGCTTGAATGTACGCCTGATCCGCAGTATATTGTGGCGGAAAAAGCCGTCATCCATTTCTCCTTTCTGTGAAAATAGGTCTCCCGGGAGGATCATGTGTCCTGATACGGAATCCAGCCGAATGAAGAAGGATTTCTTCCGGCTCGGAACGACCATCGGATTTTTCATCCTGTTTTACCTCTACATTTGGAAACGGATCGACCCTGCCCTGGCATACCAGGACCAGGAGCCCGTTTTCTTCTTCGGATGCGCGTTTTTCCGCGAATGCCTTAACCAGCCCGGCGGAATCGCCAAATACATTTCCGCATTCCTTTCCCAATTCTACCTCTATCCATGGGCCGGAGCCCTGGCGGTCACCGCCGTAGCCTGGCTATGCGCCCAATCCGTCCTCTGGATCGTAAAGGGCTTGAACGGGTCCCGGCGCGTTCAGGTCATTCACCTGTTTCCCGCCATACTCCTGCTCATGCTGCACAGCAACGCGAAACACCCCCTTTATGCCAGCGTGGGATATCTCGCAGCGCTGCTTTTTTTCAACTGTTTCATCCGTTTCGCTCCGCGCAAAACCGTTTTCCGTTCCCTTTTCTTCGTGATCCTGGCAGTCGTTCTCTATGCGGCCGCAGGCGGACCGTTCCTGCTCTTCTCCCTGCTCTGTTTTCTGCTGGAGCTCTTCAGGCGGGATCGACCCCCCTTCTTCATCCGGCTGGTAAACGGCGTTTTCTTCCTGCTGACAGCAGCTGCAATCCCCTTCCTCTTCCGCGAGACGGCTTTCATGATGACCCTGAAGAACGCGTACACCGCCATGCTCCCGCTTGTGCAGAATTACAGGCCTGGTTTCACACCTGCCCTGCTGTACGCGTTTCCCCTGTTGCTTGTCCCGGCTGAATGTCTTGTGAAGAAAAGCATGGAAGCCGGACAGCCGGATACAAAAAAGAAAACGGCTGCCTACCGGACAATCTCATTCCTCAGATCCGGAACCGTATGGGCTTCCCTGTTTCGGGTTCTCCTGATCCTGACCGCAGCCGCCGGCGGGGCCTTTGCCTCGTTCGATCCCTTAAACTATCATGTTCTCCGTGTCGATTATTACGCCAGGCGCGGCATGTGGCCGCAGGTCATCCAGGCCGCGAAACACGGAGTATCGGAGTACGGCCTCGTATCGTTTCATGTCAACCGGGCCATACAGCATTTGGGCATGCTCCCGGACCGGATGTTCTCCTTCCCCCAGACCCTCGGGATAGACGGCTTGTTCTTCCCCGGTGAATTCCGGTACTTGATCCCGCTGCAGTGCAGCGACCTGTACTTCGATCTCGGCCACGTCAACGAGGCGCAGCATTGGGCGCACGAAGCCATCGCGTTGCGGGGCGAGACGGCGTGGAATCTCCAGCGGCTTGTCCAGACGCATCTGGTGCGGGGCGAAAAGGAGGCGGCTGATGGATGCCTCTCCATGCTGAGAAAGACCTTGTTCCAGAGGAACTGGGCGGAGCGCTACGAACGCATGCTCGCAAAAGATTCCCTGGCCCAGGGCGATGAAACGCTGCGCCGGCTTCGTTCCGTCATGCCCGATTCCGATTTCGTCGTTAACTCGGAGGAGCCGTACCTGAACCTGAACCTCATGGTATCAGGGAAGAAGCCAAACCGCATGGCCTTCGAATACCTCATGGCTTCCTACCTGCTCGAGGGGAAAGTCGGCAGTTTCATCAGCCGCCTGAAATGGCTGAAGGAGCTTGGGTACCCCCGCCTTCCTGTCCATTACGAGGAGGCGTTGATCATGTACCTGGCGGAAAGGGGGGCGTTGAGATTTGAGCTGGAAGGGTATTCGCTGAATTCCAGGAACGTCAAACGGTTCAAGGATTTTTGCGACATATTGGACAGGCACAGAGGAAACCGGCATGCCGCCGCGGGGGAGTTGAAACGGTTTTACGGGGACACCTACTGGTTCTACCTGACGTACTACAGGGCAGCCTTGGCGGCAAAGGCCAGGACTGCAGGAAGGGGACGGCCATGAACAAAACGCTGAATCGGGGCCGTGTATTTTTGTGCTGCGTGCCTCCGGCGCTGGCGTGCATCATGCTCCTCGGATGTGCGGATGCACGCTCGCAGAACGGCAGCGTTGCGGCGAGGCTCCCCCGCATGGATCCCGACTATTCAGGTGTCATGATCCCGCCCAATATCGCCCCGTTGAATTTCACGATCCTGGAGCAGGGGACACGCTACCAGGTCGTGATCCGCTCGCACAGCGGTAAAACCATCCGATGGGCAGGCCGCAATCCGTCCGTCAGGATCCCGATGAGGAGCTGGAAAAGGCTGCTGATGGAAAACCGCGGGGAGGACCTCTTCTTCGATGTTTCCGTAGCTGCAGACGGCAAATGGGTGAAATACGATCCGGTCAAAAACCGCATCGCAGGAGAACCCATCGACGGATACGTGGTCTATCGTCTTCTGGAGCCCCAGTACAGGTTCTGGTACCATATGGGCATTTACCAGCGCAACCTGGAGAATTTCGACCAAACCTGCATCCTTAAAAACAGCGTCACGGGCGGGAACTGCATGAACTGCCACAATTTCTGCGGCAACGATCCGGAGCGGATGCTGTTCCACATGCGCATGGGAGCGGCGGCAGGCACCTACCTGTTGCTGGATGGCCAAGTCGCCAAGATCAACCTGGCCACCTCCTTCAACAAGCCGGGAGCCTATCCCTCCTGGCATCCGGACGGGGATCAGATTGCATTCTCCGTGAACAAAATCACGCAATTCTTCCACGGCAAGGGCGAGATACGCGACGTGCTCGACTGGGCCTCTGACCTGATCATCTACCACCTGTCCACGAACACGGTATCCACACATCCCAAGATCGCGGACCTGGGCCGCATGGAGACATTCCCCGCCTGGTCCGCGGACGGCCGCTCTCTTTATTTCTCGAGCGCCCCGGCGCTGGCCGTCTACACGACCCCGGACAGCGTCGTGGAGTTCGACCGCATCCGTTACGACCTCATGCGCATTGCCTACGATCCGTCCTCGGGCGAATGGGGCGAACTGGAAACAGTCGTCCGGTCCTCCGAAACCGGTAAAAGCGTTCTCATGCCGCGCCCGTCCCCGGACGGCCGCTTCCTCCTCTTCTGCATGGCCGAATACGGGAGCTTCCCGGTTTACCGGCCGGATGCGGATCTCTATCTCATGGACCTCAGAACGGGCAAGGTATCGAAGCCGGAAATCAACAGCGAACGCTCCGACACGTTCCATTCCTGGTCCAGGAACGGGAGATGGTTCGTGTTCGCAAGCAAGCGTCTGGACGGCATCAGGGGCAGGCTCTATTTCTGCCATGTAGATGAAGACGGCAATGTGTCGAAACCGCTCTTGATGCCCCAGGAGGATCCTTCTTTTTACTCGACTTTTCTGAAGACCTACAATGTGCCTGAATTGATCTCCGCGCCCGTTGACGTCTGGTGGCAGAAAATCGTCTCCGCCGCTTTCGATCAGAACAAGATGAAAAACGTGGTCCTGGATCCCAAAGTCCGCGTGGACCGCATCACCGGCGCCACACCCCAGGCGCCAAAGATGAAGCAGGCATCCATGGAATAAGACTGACTTTGTGCCGCGTGCAATGATTCCGTCAACGATAGAATAAAAATGTCTTTTCCCCATGGACCGAAGATCCCCCGCCGTTTGCAGCGAGATGCTTCAAGGGATGGGGAAACCCGAATGTCAGGATCCGGCGAGTGATGCCTCCTTCAAATCGATCAATATGAGATGGAAATCCTACATCAGCTGCATCGCCTTGATTCTCGGCCTTAGATTTCTCGACCTTTATCTGACCTTCCGATATACGCCGAATCTGACGCAGGAGTGGAATCCGCTTGTTTCCATTTTCGGAGCGTCCTGGTCCGGTTTTATTTTCATGCAAATCATGGTCGTCCTTTTTGTCTTTTCCCTGATGTATTTTTATTTCAACCGAAAAATGACTGTACCCTCCATCCAAAATCTTTCATTTTCCGACTTTATATATGTCTATTTCTTTGACAGGCTGAAGCCGTGGCCGGGCAGGATGATCAGTTACCCGATCCACTGGAGCAGACATTTGGTTTTCAACGGATTCGTCTTCATGGTGATGACCATCCTGATCAGCGGTTTCGCGATCGTCCACAACCTGCTTCTGATCCATAGCATCGAATCCTATGCCCGGTTCGTCGCAGGGCATTATAAAATTTATTTCCCGGCATGCTTCGTGTTGTCCGGCATCCTTTCCGCGCACACTTTCTTCATGCCGGGATATCTGAACTACCGCAGATCGCAGAATCGGATCTGAAATCCGGCCTTGAACGGACGTTGGTCCTGTTTGCGAAACAGCCCTGTTTTCCGTATATTGCCACTGGAAAACTCAATCCGAAATCATTTTCGAACTTCATTGCCATAGCCAGGGGAGCATCAAATGAAAAGGACGACTCTTCCGATGGCCATGAGCGCATCCGTTTTCCCGCGTGCCTTCAAACTGTTTGCGGCGTGGTTTTCGCTCGTCATTCTGTCCGGAGTATTGAAGGCTCAAACCGTGGACGTGTGGATGACCGCCAAGGACCAGAGCATCCTGCTCGAGCAGCAGGCTTCGACTGCATTCTCCACCGACTCGAGCAGCGCAACGGTTCAGATCGAAATCGATGAGAGCACAGCCTACCAGACCATTGACGGATTCGGATACACGGTAACCGAGGGCAGCGCGGAAGTCATCAGCACCCTGGATGAAGATACGCAGGACCAGCTGTTGAATGAAATTTACGGCGACCAAAGCCTAGCTTCCCAGGTCGTGCGCATCAGCATCGGCGCGTCGGACCTGAGTTCCTCCTGCTACAGCTATAATGACGTGGCCGGAGACACGGACATGGTCCATTTCAGCCTGGACGGGCCTGACCGGACTTTCCTCCTGCCTCTGCTGAAAAAAATCATCGGGATCAATCCCCAGGTCAAGATACTCGCCACGCCATGGTCCGCGCCGACGTGGATGAAAGACAACAACTCCTACATCGGAGGCAGCCTGCTGCCGGAGTATTATGCTGCTTACGCCAAATATTTCGTCAAATACCTGAACGCGATGAGGGCCGAGGGCATCGAAATCTGGGCAGTGACGCCGCAGAACGAGCCTGAAAATCCCAACAACGAACCCAGCATGACCATGAACGCATACGAACAGTACGTCTTCATAGACAAATATCTGGGTCCCGCATTCCGCCGGGCCTACTTGAACACCAAAATCATCTGCTTCGACCACAACTGCGACAATCCGGAATACCCCATTGAAGTATGCAATGCCAGCTCCCATGCGTACGGATCCGCTTTTCACTTATATGGCGGCTCAATCACTGCGATGACAACCGTCCGCAATGCCACCGGCAAGCCCGTGTATTTCACCGAGCAGTACACGGGATCGGGCGGGAGCTTTTCGGGCGACTTCGCGTGGCACATCAACAGCGTTGTCCTCAACGGGCTCAACAACTGGGCCAGGGTGATCCTGGAGTGGAACCTGGCCAACAATACGGAAATCGGGCCTCACACGCCGGGCGGATGCAATACATGCCTCGGCGCGATCACTGTCACAGGCGTCAGCAGTTATGAAAGGAATGTCTCGTATTACATCATCGGCCAGGCGTCCAGATTCATCAAAAGCGGAGCCGTGCGCATCGCCTCTTCCTGCTCGGCCAGGTACATGCCCCTGTCCGCATTTAAGAATCCGGACGGTTCCATCGTCCTGCTGCTAATCAACAATGCGAAGGCCACTTCGATCCGGGTGAGCCGCGGGGCCTCCTCTTTTGCGTACCCTGTTCCGGGAGGCACGGCAACAACCTTGATCTGGGATTCCGGTCCTGTGGTCCCGGTGACCGGACTGAGCGCAGGACCCGTATCGCCCTCGCTGCCTGCCAACGGGACGCTCCAAATGACAGCCAATGTCTCCCCCTGGGATGCAACCAATCGAAATGTATCCTGGAGGACAAGCGATGCCTCAGTGGCCATGGTGAACGGAAACGGCCTGGTCACCGGACTGAATCCGGGGACGGCCATCATCACCGTCATCGCCGAAGACGGGGAACGGGCTGCAACAAGCGATGTCACGGTCACATCCCCTGTTCAGATTTCCTACGGAGACTCATCCTGGACATTGCCCGGCACGGTCGAGGCGGAGAAATTCGATCGCGGCGGGGAAGGCATGGCCTATCATGACGCGGACACCGCGAATACGGGAACGAAATTCCGCGTTTCCGAGGCGGTGGACATCGAAAAATGCAGCGCAGGGGGATTCGATGTCGGCTGGATCGCCGAAGGGGAATGGCTGGAATACACGGTCGATGTCATATCGGCGGACGTTTATAACATGGATGCAAGCGTGTCCGGCGACACATCCACTGGAGCATTTCATGTCGAATTCGACGGCGTCGACAAGACCGGCATCCTGAACGTCCCGGACACGGGAGGCAGGCAGGCCTGGCAGACCGTCAGCAAGACCGGGATATCCCTGAATGCAGGGCAGCAGATCATGCGCATCTTCATGGACGGTCCCGGCTTCTCCTTCGACAAGGTGACTTTCAGCAGCGTGTCCGTCGGCATCGATAAAAAGAATATGATGTCCGCCGGCAGAATGACCGCAAGGATTTGGCCGAATCCGGTGACAAACGGCATGTTCGTCGAATGGGGCGGATCCGTAACGGATGAAACGGATTGCGTTCTCTACAACCTGCTGGGACAGGAGGTTCACAGGTTTCGCATCAAACCGGCAGGAGAAAGAACGGAGATCCGTCTGGCCGGACTCAACCTGCCGAACGGGGTGTACATCCTGAAATTGAATACGGATTCTGCGCCGGTTGTGAGAAAAGTCATTTTGGCAAGATGACCGGTACTTTGGATGCAGGATGCTGAAACTGTCACCCTGGACCTGCACCGGTGCTTGCTTGAGGATCAGCAGGCCAATCTAAAACTCATTCTCCTGAGAGTTGGAAGACCCTTTATCGCTTGCAGCGGGACAGGCCGCGGGGAATTCGCCCGCTGTCAGATTTAAAACGGTCCATCTCAATGAAAACAGCCCTGCATTATAAGATTACAGGGCTGTTTTCATTGGGTCATGGGCATGATCCCCGGCGCCCATCCTGTACGTTTATTGAGAAAGCAGCCGGGGGCGAAAGAACGTTTTATTTCAGCAATATCATGCTGCGTGCCGCGCGGAAAGAACCGGCCTGCATCCTGTAAAAATAAAGGCCGCTCGGGTGCCCGTCCAGATTGACGGAAACCCGGTGCTCACCCGCGTCCTGATGCCCGTTCACCACGGTTTCGAGAATCCGGCCCTGCATGTCCAGCAACTGAATCGTCACCTTGCCCGGCCTGTTCAGGGTATAGGGAAGCACGGTATACGCATTGAAGGGATTCGGGTAATTGGCCGACAGGGTGCAGCGATCGGGAAGAATGCCCGCTGTTTCCACGCCCGTCATTTCAACCTGATCGCCGAGCTGAAAATCGTCAATCCAAAAAACGGCTTCGTAGGTATCTGGCCATTTGACCGTCTCAATGAGCAGACGAGTGATATGGGTGTAATCGAACGGGTAGTCTGCCGGATTCGGATCCGCCTTGGACCAGTCATATAAATATTCGTGCCACTGGCTGTCCGGGGGGACGTTGAATGTCGGCGGGGAATGCTGCCGGATCTGATTTCCCGCAGTATCGACGGAAAACGGCGATACGCCGAAAATGACGTTGCTGGCCGGATTCCCTTTATAAAGGGCTCCTGGCTCGACCATGATTTTCAGCTTGGCGTACGGATGATCCGTCAGGTTGAAAAACATGTCCTTGTTTGAAAAATCATACATCTGGCCGTTGTGAAATTCTCTTTGCTTCATATCCACTCGAAGCGCACTGTCCTCCTGCGTGACGATGAAGATCTGTCTGCCGTCCGCAAGCGTGTCCGTATTCGGACTCCAGAACATGAGATCAACCGGATCGTCGAAATCTTCTGAAAATCCGGTCTGTTCCCACTGCGCCAGTGCTGCAGTGGAGATGACTGCAAGCGCCATGATGAAAACGATTTGCTTCATGCCCCTTACCTCCTCGTTTGATATTCAATCGACTCTTAAACGTTTTCGCAAACGTTTAAGTGATTTTAACCAACTTTTCGTTCAATTGCAAGCATTTTTTTAAATTATTTTTATTCCTGAAGATGAATACAGGGGGCCTTGAATCTGACAGCTGGCCCTAAATCCACAGCTTGCGGCGGAATTACAGGGCGAATATATTTGAATTTTTCGCTATTTATTGAACATCCCCGCCGCGCTATGATGGGGAGCTTCAATATAAAGTTGGATCATATGAAAATTTATCATAACATCAAATGCCTTTCAAGCCATTGGAAATCTCCTCAAATATTTGTCCGATGATCGCCTTTGCGGATTGATCCAGTTTCCCGGATGCCTGGACCAGCCCCTGATCCCGGAGCAGGGCCGGAGCAATCCCGTCGAGCCTGTAAAAATTCCCGAAAATGATCTTGTAGAGCGGCGTCTTCAGGCTGCGGCTGCCCCATTCCACCTCCGTCTGCAGAAACTGGCTGAAGGCGCGTGAAAGCTGCACGTAGAGGTTGAGCGCCTTCTTGGGAAGCTCGCTGAGCTCGGAACCGTCGAGGTCCCGGAGGGTCTCCAGAAAATCATGAATCGCAGGCTGCGGGTACACAGAACCGAAGAAATCGATGACGGGTTCGAACACGGACCACCGCAATTCGGACAGATCGCCGCTCAGGCAGAGGTACAGCAGCTCGATTGCCTGATGGAAATGAGGCATGCCGAGATGCCTGGCGGTCAGGATGCCCGGCCTCTGGTCGTCATGCCAGGCGGCCTGGAAAACATGCCGGCCGACTTCATGGATGAAATCGTCCACCTCGTATGAAGACGCCGGGCGGTTTCTGCTCAAGAGCTCCCCGACGCCTTCCCTGAATTGGGAGAGCCTGAGGAAATACTCCTCGTGCCCGTCGCACATGAGCCTCGCGAATCTCTCGTCGGTGAGGATGTACCCCGGGCTCATGTACAGGTCCTCGACGACCAGGCTGTGTTCCGCCCAGTAATCCTGATGCACGCGGCACAGGTAATAGACCGGCATGTTGTGTACCGTGAGGCGTATGTCCAGATGAAGCCTGTAATTCCCGACCTCTTCGAGACAATCGAAAACAGAGTTCTGGTCCAGAAGGCGGACGGAATGCTCGCGAAACCGCGATTTCATTCTCATCTCCCGCCCCAGAATCTGGACGATGTCCTTCAGGATTGCGACGGATCCCCCTTTCCCCTCCAGCTGTATCCTGGCTTGGTCATACGCCCGAAGTGTTTCGAGCAGGGGCTCCAGGGCCGTCCGGTAATCAACCGACGGTCTCTGGTAAAAGGTTGAGAACGAAGTCTGCGAATACAGGTAGCCGTCCCCGCCGGATTGGGCTTCGTCAGCTTCTCCGACGAGGCTGCATTCCTTCTTCTTTTTTACGTCTTCGCTGTCCATTGGAACCTACCGTTTTACTCTTAAAATGAACCGATTTCTCTCTCTCAGGCAGGACGCCACGTAAAGGCTGACCTTCGCCGCCACTGCCCCGGCATTGGTCAATTCCTCCCTGGGGATCAGGATGACTTTGTCGACCAGGTTTTCCAATCCGACCGGTGTCTTTTTACCGAGGGCGACCAGGGTCGTGTGAAGCTTGCCCTTGAAGTCCTCGATGAGGGTTTTGAGCAGGGCTTCCACCTCCTGGAAACCCGTCTTCTTTGTCCTGAAGGAGCGGTTCCACTCGCAGTCCGTGATCAGGATCAGGTAGACCATCCGCCCGCGTGCCAGTGCCTGCGCCTCCCGCACAATATAGGCGATGGAAAGCGCATCCGACTGCACGCCGGTACCCGTGTCCGGCAGGGTAACCAGGGCCCGGACGGCCTCCCGGCGGTTCGTCGTGGAGGTCTTGAGCGGATGGTAAATCCACTGCACCAGCGGTCCGGCGATCCCGGGCCGCACCTGGTCGCTGTGATAGAGCCCGGCCATGAGCTGAATATCGCTTCTGGCCGTGGAGTTCAGCCAGGCCGTGGTGAGCAGCTTCAGCATCCGCATCTGGTCCGGATTGAGGGACCCGGATCCGTCGCAGGCGATCGCGAGAACCGGCCTGCCCCGACGGTCGGCCTTCTCCCGCATCCGGTACCGTTTGAAGACCGCGGACGAGAAATCGGCCATGGCCAGGCGCGCCGGATCGATGGACCCCGAAGTCCTGAGCCTGTCCGTTTCCGGCAGCCTTTCGATGTTGGGGTACAGGCTGCGCCTCAATGCATCGGTCAGGGGCTGCGCATCCGCAGTCAGGCTCTCGCACGCCGCTGCATTTTCGGAAAGTGCGACCGGCCTGTCGAATATCTCCCCTTCCATATCGTCTCCGCCGATGCTGACCTGCACCTGCTGGCCTCCGGTCGGTGTCCCCTCCATGGGCCCTCCTTCGAAAAGGCTGATCTGGAGAAGCCTCTGGAGGATGTCGGACCGAGTGTCCTCCCAGGCCCTCTGCTGGGCGCCTGCCGAACGCATGGCCTCGATGAAGGCCATGAACAGCATTTCCTGGGTCTGCTGCAGCATTTCCTCCTTCGCAGGCATGTTCTTGAAAAACGAATTCAATAGAAGCGCCGCGGACTGTTCGATCCAGTTGTCCGGATCCGTGAGTACGGGCGCCTGAGGTTCGTTCAACGGAGGCAGCTTCTCATCGTCCATACCGAAAAGCGGGCCCATCTCATGGCTGACGATCTGCAGGGAAAGGTTGTTTTTATCCTTGGCGTTCAGGATGTCTTGCTGCATCTGGTTGATCTGCTTCGTCTCCGGGAGGAGCGGGACAACCGCCTTGTACAGGGCCTTGACCCAGTCCACTCCGAAATCCGGCAACAACTCCGGTTCAATCGCCGGGAGATCATTGAAGAACGGTCCTGAAACCGCGTCCATCTTATCGAATATCTCCCGGGTAAGCGGATGCAGTTCCAGACCCGCCCATCCGGGTAAAATGTCGCCGTACAGGACGGATGAAAAAATCACGTCGTTGAGCGTCTGGAATCTCATGTCCAGCTGCGAGGCCGAGAACAACCTGTAAATCTCGACCGGGAAGAGCCCCGCCTGCCTGGAAAGATCCTCGAGGAGGATGCGGACCTGCACGGCCTTGGTGATCGTCCGGGCGAGAAGGCTGTGGTGATTCTCATCCTCGGAGCCTTCCGCCCCGCCGTCCGGAAGCTCAATGAAATCCGCGAGCATGGCCATCAGGACCTTCTCCTTCATCCTCGCCTGGTACTCCAGGAAAGCGGTCAGTCCGATCGCCGCATAGGCCGCAGCAGAGGAGGGATACTGCGTATAAACCGGACCGATCTGCGGCCTGGCCAGGAACTGCTTCACGGATTGGCCCGACTTGTCGAACAGGCAGCAGACCGCCCTCTGGATCCGGGCGACCTTCTGGTAAAAAAGCCTCTGGGCGGGGAGGCGCTCGTAATAGTCCAGGTTGGCCCTGAACGCGTCGCCCATCGTGATTCCGGCCCAGTCCGACTTGATCCTCCTCTTCCTGTATGAATAAGTATAGACAACACTGCCCGAATGACCGGACTCGTATGTATATTCCTGCGAATCTGAGTTTTTCATGGCATCCCCTCGAACGGATCGATGAACGCATGCGCGGGGCCTGCGGTCTCCGGGCATGCGGGCCCGATGCGCATCGCATCCCGCCCGGACCGCCGCACCGATTGCCGGCCGGACACGGGGCGGACCTCCGGCCAGCGCCGTATATCCCTAGAACAGGTTCCCCTGCATGGTGAGGTTTTCGTCCTCCACCACTTTCAGTCCGAAAACCTGGTTGAACACGCTGGTGTTCAATTTCCTGTCCTCGAGGCTGGCATTTCCCATGAGCGTGTACAGGACAACCTGGTACAGGCTCAAATGCTGCATCGCGTTGGCCATGCGCAGAAAGGACAGATAGCCGTAAATCGACGGGGGCGGCACGGACTGAAGCTTGCCCTCGCTTCGGAGCCTCCGGATTTCCTGGCCGAGCGCCACGACCTTGACGATCAGATCCTTGTCCGCGTCCAGCTGCCTGTCCTTGCGGATCAGATGCTGGAGGACGAGCACCTCGAGCTCCGCCGGGAGGTAGTCCAGCGTGATGTTCACGGAGAACCTGCGTTTCAGGGCGTCATCCAGGGTGACCAGGGTGTGTGTGGATTCCGTCTCCGCCTGATAGTTGCTGTCGGAAATCCAGCAGATGGATTCTCCGCGTATGGTCTTTCCGCCGGGGAGAAGAATATCGCCCTTGGCCATGAGGTCGAGAAGCCCGCCCTGGACGCTCGAGGAGTGCACCCGGCCCATCTCCCGCAGCCAGATCACCGGGTAGGCGCTCTCAATTTCTGTCTGGGCCGTCTCCAGGGACTGGACGAGCCTGCTCACTTCGTCATACGTGGTGCCTCCCTGAAGGGCGCGCCTCTGATACAACTCGCCGGGCGTTTCGTATATCGCCATCTCGATCGGGAAAATCTTGAGGGCCTTCTGCGTGAAACCGGTCGCCCTGCAGATGGCGTTGAAATTGTCCGGCACCCGGTACAGCGCCTCGATCAGCGAGGTTTTAGCGCTGCCCGTGGGCCCGCTCAAATGGATGAACTCATGCGAAACGATGCCGTAAACCAGGGACTCCAGTATCCATCTCATGATGAACAGCGGATTTCCCCCGGGCGAGGGGAGAAGTTCGATCAGATCCTCCGCCCCTGCTTTCTTGTATTCCTTTTCATTGGAAACCTGAAAAACCTGCTTGGCCATGGCTATCTCCTTTTCTGTTTTTCGCGGATGACCAGCCGGAACGGCGTCTCCACCCCGATGCTCCAGCACCGTCCCTGTTTCATCCCGCCGCTTTTCTGCAATCCCATCAGCGCCTCGGCAGCCAGCGTCCGCGCCTCCTCGAGAAGCCCCCTGGCACCGAAGGAGAGAATGCTCGACTCGATGTTGGCGACCACCGCATGCCCGACCCCGTTCTCGATCAGGACATCCGTCATCTCCCAATCGAGCCTCGAGGCTGCCGACAGAACGGATGCCCGCACGGCGCGCTCCACAATGACGGAAAGGGCATCCCCGTCCAAGGGCTTGAACAGGATCGGCGTACCGATGCGGGACAGGAATGCGCTCGAGAAGAGGGACTTGATCTCGGAGCTCACGGTTCTGCGTATGTCTCTGTCCGAGGGGCCCTCCTGAAATCCGAAACGCTTGCGCACCGATTCATCCAAGCCGTTGGGCAGGTTGATCGTGAAGGCAAAGACGATGTTGGCGCATGAGAACATCGCCCCGGCCGCACTCTGGGCCTCCCCCGTTTCGAGAACCTGCAGGAAGAGATCGGCCAGGGCGGAACGCACCTGGGCCGGCGCATGGTCCAGATCGCTCACTTCCACCAGGGCTCCCGAGTGATGCTTGGCCGCCTGTTCGAGCCTTCCGCTCTGATAGGACCCGACGATGCCGCGGCCCGATCCCAGGAGCTGGGCCGAGGCCGTGTAGAAGTCAGGGATGCTGGCCGCATCGATGTTGATGTAAGGGATGCCCAGCCTCCTGGCCAGGAGTATGGCGCTCTCCGATTTTCCGGTTGCCGGCGTACCCTGGCTGCAGTACCGCAGCGGCTGATGCGGCGGACGGGTCAGGCATTCCATGCGCAGCCTTGAGACCAGCCTGCCGATGGCCTCGTCCTGGGCCAGGAGATGTCCTCTCAGGTAATCTTCCAAGCCGGGATCCGTCAGCACGCCGGTGAAATGCGACTGGACATGCGGGAAACGCTCGACGCGGGGTTTGTCGCTCAGGCCGGAGAGCGTTTCCGCCAGGCTGCCGATCCGGACGGCATACTGTTCAGCAGCCTGTCCGGGCGCGATCCCCTGGCTCAGGACCTGGTGGATTTCACGGTTCACCAGTGCCGGAAGCACGCGCATCCTTTTTTCCCGAGGCAAAGAGGCCAGGCTGCCCTGAACCCGGCCGAACAGGTCCTGCTCCTGGGATTTGGAAAGGCCGCCGCTTTTCTGGCCGTTGCGCGCGATGACGAACCGGATCAGGGGATCCAGCTGCATCGCGGGCGCATGCCGAACCACGGGCATCATCGGATCGCTTGATCCTCCCTGCCCCCCGTGGAACACGGACTGCAGCTGCGGATATGTCCCGGTGAAGATGACGGATTTCCGGGATGAAGACAGCACCTGCAGAAGGGTCTGTATTTCATTCACCATTTCGTAGATGTTGGTACCGAAGCTCAGGGTCGGTGCGGAGACCGCCACGATGCCCGGGGCCTTGTTGACGATTTCGACCAGCGCCTTGGTGTTGAGCACCGGAAGAATGACCCTCCCGATGCTTTCCCCGGACGGCCTGCAGAAGCTCGCCAGCCGGGCGAGGAAATAGGATTCCTCGGCCTGGCAGCCGACCGCCATGGCCACGGAAAGGGATCCGTGCAGGAAATCGCCTGTCTCCCTGCTCCATGCCTCAGACTGTCCGGCTGCATCCGGGTCGGTTTCCTCCCAGGGCAGCACGGGTTCCAGGACATCGGACACGGTTTTGTACCTCTCGATCAGGTCGGAATCCGTCTGCACTTCAGGCAGTTCGTCCTGCAGGGCTTCGGCCAGCGCCTCCAGGTTCTTCAATTCGGACAGAAAAACACTTGAACGGGCCATGGACATGGGGCTGGCCTGCACGCGAAGTTCGACCCAGAGGGAAATACGGCCCGGGCCGGGGTCCTGAACAGGGGGGATGAAACGGGTTTTTTCGCCGAGCTGGGAAAGTTTACTGAAAAATTGCTGCGGGAGAACACGGGCCTGCCCCGGCGCATTGAGCAGTTCGAACTGTATCGCCATGACAGCGTCGTCGAGAAACTGCGCCCTCACGGAACCGATCCCCCGACGCGGCCCGGCCTTCCGGGATTGAAAAGACATCCGGTCCTGAGCAATCTGGATATCCAGCTGTACCGCCTGTCTGATCAACCCGACGACCTGGTGCAGGAAAAGCTCGCCGGCATCCGGCGCGCCGGTTTTCCACTTCAGCATCTGAACATCATTTTCATCGGTCGGCATTTCTCTTCCCCCTTGAATCTTCCAGCGAGCGCATTCCCCGGGGCTTGCCCCGGGGTAAGCGAGCGAATATAATTGTTTTCTTCCTTAAAGATCGAAGATTCCCCGCCGCTTGCGGCGGGGAGCTTCAATCTGGCATCGCTCGTCTGCCCCGGGATTTGCCGCGGGGTACGCAAGCAAAGCCAAAAATCTTTTTCCTGCAGATCGAAGATTCCCAACGCTGGCAGCGGGGAATCGTCCGATGATCAAGCGTACACCGGGCATCCATGCGAACATCGGACCAATCCATTTCGGGCAGAATCCAAGTCCCATGAAATCATCAGGATCCGGAAAAGGGCTCTCCTGAGTTTGAGGTGTTGATTTCATATAAAATTTGTATTATATTTTTGGGTCTCGCACTTTAAAATCAAAAACAGATAAATCACACCACCACCAGCGGAGGATTATGGAACACGAAGCTCTGGCGTTCGCCGGACGGCTTTCTGCCACCCCCCAACCCTGCCATGTCGAATGCGGTTCAAATAAAGACCTTGAAAAGCTGAAAAAATGGGAACTGCCAACCGTCTACCTGGTCCGGAACGTCACGATCGAAACGCTTCTTTCCTTCCGCTCCCTGGTCATCGACTGCGGGACCAAGCATGAACGGGTCGACCTGTCCACGATCCTTCTGGGCAAGGATAAAATATGCCTGTTCCGCGGATCCTACCGCAGCACAAAGCAAATCGCCCGGAGCTGCAGGACTCTTCTGAAAAATGCCATCGAAGAAAACGACTTGAATGTATATTTCATCGGCATATCCGACCTGCTTTTCGATTCCCTCTGGGACCGGGCAAACAGAAAAAAGAATCTACTCATCGAAAAAGAGAAAAAATCCTCACCCGCCGGGAAAGCCCCCCAGCCCGTCAACCGCTCCCAGCTCCTGCTGCATCTCATGCCCCGGTATGACATCCCGAAGGACCTGATCAAAAAATTTGCTGGCAACTCGGACGAGGCGCGTCTGGTGCGCCAGATGATTCTGCGCGCCGCCCATCAGGACAATCCCGTACTCATCCTGGGAGAGACCGGAACCGGCAAGGAAATCGTGGCCCGCGCCATCCATGAGCAGGACAAGAGCCGGAAAGGGCCTTTCACTCCGGTCAACTGCGCCGCCATCTCGCCCATGCTCTTCGAATCGGAACTTTTCGGACATGTCAAGGGGGCCTTCACCGATGCCAAGGAAAAAAAGGACGGCCTCTGGAAAATGGCCGGGAACGGAACCCTGTTTCTGGATGAAATAGCGGACCTTTCACTGGACCATCAGGCCAAGATCCTCCGCGCCTTGCAGGACCAGGTGATCCATCCGGTGGGATCCATGGAGGACATCCGGGTGGAAGCCCACATCATCGCGGCCACCAACCGGGATTTCTATGCGATGGTGCAGGCCGGAAAATTCCGCGAAGACCTGTACTACCGGCTTCGCTCGTTCACCATTTTCACGCCTGCCCTGCGCAATCACCCGGACGACATCCCCCTTCTGGCAAGGATTCTATGGAAGGAAATCTCCAAGCCGGGCAAAAGAAAATTGCCGCGCGCAATCATCTCCGAGCTGAAAGCCGCCCCCTGGTACGGAAACGTCCGCGAATTGAAGATGGTGCTCATGTATCTGTTCGGGCTCTTCGGGACGGAGCATCTGACCGTCAACCACCTGAGGGCCGTATACCGGTCCCAGAACCTGGAACCCGGAGAGCTGCGGTCCCTGGCCAGCATGGAAAGCCCCGGCTTCCACACGGCCGAATGCCTGCGCCATCTGAAGAAAGCGGACGAGGTCCTGCGTGCAATCAAGGTGACCCTGCGCCCGGTGCTCTACGGGCAGAGAAAAGAAAGTCCGGGGATGACGGAAATCGTGCGCAGCCTGCAGAATCATGTCGCGGAACTCGAGGTCTTGTGCCTCCACCCGCTTCTCTTCCGCCATGTGGAGACATTCGACAGCGTCCGGAAATGGAATGCGGGATTCAAGAAGCTGATCCCCCTTCTGCAAAGGAGGCGGGTCAGCGGGATCCCCGCGTACTGGCAGGCGAATCTCAGGGCCGGGTACAAGGAGGCGCAGAACAGGATTTTCAGGGAGGCGGAGGAGCTGATGAATAAAAGTTAGTCGTTATATTCAATCCAAATTGCCCTGCAAGGCCGTCAGGTGCAAATCCGATGACTGCAGAATGCTCCTTGCATCCCTCGGCCGGGCAAAAAAATATTCATGAGTATCCCTAACCGATTGAGAAAAGAAAATGACCTCCTGCCGTGTATTCATCAGCTATTCCCATGAAGACATCAAGCTGGTCGAAGAGCTGGTCAAGGTTCTCGAAGGAAACGGCCTGCGTGCCATGTGGGATAGGAATTTTACATGGGGACGCGGATTCCACGACCAGATTAAAAATCACATCGCGCACGCCCATGTTTTCATGCCGGTTCTCACGCAGGCTTCAAGCAACCGGGGATGGGTGCATCAGGAAATCGGATATGCGATGGCATTGAACATCCCCGTCCTCCCGATTGCTGACGGTAAATTCCCGGATGAGATGTTATACGGGCTTCAAGCGCTACAGTGGGAAAATGACATCGGCCAGATGAAATCGAAACTGACCCGATCGACTTTCGATCATTTGATCGATTGCAGTCAAAGAGAATGCCATCCCTATTTTGAATGCGCCGAGGCTCAGGTAGATAGAGTCATCATGATGGCGGAATACGCCGCTCGGGTGACTCAGTTGAATGATTTCGGCCATGTCCGCCAGAAAGCGACCTTGAGCATCTTCCATGTGCCGAACACACATGTCCGAGATCCGATTCTGAGAAGACAGTACCCAAAGGAAGTTGATCCGTTCCGGCTTCAGCGTACCATCGAGGAACGCCAGGCCATGGAAAAGCATGCCCGGGAGAAGGGATGCAGCCTGATCATCCACCCCTATCAAAAGGACCTCCAGAAACTGGGCATCGAAGCCTACAAGGCGAGGCTCGAGGTATTGCTGGATTTCCTCGAATCCATGCCGCCGGACAAGGACGTCCGCGTCGCCATACAAAAAGACAGCGAAAAAGCGCAGAATGTCACCATCGTCGGAGACTTTTTTGCGGCCGAATCCATATCGGGCGCAGCCGACAAGGGCTGGGATCAGACCATTTTCACGCGTTATGCCCCGACGGTGCAGGCACGGATCGAGGCGTTTGACAAGGAATTGAATAGCATTTTGAAGGGCAGTCATATGACAGACACAGATACTCGCATTTCAGCCATAGATGAAATGAAAAGAATAATGGGAGAACAATAACGAATTCATTTCAAGTGTTAACCTTGGATGAGTGTCGCTCGGTATACATAAATTCTTTTCTGCCTGTTGACTGAAATGTATATTCACTCACACATATAGGTAATTACAGAGACACCTTTATTGAAGGCATATACATAAAAGGAAGATCTTCATTAAGAGGAAGAGGATCTTGAATCACCAAATTGCCATTTTAAAAGGAGGGTCACGAAATGGAGGAACAAAGAAAGGCAGTTCCCATGTCCGAAAAGATCGGCGAAATCGAAAAGTTCAAGCAGATGATTTTAAAAAAACATCGCAAGATAGATCCCTGCTTCATGACAGGCAGGGCATGCGTTTATTCAGAGATTATTGATAAAATTTGGCAAAGTGACAAAAATAAATCTTATTCAGGTTTCATGATCATACCGTTTCGTCCGAACATCAATATGTATTTTAACAATTGTTTAAAGCCCTTTATTGAATCTACCACTAATTATGACATTCCGATTAATACGGCCAATCAAGTTAGACGACCCGGAGTCATTATTTGTGAAGGCATTTGTAAAAAAATTCAAGAATCAGATTTTGTTGTTGTAGACATCTCGCTGCCCAATTCAAATGTTTTTTATGAATTGGGAATGGCATTTGGACTCAACCAAAAAATAATTGTTATGTATAAACAGGACGACAGATCAAAATACCAAAAAGAAATCATTAAATGTTTAACAGATATTAACTGCAGCAAACCCTTGGTATATGACAATTTGGACCCTCTAACTCTAGAGAAAAATGAGAATGATGGAAGGCAAATCTATTTAAGCGAATATATCTGGCATAATGAACCAATCAAAGAAAATATCATGGACGATTTAAAATTATATTTGTACGATAAAGATGCGACATTTCTTGATGATTATCTGGAGCCGGAGTCAAACGAGTCCGAGATGGCTACCGCAGCAAAATCCCAATCCAAGAAAATCAAGACCGGAGATATAGATCTGACATTCGAACAACAGGTACGATCGGCGGTCGGCATTGCCGTGAATAAAATCTTTAAATCTGTTTCCGACGGAAAAAGCATCAATGAAAAATATTTGGAGAAAGTAGATGTTTTGAAGACAGCTCACAATATTTCCCTAGACACATCGAGAGATATTAAAGATTACATAGACAAAAGCTATTGTTTTATTGTCCGGACTGGAGGGAAGAAATGCCACCCGATGGCCTACTTCTGGCTCGGCTATTGCCATGCTATTGGCAAAAACGTGATTCCGATTACATGTATTCGTGAATCAAATTCTCCAATCGATGATTTGGCCTTTGATATCCGTGCTCAAAGACATATTACTTTTGTGGAAACAAAACCCGAATTATTAGAACCGGAAATATTTGAGACTTTAAGATTAATGATAAATACTGATTTTAAAGAATGGTCCAGAAGAAAATTTTGGAATAAAATCATAGGGACGGGCGGGGAGATATCCATTTTCGCTGGTGCGCTACACAGCGATCAACATGATCGCGAAATGATTGGCGATTGGGATTTATTAACCGTTTCTGAACTGACGGCCTATTTCGGCAGGCACCAATACCGATTTAAAATAGACACACCCGTTTACCCCCCTGAAACAGGTTATCAAAATGATTCATTGAAAGGAGAGTACATCGATCGTTTGCGCAAGATGTTAAATGATAAAAACTGTATCATCATCGCGTCTCCTGACGTCAATCCCCTTACTGAAATTGTATTGGGGAGTTTTTATAACATATCAGATATGGATTTATTCAGAAATCTCCCAAGCAAGAATAATCAGCGCCCTTTGATTGCTTATAAAGGAAGAGCGAAGAAAATAGTCAAACCGGAGGAGAATCCAATGATCGAAAAACAGGATAAATATGGGAGAGCTTTCTATAAAGAAGATTTTATATCTGAAGTAAAAACGGGCTTTATTCTTGGCGATCAGAAAATATCGGCAACACCTCCCAAATATTCGGAACCGATGCCTGGGGTTTTCACGGTCTTCGCAAATTTATTCATTTTGAGAAATCCATTCCCGCTGGAAGACACCGCAGAGAAATACAACGACAAATACATCATTTTACTTAATGGTGTTGGTGGGCCGGCGACTTATGCACTGACTCATGTTTTAACTGGCGGTGTCAGTCAAGAATTCACAGCTTATGGAAGTGATTTCGATCCGCAGAAACAATCTGAATCCATATTAATGGATATATTAAAATACATTAAAAATGATAAAACCTATATGGAATGCGTCATCGAGGTGAAAATTGAGAAAGACAAAGCCGACAGTACGGACGCAAAACGCATTAAAACGAGCGACTGGAGAAAAATCATCAAGTGGCAAATAATGGAAAAGACATTCGACGGCGTTCCCATCCGTTCTAGGTGATTCAAATGACATAAAGTGATTTTATCAAGTATTGAGATGAACACCAAATCGTATTCGCTTACTTTAAAATCGATGATCATAAAAAACGGCAGCATCCTTCTTCTCCGCCGCTCCGCGCGCAACACCCATGACCCCGGCCTCTGGGAATTCCCGGGCGGGAAGATGAATGCGGGGGAGACGATCGAGGATGCGCTGGTCCGGGAGGTAAAGGAGGAGACGGGACTCGCCATCACGCTCGCGCGTGCCGCCGGCGTTGCGGAATCCGAGCTTCCGGAGTGGAGGATCGTGCATTTGATCATGGAGGCCCGGGCATTCACCGGGGAGGTCCGGCTGAGCGGGGAGCATGATGCCTACAGGTGGGTGCCGGCCAGAGACCTTTCAAACGTGGACATGCCGGATCATTTCAAGATCTTCTGTAGAAAATACCTCGGCGGCAAGGGAGGATAGGTCATGGACAATCGTACCTGGTACAAGAACCAGATCAGGAAATACCGGGGTGAATTCCCCAGCTACCGTCTTTATGCGGATGTCTTGAAGCGCATCCTCGAAGCCGCTTGCGCGGAGAAAGCCCCGCTCGCCATCGTGCAGACGCGCCCGAAATCCCTGTCGAGTTTTGCGGAAAAAATCACACGGAAATCGCAATACAACGATCCCGCGACCCAGTTCACGGACCTGTGCGGCGCAAGAGTCATCACCAACACCCTGGATGAGGCTGAACTCATCTGCAAATTCATCCGGGACCATTTCGTCATCGATGAAACCAACAGCCTGGACGCCATTTCGAGGCTTCAGCCCACTCAGTTCGGATACCGCTCCTTCCATTACATCGTACAGGTGGACAAACCCCGGATCCTGGACATCGACATCCCAGCAAAGATCGGGGAAAGGAAGGCCGAAATCCAGGTCCGGACCCTGCTCCAGCATGCCTGGTCCGATGTGACGCATAACCTCATCTACAAGAGCCGTTTTGCCGTGCCCGACCAGTGGAAACGCGATCTCCACCGTGTCGCGGCCCTGCTCGAGGAAGGAGACGCTGTTTTTTCCAACGTCATAGAAAAACTCAAATCCTATAAAACATTCTACAGCACCTACATGGACAAGAATCGGATGAGCGAGGAAATCCAAACGCTCTCCTTCATCCTTGAAAACGAGCCCTCCCCTCCCAACAAGCCGGGCATCGCGCTGCAGATCGCCAGAATTTCGAAGGCGGCCTGTGATTGGGGCGGAATCATCCGGATACTGGGCCCTTATGCCTCCGCAGCCTGCTGCTGCATCGAGAAATCCGAAATTCTGATGGAACACGGTCTCGCGCTCTGCAGGGTCCACCGGAAAGAACCAAACCATCCCAAATACAAGAAAGGACAGGAGGAGCTTGAACGGGCCGCCGGGAGCAGCGACGAGGCTGTCCGCATTCAGGCGTTGTCCTATCTGGCCTGGTCGTATGGAAACGATCCCGGACACGAAGCAGAGGCGCGGAAGCTGTACAAGGAAGTTTTCGAGCTCGATCCGTTCGATCCTTATCATATGGTTTCGTACATCGAGTTTGAAATTTTCTGTACACGGTCCAGGCATTTCGTACCCTACATGAGGCATTCGATTTACAGTGCCATCCGAACCTGTCACTCTCATGCCGAGGCCGGTATTCAACTGCCCCTGGCCTTCTTCACGATCGGGAAGCTGCATCTGCTCCTGAACGAACCCTATGAAAGCCTGAACGCCTATGCAACCGCACTTCATCTGTGCCTGACGGATGACTCCTGCCTTCCCCCGGATGCCATCGAAGAACAACTGGGATTTTTAAAACGGATCCGTCTCGTCCAGGACCGCCCTCCGGAATATTCCTGGGTGGAAGACCTTTTCCTTCTTGCCGAAGCCGCGAAAAACCCGAAAGGCCGGGCCATGAAGGAAATCAGGAAGCGGGCCACTCGCGACATGATCTTATCATCCCCTGTCGTCATCATCGCCGGCGGGACCGATTCCAGCGTGGAAGCGAGGATGAGCAAGTACCACGACCATCTGGAGAACGCCTTGGATGGATTTGCCGGTACGGTCATTTCCGGCGGCACCACAGCAGGCATACCGGGCATCATCGGGAATCTGTCGAAACATTTCAGCAGAAAAATCGGGCCCCGTCTCCAGACCATCGGTTACCTTCCCAGGAAATTGC
>Ga0233423_10000306_pt1 | contig 27194 bp, 20 predicted proteins | sample Watercolumn_Mata_FD_180713 | JGI IMG/M metagenome (GOLD analysis project Ga0233423, IMG submission 180713) | Freshwater microbial communities from Lake Matano, South Sulawesi, Indonesia - Watercolumn_Matano_2014_112_MG | ecosystem: Environmental > Aquatic > Freshwater > Lake | place: Indonesia...
GAGCCTTGTTCGAGGCCAATCGGCTTCTCGTCGAACAGGCCAAGCCACGCGAAGCGTTCGATGATCGCGTCGGTCGGCTTGAGCCCGAGCTTGGCGGCAGCATCGGCGCGCAGCGATGATTGGCTTGGGACACGATTCGCCGGAAAACCAGGGACAGTCCCAGGCGCTTCGCGCCCAGACTGAGGTACAGTCCCGGTTTTCCGGTCCCGCGCTGGCACGTACTCGCGCATCCAGGTCGCGGGAGTCAGGTTGCCGATGCCGTTCCTGACCTTGTCATCCTTGAGCACACCGAGGTCGGCGATCGCCTTGAGCGTGGCGCACCAGCCGGGATTGCGCAGGGTGCCGCGCAGCATCGTCCGCACGCCCTTCAAGCCGTAGGTCTCGATGTACGGCAGCGAGTTCCGGTTCGCGTAGGCTTCGAACTCGAACCCGTCGGCCACCTTCAGGGGCCAGCGGTTGCCGAAGAGATCCGGGCCCGGTATGAACACTTCCTTGCCGTCCTTCAGGTAGCGCGCATCATTGCGGCCCGCCATCACCACACCCTTCGGGCTCCACGAGAACTTGTAGCCCAACGGGTTGTCATTCGCCTCGGGAGCAGGCAAACCGCCGCAGTAGGACATGAAGCTCGCCACCGCGCCGCCGGCCTTCTGCACGTCGTGGATGATCTTCATGGCCGACATGTGGTCAATTCCCGGGTCCAGCCCGATTTCGTTCAGCAGTATGACGCCGGCCGCCTTCGCCTGCGCGTCGAGCGCCCGCATCGCATCGCTCACGTAGGAAGTGGTCACGAGCGGCTTCTTGTACTTGAGGCAGAACCCGGCCACCTTCACATGGTAGGTGTACGGCAGCAGGCTCACCGCGAGATCACTGCCCCCAACCTGCTTCTCAAGGTCGGCATCGCTGTCCACGTTCAGGGCCACGGCTTTGCCGCGCGGGTGGGTGCCGACCAGCTCCTGCGCCTTGGACACGGTGCGGCTGGCGACAACGACCTCGAAATCAGGGACGTTCAGCAGGTAGCGGACCATCGGCCGGGACACCAGCCCCGCGCCCAGTACTAGAATCCTCTTCATGGAGTCACTCCTTCGTCGTGCAAGCCCGAATTCCGAAACTCGAAGTACGATTCAAGCTCGAATGTAGAAGAATGGCGATTTTGGGTATTCGGATTTCAATCGTCATTGGCCTCAGCGGCCGCTGTCGGACAGTGCGAGCTTCGTGCTTCGGGCTTCTGCCTAGCGAGCCAGTCATTTCTGCAGGTACTTCTCAATGTAGCTGTATTCGGGAGTCAGTTTTCCCCGGTGCAGGATCAGGGCCCGGCGGATCGGGCCGGGCAGGTCGAGTTTCTCCAGCGGCCGGCCGAAGTCGGTACGGGCAATTGCCGGCACGAACGGCATCAGGGCCGTGCCGAACTCCCGCGACGAATCGAACGGCAGCTCGCAGGGAAGGTTGTCCACGGTCATCAGCAGGACGCCCCTGCCCTTGACGCCGTCGTGAGCCGTGCCGGCCTCAGGTTCGTAGACGAAGAACGGCTCGCCCGGCTCGGTCGCCTTGACCGTCGCCTCGACTGAGCCGTCGACATCGCACGATATGTCGCCGATGGCGAGGAGCTTCGGCGACTTCTGACCGCCGAACTCCTGCCTCAACCAGTCCTTGGTCACCAACCGCGGGTAGCGCGCGTCCCAGTAGATGCAGTTAACCAGAGCCGAGAGATACGGCAGATAGTCTTCAAACTTCGAGCGATACAGCTCCGGCTGGCCAAAGTACTCCTTCAAGTCAAACCGGTGTCCAATCTCCTTCGGCTCGACCATGTGCTCCTCGCGGAACATCACGCGATACACCGTGTGCCGTTCGCCTCTGGCCGCGAGCGCCGGCAGGTCAACCGGCTCGACCTCGGTCGCGCCCAGCGCTTCCAGCATCTCCCACGCTCCCTTGGCAACGTGCCCGTACCCGGTGACGCCGACCACGAACGGCGACAGCTCCGCTGGCAGCCCCTGCTCCACGATGTCCCGACCGACCTCGGCAATCGCCGCCTTGGCCAGCTCAACCCGGCCGTACTCGTGCGCCAGTCGCACCCGGCTGAATGGTGTGTCCATTCCCTGCGTTTCCAGCCGTTCACCCAGCCCGGCCAGCGTGTCAACCATGCCGGCGATGCCGGCGAATCGGCCGAAGAACACGAGCCGTCTACCTGCGTCGTCCGTCATCTTCTCATAGTCTATCAATGAACAGCCCAGGTCCATCATCCGCCTGAGCATCGGCATGTTGTGGTGCTGGCCCTTGATGACGTGGGCGAAAAAGACGTACGTATGCCGAGGCAGGAACGCCGATTCCGGGATTTCCTTGATGCCCAGCACGACCGGACAGCCGGACAGATCATCACTCACCTCTGCCCCGACCTCGCGGAACTCCGCATCGCTGAACGTCCGAATCTCCGAACGCTGTACCACGAACTGGAGGCCCTGCTCGCCGATGAGCTGGCCGACCTGCTCGGGTATCAGCGGCGACCGGCGCTCCCAGACGTTCTTGTCCTCGCGCCGGATAGCGATACAGGCTTGTTCACGTTGCTTTTCCATGAGGGCGAGTATTATACGGCCCGGACGACCCAAGTCAAAGTGACCGCGCTTCCTGCGGTTGAGAGCGTCGTGCCCGACTGCCCCTGGTCCGGGCCGGGTCGGCTCTCAGTATTGGACCCGGGAGGCCCCGGGGAGGCGGTTAGGTGTCCGCTACCGCTGGATGATGACCTTCCGTGTCCGGCCTGACAGCCCGTCGCCGCCCTGCCCTTCGCGCACGAGGTAGACCCCCGGTGCGAGAGAGCGGACATCGTTCGGTCCCGGGTGCAGGTCGAGCACCTTGCGCCCGGCCGTGTCGAGCAGGCTGAGAGACCGCGCCTTTCTGTCCGGCGCTTCCGGCAGGTAGAGAACCCCTCGCACCACGGTAGGCAGATCACGGGTCGTCCTTACCTCGTCGCTCGGTCCCTCCTCCACTCCGCCCCCCGGCGTGGGATTCATCGCTCCCCAGATCCGGTCGGTGTTGTAGGTCTTGGTCCCGATCGTCCCGGCCCAGCCCTGGTAGACAAGGAAGAGCCGGCTGCCGGTTCCCCGGGCGAGAGCGAGGCTGCCCTGGACACCCTCCTGCCTGACAACCGAACCCTCATCGTAGATCGTGTCGCCCGGCACCACCCAGGCGCCGTAGATGTCGGGATTATTGCTGCTCCGGTGGTCTTCCCAGACCACGAGGAACCTGGCGCCGTCGTAGGCAAGGACAGGGGCATACTGGCCCTTTGCCGCCCGCGATACGACGATACCGGTGGAATCGAGCACCGCGCCGCCCGGCGTCACTCGCGCCCCGTAGATGTCCGGGTAAATGTTGCTGCGGTAGTCCTCCCAGACCACCAGAGAATTCGCGCCGTCGTGGTCAATGGCCGGGGCGTACTGGTTGCTCACCGCCTGGGTTATGGCGAAACCACCCGGGTCCAGTACAGTGCCGCCCGGTGCCACCCGCGCGCCGTAGATGTCGGCGTAGCCGTCGCCGACCCTGTAGTCCACCCAGACAACGAGGAAGTCCGTGCCGTTGAAGTCCAGGGCCGAAGCGGTCTGCATCTCCGGGGCCTGGGCGATGGCGAGGCCGGCGGGGTCGAGCACCGTGCCGTCGGGTGCCACGCGCGCCCCGTAGATATCGGCCAGGCCACCGCCGCGCTGGTCTTCCCACACGACCAGAAAGTTGCCGCCGTCAAAGTCGAGGGCGGGGTTCAACTGGTTGCCCGTCGCCTGCGAGATGGCAAAGCCGCTGGGGTCAAGCACCGCGCCCCCCGGCGTCACTCGCGCGCCATATATGTCCGGCGCCCCGGGGTCGTTGCGCAGGTCCTGCCACACCACGAGGTAGTTCGCGCCGTCATAGCCCAGGGCGGGAAACCTCTGGTCGTTGCCCGCCTGCCCTATGGCGATGCCGGTAGGGTCCAGGACCGTACCCCCGGGAGTCACCCGCGCGCCGTAGATGTCCGAGTTGGTGCCGCTGCGAAAGTCCTCCCACACCACGAGGAAGTTGGCGCCGTCATAGCCGAGGGCGGGATTGGACTGCGCCCTTGCCGCCTGGGAGATGACGATGCCGCCGGAATCGAGCACGGAACCGCCGGTCGCCACTCGCGCCCCGAAGATATCCGGCGCCCCGGGGTCGTTGCGCAGGTCCTGCCACACCACGAGAGAGTTCGTACCGTCAAAGGCCAGGGCCGGGGCAGCCTGTGCCTCTGCCGCCTGCGCTATGACGATGCCGCCGCCGTCAAGCAGCGTGCCGTCGGGTGCAACCCGGGCCCCGTAGATGTCCGAGCTGCCACCGCCGCGAAAGTCCTCCCAGACGGCGAGGAAATTGGCGCCGTCGAACCCCAACGCCGGTATCCCCTGCACGCCTGCGGCCTGGCCAATCGTAATGCCGGCGGGGTCCAGCACTGTGCCATCCTGTGTCACCCGCGTCCCGTAGATGCCCAGTTCGGGCGGAAAGCTCCCGCGCACGTCGGTCCAGGCTACAAGGAAATTCGTGCCGTCGAAAGCGAGGGCCGGGTCCCCCTGCGTGCCCAGGATCTGGGAGATCATGATGCCGCCGGAGTCGAGCACCACTCCGGCCGGCGTCACCCGCGCTCCGAAGATGTGTGCGTAGATGGAGTCGCGGCCATCCTGCCACGTTACCAGGAAGTTGGCGCCGTCGAATCCCAGGGCCGGAGAGGCCTGGATGCCCGGGGCCTGCGAGATGATGAAGTTCGACGAATCGAGCACGACTCCCCCGGGAGTCACCCGCCGGCCGCAGATGTCCGGCGCCTGCACGCTGTAGTAGCAGTCCTGCCATGCCACGAGGTAGTTCGCGCCGTCGAATCCGATCGTGGGACGACGCTGGTCGCTTGTCGCCTGCGTGATGACAATCCCGGCGGGGTCAAGCACCGTGCCCCCGGGCGTCACCCGGGCACCGTAGATGTCGTAGGCGTGACCGCGGCGATAGTCGTCCCAGGCCACAAAGAAGTTGGTGCCGTCAAAGGCCACGGCGGGATATCGCTGGTCGTACGCGGCCAGGGAGATGACAAAGCCGGAGGGGTCGAGAACGGCGCCGTCGGGGGTCACCCGCGCGCCGCAGATGTCCGTGTATGTCCCGTTGCGGCAGTCTGCCCACACCACGAGGAAGTTGCTGCCGTCAAAGGCGGTGGCAGGATAGGTCTGGCTGCCGGGCGCGGGCACGAGCGTGCTGCTGGTATCAAGGAGGAACTCCCCGTCGTCGAGAAGCTGATCGCCCGCGGCCGTGCCCGAGGAGGCGACGGCACTACCCCGGTTCGCGTGAACCTGCCGAACCACGGCCCCGGGATCGAATCCGGGCCCGGGCTGAGTCGAACCGAATGCGGTCAGTACGCAGACGAGCGAAATCAGTATGCACGATCTCACAGCTTCCTCCTGTCCGGCCATGATGGTATTTGAGCCACGCCGCGGATCACTCCCGCAACGAAAACAGCAAGGCGCGTCAAACCGACGCTTCCTCTTTCTAATGCTAGAACCAGACCCGGAATTGTCAAGCCGGAACCGGGAACGGCAGGAAACGACGACTGCCTCCGACCCTCACCAGACTGTCAGAGGGCGGGCCTCCGCCCGCCCTTCTGGCCAAACGATGTTTGTCGGTTGCCGACCGGCTGTCTACTTCGTCACCAGAACCTTGGTGACAGCCGCTGGCTGACGGCTCCCGGCTGAACACCCGGAACGGATGAAGTAGACGCCGGGCGCGAGCTTGCTTACATCGTTCGCGCCGGGATGAAGGTCCATCACCTTCCGCCCGCCGGCGTCCAGCAATTCGCCCTTCGCCACTCGCCAATCGTCAATCGACAATTGCAGGACGCCACGCACGATGGTCGGGCCGAGGTGCGTCGTTCTTCGTTCACCTTGCATCGTCTCCTCAACCCCGCCTCCTGACGTCGGGTCGACCTCACCCCAGACCCGATAGGTGTTGTAGATCTTGCCGCCGAAGGTGCTGACCCATCCCTGATAGGTAAGAAAAAACATGGGGCCGGGGCCGCGTGTCAGCGCCAGACCGCACTGGACCCCGGGCTGCCTGACGACCGATCCTTCGTCAAAGACCGAATCGCCCGGCGAGACCCGCGCGCCGTAGATGTCGGGGTTGTTGCTGTTGCGATAGTCCTCCCACAGCACGAGGTAGTTGGTGCCGTCGAAGGCAAGGACGGGAGCAAACTGGTCCCTTGGGCCCCGGCAGATGGCGATGCCGGTCGTATCCAGCACGGCGCCCCCGGGCGTCACCCGCGCGCCGTAGATGTCCGGCCAGACGCTGCTGCGGTAGTCTTCCCAGACCGCGAGGAAGTTCGTGCCGTCGAAACCGAGTGAAGGATACCACTGAGAGCTGGCCGCCTGCGAGATGGCGATACCGGCCGGGTCGAGCACTGCGCCGCCGGGCGTCACCCGCGCCCCGTAGATGTCGGAGTACGTGCCGCCGCGGTCGTCGTGCCACACCACGAGGAAGTTGGCCCCGTCAAACGCGGTGACCGGGCACCACTGCATGCCTGCCGCCTGCGACACGGCAATGCCGGCCGGATCGAGTACCAGGCCGTCGGGCGTCACCCGGGTTCCGTAGATGTCGAAGTTCTTTCCACCACTCCGCAGGTCCTGCCACACCACGAGAAAGCTCCCGCCGCCAAAGCCGATGCCGGGAGCGTACTGCCGGTCCGGCGCCTGGGTAATGACAAAGCCCTCGGTGTCAAGCAGCACACCCCCGGGCGTCACCCGCGCCCCATAGATGTCAGGCGCATTGGGATCGTTGCGGTAGTCCTGCCAGACCACCAGGAAGTTCGCGCCGTCAAATCCAAGGGCGGGGTACCACTGGTCGTCCTCCGCCTGCGAAACGACGAAACCGGACGGGTCGAGCACAATGCCCCCCGGCGTCACCCGGGCACCGTAGATATCGGAGTAGCCGCCCCGGTGATCCTCCCAGACCACCAGGTAGTTCGCGCCATCGAAACCCAGGGCGGGTGCCATCTGCTCCCTTGCTGCCCGGGTAAGAAGGATGCCTTCCGTGTCAAGCACCGCCGGCTCGGGCGTCACCCGCGCCGCGTAGATGTCAGGCTGTCTCAGGTTACTGCGACAGTCCTGCCATAGCACGAAAGAGTTCGCGCCATCGAAACCGATGGCGGGATACGTCTGCGTGCCTGAATCCCGCGATATGACAAAACCACCTGCGTCAAGGACCATACCCTCAGGAGTAACCCGCGTGGCGTAGATGTCGGACTCTCCCATGCCGCCGCGACCGTCCTGCCACGCCACGATGAAGTTCGTGCTGTCATGGCCTACTGCCGGGTACCCCTGCGCGTCTCCCGCCGAACAGATGGTAAACCTCTGCAGCGTTCCTTGGGGTGTTACCCGCGCACCGTAGATGTCCAGAGTGGGGGGAAAACTGCCGCGGACGTCTCCCCAGGCCACGCAGAAGTTCGCTCCGTCAAAGGCGAGGGACGGGTACGCCTGCGTGCCCTGCCACCCGGAGATGTTGACGCCCTCGGTATCAAGCACCGTGCATTGTGGCGTTACCCGCGCGCCGTAAATGTGAGCGTTCGAGGTATCGCGGCCGTCCTGCCACGCTACCAGGAAGTTCGCGCCGTCGAAACCAAGGGCGGGGTTGTACTGCCCGTGCGCCGCCTGCGATATGACGAAGCCTGCGGAGTCAAGCACCGTGCCGTCGGACGCGACCCGCGCGCCCGAGACGTCAGGTTCCTCGACGTCGTAGTGGTGGTCCTGCCACACCACGAGGAATTCCGCGCCGTCAAAGGCCACAGCCGGACACCGCTGGTCGTTTGTCGCCTGCGAGATGATGATGCCGAAGTCATCAAGCACCTTGCCCTCGGGCGTCACGCGCGTGCCGTATATGTCAAAGGCGTGGCCCCGACGGTAGTCCTCCCAAACCACGAGGAAGTTCGTGCCGTCGAAGGCGACGTCAGGAAAGCGCTGATCGTATGCCCCCTGCGAAACGATGAAGCCCGAGGGATCAAGCACTGTGCCGTCGGACGCCACGCGCGTGCCGCAGATGTCGGAGTAGCTGTCGCTCCGCCGGTCCTGCCAGACGACGAGGAAGTTCGTCCCGTCGAAGGCCACGGCGGCGTCGGTCTGGTTGCCCGGCGCGGGCACGAGCGTGCTGGTGGTGTCGATCAGGAACTCGTCGCCATCCGAAAGCAGCACGCCGCCGGTTTCAGTGGGGTCGGGGAAACGGTTGTTCAGTCGGCCCGGGATCCGGCCCGGATTGCCCGGGCGCAAATCTGCCCGGCCCCGGCGCGCGTGAACCTGCCGGGCTATCTCATTCGCGTCGAACCCGGACTCGGGCCGAGTCAAGCCGAACGCGGTCGCTACACAGACGATCAGCCAAAGAACGCACGAACTCACAGGTTCCTCCTGTCCGGTCTGGTGCTACTTGCAACGGACTACGGATTGTCCCTGCTGCAAAAACACAGCATCGCGGCCGGGCCCGCTTCACCGCAACTGATGCTAGTGCCTGACTCCCAGCTGTCAAGTTGTTTCTCAAGTCGGACCGTACATCAGCCACGGCGCCGCTGAACGTGAAGAGAGCAGTGGTCGGTGCGGCCCCGCCCAGGCGCTCGCCGCCTGTCTGCCGCTCAACCTGCCGAACTTCAGACCGACGTGACTGCGCGGGCGTCAGCCCGGGCCGCAGCCGCAGTCTGCATCTGCGCGTACGCCGAAACCCCAGGCCGATTCATGCCTGATGCCCGAAGTCCGACCCGGACCCGGATTCTGGCGAAACGAATCATTGGGATTTCAATCGTCATTCGCGCTGCGGAATTCGGGATCGCCGCGCGGCCTAGCGCGGCGCGGCCAGGACGTCCTCGATGCTGTAGTATCCGGCCGCCCGGCACTTCAGGAACCTGACCGCCGCGACCACGCCCGTCGCGAACGCCGCGCGGCTCTCCGCCTTGTGCGTAAGTTCCAGCCGTTCGCCGGCGCATCCGAAAATCACTGTGTGCTCACCCACCGCTCCGCCGGTCCGGATTGAGCTGACGCCGATCTCGTACTTCGGCTTCGCCCCGACGGCGCCCTGCCGGCCGTGCACGACTCTCGCCCTCCCCGCTCGCGCCTTCAGGATATCAACCAGCCTGGCCGCGGTGCCGGAAGGCGCATCCTTCTTCATCCGGTGATGAGTCTCAATGACCTCGACATCGTAGTCCGGTCCGAGCTTGCTCGCCGCCTCCGCCACCAGCAGGCAGAGCATGCTGACGCCGACCGAGAAGTTGGGCGCGTTGACTACCGGGATCCGTTCTCCGCAATCCTCCAAAGCGCGTGTCTGGGAGACGCTCAGCCCGGTCACGCCGTTGATGAACCCTTTGCCGGCCGTGGCAGCAAGCCGGCAGGCTGCCACCGCCGCCTGGGCGGTCGAGAAATCCACGATCATGGTGGCATCCGCGATCACCGCGCTCAGGTCGGAGCCGACTTCCCCGGTGCCGAGTCTGGTACCGATGGCGGGGTGGCCCTTAACCTCGATGCCGCCGACCAGCTTCATGTCCTCCTGCTCCTCAATCAGACGGCAGACCTCGCTTCCCATCCTGCCCGCGCAACCGGCAACGATGACCTTCATGGCCTACACTCCGGCCGGCAGTCCGTAGTCGACCAGCGCCTGCCGGATGGTCTTCAGGCTGTTCTCAGTCGGCGGCACCAGCGGCAGCCTGGGCTCGCCCGCAGCCATGTTGAGCATCTGCATTGCCGCCTTGACCGGGGCCGGGTTGGTTTCGATGAACATCGCCTTGATGAGCGGGAAGAGCTTGCGGTGCATGCCGGCCGCCAGCTCGACCTTGCCCGCCAGGTAGTAGTCTATCATCTTCGACACGTCGAGGGGCGCGATGTTCGACACCACCGAAATCACGCCCTTGCCTCCCACCGAGAGTATCGGCAGGGTCAGCGCGTCGTCGCCGGAGACAACCGCTACGCGGTTGCCGCACCGCTGGACGATCTCGCTCGACTGGTCGAGGCTGCCCGACGCCTCTTTCACCGCCACGATGTTCTTGCAGTCCTTGGCCATGCGCTCAATCGTGGCGGGCGCGATGTTGACGACGCTGCGCGGCGGGATGTTGTAGACAACAATCGGTAGCTCGACCGCCTCGGCAATCGCCCGGAAGTGACGGTACAGGCCCTCTTGCGTCGGCTTGTTGTAGTAGGGGGCGACGACAAGCAATGCGTCCGCGCCGAGAGCCTCGGCCCGCTTCGCCTGCTTGACCGACTTCGCGGTGCTGTTGGTTCCGGCCCCGGCAACGACTTTGACCCGGCCGTGCACCTCGGCGACGACCGTTGCCAGGTTGCGCTCCCACTCGGCCGAACTCAGGTTCGGCGCCTCCCCGGTCGAGCCATTGATCAGTAGGCCGCTGACGCGGTTCTTGAGCTGGAACCGGACGTTCTCGCGCAGGCCCTCGACATCGACCCTCGCCCCTTTGAACGGAGTTACGAGGGCAGTGATGCACCCTGAGAAAGAGATTGCCTGATTCTTCATGGCTGGTTACTGGGCTGGCACGACCGGCTCGGGCGCTTGCGGCGCCGGAGATGGTTCCCTGCCCATTGCCCGGTCCACTTCCTCGCCATTCAGTGTCTCGCGCTCGAGCAGCGCCCTGGCCAGCGCGTCCAACTGCTCCCGGTGGCTCGTGACGATGCCGTGAGCCCGCTCCGACTGCTCGTCGATTATCCGGCGGATTTCACTGTCAATCGTGTGGGCCGTATCCTCCGAGAAGGTTCGCCGCATACCCAACTCGCGGCCCAGAAAGACCTCTTCGCTTGGGGAACCGAACGTCAGCGGTCCGACCTTTTCACTCATGCCCCACTCGCAGACCATCTTCCGCGCCAGCATGGTGGCGTTCTCGATATCATTGTGTGCCCCGGTCGACAGGTCGGAGAAGATCAGTTGCTCGGCCGCCCTGCCCGCGAGCATTATCGCCAGCTGGTCGAGGCAGTAAGCGCGCGAGTATATCCGCTTGTCGTCCAGCGGCAGGCGCTGGGTCAGACCCAGGGCCTGACCGCGCGGGATGATGGTGACTTTGTGCACCGGGTCGGTACCCGGAATCATCCTGGCAACCAGGGTGTGTCCCGCCTCGTGGTATGCGATCCAGCGTTTCTCCGGTTCGCTGATGAGAAGGGACCGGCGCTCGACTCCCATCAGCACCTTGTCCTTGGAATCCTCAAAATCCTGCATCGTCACCGCCGCCCGAGCCCGCCGCGCCGCCAGCAGCGCCGCCTCGTTCACCATGTTCGCCAGATCGGCGCCGGAAAAGCCCGGGGTCCCGCGGGCGAGCACGTTCAGGTTGACGTCCGGCGCCATCGTAATCTTGCGTACGTGGACCTTCAAGATCTCCTCGCGGCCGACCACATCCGGTCGGTCAACCGAGATCTGCCGGTCGAACCTTCCCGGCCGCAACAGTGCGTGGTCGAGGATGTCGGGGCGGTTGGTTGCGGCCATGATGATAACGCCGTCCTGCGTTTCAAACCCGTCCATTTCGACCAGCAGCTGATTCAAAGTCTGCTCGCGCTCGTCATGCCCGCCACCCAGACCGGCACCGCGCTGCCTGCCAACTGCGTCAATCTCGTCAATGAACACGATGCAGGGCGCGTTACGCTTGCTTTGCTCGAACAGGTCGCGCACGCGTGCCGCGCCGACGCCGACGAACATCTCCACGAAGTCCGAGCCGGAGATGGAGAGGAACGGCACTCCCGCCTCACCTGCTACGGCCTTGGCCAGAAGCGTCTTGCCGGTGCCGGTCGGTCCGACCAGGATCACGCCTTTGGGTATCCGGCCGCCGAGTTTCTGGAATTTGTGCGGCGCCTTCAGGAAGGCAATAATCTCCTTCAGCTCTTCCTTTGCCTCCGGGACGCCGGCGACATCGTTGAACGTGATCTTGGGGCGGTCCGAGGCCATCGGCTTGGCCCGCGACTTGCCGAAGGTGAACGCCCGGTCCTGGCCCGACGACATCCTCCGCATGAACAGCAGCCAGACGACGAGTATCAGCGCCCAGGGCAGGATGCTAATCAGGATGGCAGTCCACTGCGACGGAGGTCGTGACGCCATATGCACTAGTGCCGAGTCCAACTGCGGTACAAGTCGCGGGTCATCCAGGACGTGGGTCCTGAAATCCTTGACCCTGACTGGTCCCCGCGGAGTCTGTATCTGAGCCTCCTGCTTGAGCGAACCAGACAGGTCCTTCTCCACAACTGTCACGGCGTCTACATTCCCCGCCCGCAGTTGCACAAGGAAATCGGAGTAGTCGATTGTGACGCGGCTCCCCCGCCGTCCGGCGAAGAAGTTCCACGCGGCCCACGCGGCCAGGAAGACGAGCAGCCAGACGGCCAGCGGTCCGAGGAACCGATTCCGTTGGGTCTTGTCAGGCATCATTCTCTAGAATCTCCTTACTGCGTTCAAAATCAATCATCCCCCGGCGCCGGTGCGCCCGCACGCCGCGGGTCAAGGTCAATTTGCCACCTGTATCGCGATTGCAGAACTCAAGGACTCCTTCCACGGCCTGCGAATCCAGCTCGGGAAGCACCCGCTTCAGAACCCGTCGTTTCAGAATGTCATTATAATTCTTGAACTTAAGCATGTCAATCCGCACTCGGCCATCGCCGAACTCCGCTACGTCCTGGGCCGCCGCTTCTGCCATGCCGTCCAGGAACGCCCCCTCCTCGGCCAGCATTTGGGCAGCCCTCCTGGCGTTGGCAACCGCGTTCGGGTTAAGACGAACAAGCACCGGCGCCACCTCCTGCCGCAGGAGGTTTCTCCGGTACCTCACGTCTACATTGGACTCGTCCTCGACCCATTCGATGCCCCGCGCCCGCAAGTGCTGCTCAAGCTGCCCCCGCTCGATTTCAATCAGCGGCCTGACGAACGTGATTCTGGTCCGAGCCCTTTGTGCCTTTGTGCCTTTGTGGTGAGAGTCCGAAATCCTCCGGACCGGAATCCCGGCCAAGCCGCGCGGCCCTGCCCCACGCGCGAGGTTCAGGAGCATCGTCTCGAGATTGTCATTGGCGGTGTGGCCCAGCGCAATGACGCCGCACTTCAGCTTTCGGGCCACCCGCTCAAGGTGCCGGTAACGTAGCTCCCGCCCGGCCTCTTCGGTGCACAGCCGGTGCCGCCTCGCATACCCGGCAACATCGGACCGCGCGACGACGAGATCAAGACGCCAGTCGCGGCACAGCTTCCTGACGAACTGCTCATCCCGCGCCGCCGAGTCCCGTAGGCCATGGTTGAGATGGAACGCGGCAAGCCTGAGCTTGAGCTGCGGCCGGGCCAGCCGCAGCAGGTCGAGCAGGCAGACCGAATCGGCCCCGCCCGACACGGCGGCGACGACACCTGAGCCCGCGGGCAGCAGGTCATACCGCTTCACCGTCGCAAGGAAGCGACCCACAACCGAAAGCTTCCCGGCGCTCATGCCTTCTTGTCAAAACCGGCCAGGACCTTGCCCAACACCTCGGCGCCGAAGTCAATGTCTCTCTCTGTGACGACCAGCGGCGGCCTGACTGCTACGGTATCAGCAGTCAAAGCCTGCAGCAGCAGTCCGCGTTCGCGGCACTTCTCAACAACCCCACCGGCAGCACCCCTGCCCCCGCGAAACGCGATGGTGCGCACGAATCCCGTGCCGTGCAGCTCCGGGTGAAGCCTGGCACTGGTCAGCGGGCCGAAGCGTTTCTCCATGTGGACGGCCAGCTTGCGAGCCCGCTCCAACAGCCCGGCCTCGAGCAGGCGAATCGTCTCGAGCGCCAGGGCGCAGCCGACCGGATTGGCGGCAGTCGCGCTTTTCCAGCGCATCTCGGAGCTGCCAGTAACGCACGCACCAAAGGGAAAACCGGCTGCCCATCCCCGACCCAGCACGTGGATGTCCGGCCTGACGTCGGATAGCTCGATGGCAAGCATCTGGCCGGCTGCGCCGGGCCCGACGCCCGCCTCGTCGTCAATCAGCAACGCTCCGGCCGAGTTGCACGCTTCTCTTGCATGCTTGATGCGCCCGTCCAGCGGATGCGCCACGACTGCGGCCACGTCCCGACCGACAGCAGGCATCTCCTCGGAAAACTGGGAAAGGTAGGTGACACCTGACCGATTGGTCTGGGTGCGCGCCAGTTCAATCGCCCGCGCCAAGGCTTCACGCCCGGATTCGCACACCAGCACGCGGCGGTTCATCCCGCCCGGAACCAGCTCTGCCAGTTTGTGCATCAGGGCGACCTCGCCGGGTGTAGCCGCACCATCCAGCCCGGGCGCGTGCCCAACCTGACCCAGGATTCTCGCGATATCGGGGTGATTGTGGCCCAAAGGAGTACTTCCGCCGGACACGAAATCCAGCAACTTCTCCCCTGCGGCAGCGAAGAGCCACGCCCCTTCGCCCTTCTCCACGAACACCGGCTCCGGGGCGCCCGGCCCCGTTGGCCCGAAACGCCGGTACCACTGGCGCGCCTCGGCACTCTGCATCATCTGGCAATCATAGACCGCAGTAGGCCCAAGTCAAACGCCCGCGGACGTAGGCCTTGCGCGGCGACGCTGCGAAGGACCGAGAACCCTGAGGACCTCACCGGCCAGGTAGAAGGAGCCAGCAACGACAATGGGCATCGCAGGCCGAGCGAGCGCTTGAGCTTGGGCCTGTGCCAGCCTTCTCGCTTGCGCAAGCGCAGACGCGACACTGCCCGCGGTACCGTAGAGAATGTGGAGGTCGGTGAAGACCCTCGCCAGCTCGGCCAGCGGCATCGCGCGCGGATTGTCGGGCTGAACCAGTAACGCCTGATGGATGAAGGGCGCCAGCGGAGTGACTGTCTCAGCGACGAGCTTGCCGGAGAGGGATCCGTATACGAGGACGACCTTCTGCGATTGGCGATTGGCGGACCGTATGACCGGCAGGTGGTCGCGCAGGACGTTGGCGAGGGCGCGGCCGGATTCCGGGTTATGGCAGGAATCGACGATGGTCAGCGGTGTTCGCCTGACGACCTGGCAACGGGCCGGAATCGACACCGTTCCTATGCCTCGCGCAACCCGCTTGAACTTGACGCGACGGTCATACCTCGACAACTGGTCGAGAACAGCCAACGCGGTCTTGCAGTTCTCGACCTGGTGATATCCGAGCAGCGGCAGGTCTATCAACTCCGCACCGAATGCCGCCACCGGCGACAGAGCCATCCCCCAGCGCCTTGGGTCGGCAGAGGGGATTTCAGCGACCGAATCTGCCGGGACCAATTCGGCCCCGACGGCTCTTGCCCGCGCCTCGAGCTCTCGCCGCGCTTCCGGCTCTTGGTCGCCGATGATTACCGGCCGGCCCTTGCGCATGATGCCCGCCTTCTCCCCTGCTATCTTGGTCAGCGTGTCGCCAAGCACCTTCAGGTGGTCGTAGCCGATGCGTGTGATCACGGAGACGGCCGGGTCGGAAAGATTCGTCGCATCGAGCCTGCCCCCCAGCCCGACTTCTATGACTGAGTAGTCCGGTTGCCTTTCCGCAAAGAGCCGGAAGGCCATCGCCGTCGTCATTTCAAAGTAGCTGACCGCAACGCTGTCAGGCCGACGGACGGGGGACGAGGTACCGGCTGGTGAAACAAAGGGAGCGAGGCGGGCGACGAGGGAAGCGAAAACGCTCTTCGGAATCGGCTTGCCGTCCAGTTGTATGCGCTCACGTACATCGAGGACATGCGGCGAAACAAACATCCCGGTAGTGAGGCCGCAACCACGCAGAGCTGCTTCGAGCAGGTAGCAGACCGAACCTTTGCCCTTGGTGCCGGCAACGAGGATGACGTTGCGCATCCTCCGCTCGGGGTGGCCGGCAAGTTCGAGCAGCCGGCGGATGTTGTCGAGCTTGAACTCGTCCCGCGGCCCGGCCAGCTTCTCGTAGTTGACGAGGCCATCGAGGAAGGCGACTGTCTGGGCATAGGTCATACAGGACATATCGGGCCTAGGTGACTAGCGCAGGACTACTTTCTGCGGCGCCGTGCCGGCGACCTGCACCATGTAGACTCCGCGACGCCGCCCGCGAAGGTCAAACCCGTCCGCGTCGGTCGCTCGGGCGACCAGCGATCCGGAGGCATCATAGACGTTGATCGAGTACCTGCCGATCGGAACTACCCTCACCAACCCGCGAGCCGGATTGGGCAGCAGGCGGAGCTGTACTGGCTCTGCAGCTGATCTCAGCTCGCCGACTGCCGGATCAGGTCCCTGGAAGAGATAGAGGCTGTCGTTCATACAGCCTACGTAGACGCGTCCGTTCTCTCCGATCGCAGGCGACGACCAGATGTCGCCGCTCAGCACGTGGCTGTCGCGGACGATCGAGTCGGGATCGATGCAGAAGAAGATGCCGCTGGTACCGCCGGCCGCGCCAACGTAGATGTTGCCTTCAACATCGACCGCCGGCGAACAGTAGTTCGAGCCGCCGATAGTCCTTCGCCAGCGGACAACTGAGTCGGTACCTATGCAGTACAGCCTGGCCCCGGCCACTACGTAGAGCGTTGACTCGTTGGCGACGGCCGGACAGGACTGGACCATCGCCGCCAGGCTGTCGCGCCATCTGAGCGTCCTGTTCGGTCCGACGGCGTAGAGGTAGCGACCCGCACCGACATAGATGGTCGAGTCCGCGCCGACGGTCGGCGACGCATACTCGGCTCCCGATGCCAGTTCGAATGACCAGGCGGTGTCACCGTCGGGCTCAAATGACCAGAGCTTCCAGGGCGCGGTCCCGCGGGTCGTTGCCACAAGGATATTACCGTCGAGCCCGATGGCGGGAGCCCCGTTGGCGGAGTTGTCCAGCGGCCGAGCCCACGCGAGGCTTCCTTCCGGAGTCAGCGCATAGAGGGAGTCCGAATAGCAGCCGAAGTAGACCTTGCCATCCTGCCCGATGACCGGCGAGTGACCGATGGAAAGAGAGTTGTGCGATGGCCAGGACCAGAGCACAACACCACCACCGCTGAGCTTGACCACCTTCCGGTTGGTTGTGATATAGACATTGTCGGCATCGTCAAGAGCGGGCGAGGAATAATAGATACTCGAGCCGTAGGGCGTGAGGTCGGCAACCCAGGCCGTGCCGGAGAGATCCGGTTCGAGGCAGTAGAGCTTGACATCACGGGCACCTACCAGCACGCGGCCGTCACCGCGTACCACGGGTGAACCCGAGACCTGACCGCCGAGACCGAGGGCGGCGGTTCGGGACAGCGGTGCGCCGACCATGCTCGCCGACCTTCCCGTGTGTTGCGAGTCCCCATGGAAACACGCCCACGGATGCCCGATCAAGAGCGACGCAGTGAGTACCGACAACAAGACCGACGCCTGCCTCACCCCCACCCCGGCTCCCCGCGCCCGCTGCGCAGCTCGACGCCGCGTTCGCTTGAGCGAACGAAGCGGATCAGCTCCTCCAGCTGCTCTCTCCCGCCCCCCGGTTGGCTCTGTGCCAGCAGATCGGACTCGATCATCCTCAAGGCCTGGCCCAGATTGAGGTCGCTCTGGTAGACGGTACGAAACGCCCGTCGCAGAACCGCAAGCGCTGGTTCAGAGACACCTGCCCGGCGCAGGCCGACCGCATTCAGCCCTCGCACGCGGCAAGGGTTGCCGGCGGCCAGCGTGTAGGGAGGAATGTCCTTGTTCACGTATGAATACGCGCCGACCATCGCCAGCGTGCCGACGCGGCAGAACTGGTGGATGCCCACGAGCCCGCCGATGTTGGCGCGATCGCCGACCTGCACGTGCCCGCCCAACTGCACTCCATTGGTTATCACGCACCTGCTGCCGACCCGGCAGTTGTGCGCGATGTGCACGTAGGCCATGACGAAGTTGCAGTCGCCAATGACCGTAGCGTTACCTGCCCCGCTCGCACGGTGCACGGTAGTGTACTCGAAAAAGGTGTTGTCGGAACCGATCCTCACCTCGGTATCCTCCCCCTCATACTCCGTGTCCATCGGCGCCCCGCCGATTGCCACCCCGACTCCAAAGCGGTTTCGACCTGCCGCCGTGACTCTCCCCTCAAGATGACTGAACGGCCCGACCTCGCAGTTGGGTCCAAGACTGACTCGCGCGCCGACGACGGCGGAGGGATGGACGCCCGGACCCGAAGGGTCGGCGGATTCCAGGGTTGTCGGGTTCAAGTCGTCGAACCTGCCCGGGCGTCGGCGTTGAACGTCAGGCGTGGCGCATCGCGCTACCGCAGCGCGCCGATGACAACGGCCTCGCAGGCGAGTTCGTCTCCCACCTTCGCCGTACCATGAATCTTGTACACCGAAGAACGTCCGCCCGCGATGTCGGCCGACAGCAGCAGCCGGTCGCCGGGCTGGACCTGGCGGCGAAACCGCACGTTCTCGATCCCGGCAAAGAGCGTCTTCCGGCCGCGTCGTTCCTCGCGGGCCTTGCACACGAGCAGGATCCCCATCTGGGCGATGGCCTCGACCATGAGCACTCCGGGCATGACCGGGAACCCGGGGAAGTGGCCGGCGAAGTAGAACTCCTCTGCCTTGACGTCTCGATATCCCGCAATCAGATTGGCTTCCAGCTTCGTAACGGCGTCAATGAACAGAAACGGTTCTCGGTGCGGCAGCATCTCCTTGATCTGCTCCAGACTAAGCACGATTTCACTCATCAGGCCTCCAATTCTCTCTCGACCTTGCGGACAAAAGCGATGTTCAATCGGTGGCCGGGTATGTAGGCGAAGACCGCTGCCTCAAGCCGTCTTCCCAACAATGCCAGATCACCAAGCAAGTCCAGTGCCTTATGCCGACAGGGCTCATCCCGGAAGCGCCACCGCTCGGGGCACAAGAATCGGCCCACCCGTCGCAGCCGGAAGCGCAGGCGGAGCTTCTTCCTGTACAGAGCCGGAGACTCGTCGGTTCGCGCCAGAGTCCTGGCCCGCGACAGGGCACGCAGGAATGACGTCGGGGTGACCACCAGCGAGCCGAACTGCGCACCGAACTCAGGGAAGCGAGTCAGACAGTTAATGGCGAGCCCCCGGGCTGGAACCGCAGCGATGAAACGCGAGCCCTGCCGCACCAGGACCGGCCGCCCCAGCCTCGCGGGCTCTGGTCCCTCCGGGTAGCGAACGATACCTGCCGAAGTCAGCGCACGCGCGTAGGGCTGAGCGCTTCCATCGCCGATCGGCAGTTCCATGCCGTTTGTCTCCACCGCCAGGTCGGACACACCGAGGCCCTGGCAGGCCGCCAACAGATGCTCGACCATCCGGACGCGACATCTGCCTCGACCCAGGCAGGTGGCATGGTTGCGGGCGCTGGCGTTGCCCGCCTTCGCCTGTATGCAGCCGTTGAACCATATGCCCGTGCCCGGCCCGGCCGGGCTCAGGCGCACGCCGACGCTCGACCGGCCAAGTGAGTCGCTGCCGGAAAGCTCGACTGCGCTCCCGATCGTCGCTCCGCCCATTACCGCCCGCCGAACCGCAACCACAATCCGGCCCAGAACCGCTTCGTCTCCGCATGAGGCCGCGCCGGGATTCCGGAATAGTGCGCCCCGGCCGGGACTGAACGGAACACCGCCGACTTTGCGTGGATGACGGCGTCATCACCGATGGTGACGTGGTCGCTCACCCCTACCTGACCGGCCAGTTGCACGCGGTCGCCGATGACGGCGCTGCCCGCGATTCCGACCTGGCCCGCGATGACACAGTCCTGGCCGACCGCGACGTTGTGACCGATATGGACAAGGCAGTCTATCTTTGTGCCCCGGCCGATGCGCGTCTCCCGCCCGGTCTTTGCCCGCGCTATCGTGCAGTTGGCGCCGATATCCACGTCGTCCCCTATTATCACCCGGCCGTCGTGTTCGAGCAGTCGGTGGCGCCCTTCCTCTCTCTCGTACCCGAACCCGGTACAGCCAATTACGGTACCGGGACCCACGCGCACCCGCGCGCCGATGGTAGTCCGGCCCATGATCGTGACGTTCGGCTCCACGACTGAACCCGGGCCGATCTCCACCTCCGGACCGACGCAGACAAAAGGAGCGAGCGTCACATCCGGCGCGAGCTTGGCGCCCGATTCAACCCGTGCCGACTCAGGGCTTTTCAACTGCTGCCAGCAGAACGCGGACCGCTGTGCTCACTTGCAGCTGCAGGTCCTCGGGCCGCGCCGCATCGCCCTTCTGAGTCTTTAGCAGGGTACCGAGCCGCGCGTCCCCGAGGGAAAGCTCGAACTGTATGCGCCGGTCCTGCTTGCTTGCGCTGCCGAACACCACGTAGTCCGCATCGAGAGCGCGGCCCGCCTCCAGCGCCTTGGCGAACACCACCTGCTGATTGGAGAGACCATAGGACTGAAGATGCTGGTCGACCTTCGCGTTCGCGACCATGTCGACGTTGGGCTGCGCGCTGATGAGCTTGTAGGCGAAATCCCTGATGGAGGTCCCGACACGATCCTGCGTGGCAAGGTCGTTGGAGTTGTACACGGGCATGAGCGCGTAGACCTTGGCGCCGGTAACCGACGGCCCGACCGGAGCGAACTCGCGGTTCAGGTCCTCGATTACCAGCTGAGTCAGGTCGAGTCCGGCTGCCGAGTAGACGATGCCGGACTTCGACGCGTCCAGAATCAGGGCGAACCCCTCATCGGCGGAGAGCTTGGCCACGGCCGAGTCGATCTTGCCGACAATCGGTGCGATCAGCTCCTTGTACCGCTGGTCGATGAGGCCGCCCTTACCGTAGACCTCCGCGATGTAGCCGTCATAGCGGCGCTTCCGCTGATCGACTTCCGCGTTCTTCGCACGTTTCCCTTCTTCTGAGAGCGTGAGTTGCTGGGACTCGTACTCGGCTTTTGACTGCTCCCAGTCGCCCTGGAGAGACTCGGCCTTTGCCTCGAAACTCAGGCGCACCGTGTCCATCTCGCTCTTCGCTTCGACCGCGGCCTGGTACTTGGCGATGACCTGGTCGTAGTCAACGTAGCCGACGCGGAATTCCTTGGCGGCCAGAAGCGGCGCTGAGGCCGCGAGGCCGAGGATGATTGCCAGCCGAATTGTCCTCACGAAACTCCTCCTGTATTCAGGTTGTCATTGGTGACAATGTCTTCACTCACCGGAATAGCAGCTTAGGGCGCTGACGCGCGGTTGTCAACACGGACTGCCGGTCAGGTCCGCCCCCTCCCGCCCGATACGCAGGCTGACGAGCGCTCTCGGTTCCAACCGCCCGGAGCACGTCAGTTTGAGCCGCAGGTAGTTGTCGGTCAGTGCGACCCGGGCCGACTCGACCACCGAAGGGCGAATCGTACCCACGAAGCGCGCCTGGTACTCCTGCCGGCGTCTAGCTGAGAAGGCTCGCAGTTCTCCGACCCGCTCGCGCACTGTCGCGCCCGCCGCCCCGCCTGGACTGACTCTCTCGGTCCCGGGACGGTGAGAGTATGAGAACACGTGCAGGTACCCGACCGGGAACTCGTCCAGGAATCGCCGGGTGCGCAGATATGACTCATCCGAGCCACCGGGAAAACCGACTATCAAGTCCGTGCCGAGATTCACATCGGGCCGCGCCGCTCTGATTCTCTCCACCAGTTCTCCAAACTGGGCCACGCGGTACCGGCGGTTCATCCGTGCAAGCTCGGCATCATCCCCCGACTGCAAGGGAATGTGGAAGTGCGGACAGACGCGCCTGTCGGAGATCGCGGCGACGAGGGCGTCATCGAACGTGTCCGGCTCGACGGACGCAAGCCTGATGCGCGCGTCGCGGCACACGCCGATCAGCCTGTCCAGCAGTCCTGCAAGGCTCGTGCCGCCATCACGGTAGGTCCCCAGGTTGAGTCCGGTCAGAACCACCTCGTGGAAACCTCCGGCCAGCAGCTGCTCGAACTGCCGGAGAACTACGGGCGCCGGCACCGAGCGCGGCTCGCCCCGCAGCCCGGAAACCACGCAGTAGGTGCAACGCCGATCACACCCATCCTGGACCTTGAGTATCGCGCGGCTCCGGGCCGGCGTCGGGTCTATGTCGGAGATCTGAGTCTGCTTCTTCTCATTGCTCCAAACCTCCGCAACACCCTCAATGCTCCTGATCTGTTCCGGCGAACGCTCCGCCAGGCACCCGAGCACGACCACACGTGGTCTACGTTTGGCCCGGCAGGCGCGGCGGACCAGCTGCTTGGAGCTTCGGTCGGCCTGGCCGGTCACGGTACAGGTATTGACGTAGACGGTATCGGCTTCCTCCAGGGACTCGACAATAGCGACGCCCTGGAGCATCAGGTGATGCCGCAGGGCGTCGCTCTCGGATTGATTCAGTCGGCAGCCGGCAGTCAGAATCGCCGCCGTGGGCTGCTTCACACCAGTGTCCGACCCGTCGAACAGTCAGACCGGTCCGGCCGTCGGTCTAGCCTTCCAGGTCGCGCTCTTCCTCGAACTCCCGAAGGTGATCTTCGAGCGTGAACTTGTCGTTCAGGTCCTCTTCGCGGTACCGCTCACGGCTGCGGTCACGATCCCGGTCACGCTCGTGTTCCGAGCGCTCCTGCATCTCCTCGATGGGCGGCTCCGCCTCGGGGTGCAGGGCCCGCTCGCTCAAGGCGATCCGGCGGTGCTCAAGGTCGACGCGGATGACCTTCAGTTCCAGCTCCTCGCCGATCTGGTACTTCTCCTTCGCCTTCTTGCCGCCGCGCGCCAACTGGCTGAGCGGGACGAAACCCTCTATGTCGTAGTTGAGACTGACGACCACACCCGGCTTGGGCAGGTCGACGATCCTCGCCTTGACAACATCGCCTTCCCTAAGCTCCCGGCTGATGCTGTAGAACGGGTCTTCCAGCGTCTGCTTCAGACCGAGCGTTATCCGGCGGTTCTCCCGGTCAATGCCGAGAATGATGGTCTCTGTCCGCTGGCCCTTCTTCAGTTCCTCGCGCGGGTGTTTGATACGTTTGGTCCAGGACATGTCGGCGTTGTGAATCAGGCCTTCGATGCCTTCCTCGATCTCGACGAACGCCCCGAACTCCTTGAGCGCCCGCACCTTGCCTTCCACCCGCTGCCCGACGTGATACTTCTCCTCGACCAGCGACCACGGGTCGGGAAGCGTCTGCTTCAGGCCGAGAGAAATCCGCCGGTTCTCCTTGTCGATGTTGAGAACGACGGTCTCGATCTCCTGGTCCATCGCGAGAATCTGCGATGGATGATGGATAGACTTGGTCCAGGACATTTCGGAGATGTGAATCAGGCCCTCGATGCCCTTCTCCAGTTCCACGAACGCCCCGTACTCCGCAAGCGTGGTGACCCGGCCATTCACCTTGCTGCCCACCGGGTACTTCTCCTCGACCCGCTCCCACGGGTGCTGCGTGAGCTGCTTGAGGCCGACCGTGATGCGGCCGGTGTTCGGATCGGCAGAGAGGACCTTGATCTTCAGCTGGTCGCCGACGTTCACCACCTCGGTCGGATGTACTACCTTGTTCCAGGCGAGGTCCGAGATATGCAGCAGGGCGTCAACGCCGCCGATATCCACGAATGCGCCGAAATCGGTGATCGTCTTGACGGCGCCGTCGATGACATCGCCGACATTGAGCCGACTGAAAAGCTCGCGCCGTATCTCGTCCTGCCTCTCTTCGAGCAGTAGCCGCCGCGACACGACGATGTTCTTCTTATACCAGTTGACGGAGAGGATCTTCACCTCGAGCTGCCTGCCGATGAGGTCGTCGAGGTTCGGCACCGGCCGCAGATCCACCTGCGAACCGGGCAGGAACGCATCGAGGCCGAGTATCTCGACCGCCAGCCCGCCCTTCACGCGCTTGATAACCGTGGCGGGCACGCCCTCGGCGCTCTCGGACTTCTGCTTGATGGTCTCCCAGGCGAGCTGGAAGTCGGCTTTCTTCTTCGAGATGACCGGGAACCCGTCGCGGTCCTGGAAAGACTCGAGGTACACCTTCACCTCGCGCCCCTCGGCTGCCTCGTCGCGGTGCCGGAACTCCTCGATCGACAATACGCCCTCGGCCTTCAGCCCGATGTCGACCAACACGGCGTTGGTCAGCCGTTTGACCACGCGGCCGGTGACGATGTCGCCGATCCGCAGTTGCGGGAACGAGTCGGCGTAAAGCTCGGCGGTGGTCTTCGGCGCCGGCGGCGCCTCGGGCCGGGTCTGCGGCGTAGCGGGCACGTCTACTTCGGACTCAGGCAGGCTGGTTTTGCCTTCCTGTTTGCTATCCTCAACTGACATTAAAACGGTCCTCCTTAGCGGGATTTCTGACAATATCAACGATCTCTCGCACCACCCGGGACGGCGTAGACGAACCGGCCACCACTCCGACCCGGCCGGCTCTGGCGACGATCCGGCGCGGGACTTCAGCGGCTCGCTCCACGAAAATGACACGACGGCCCGCGTTGCGGGCAATCTCGGCGAGTCGGGAGCTGTTGGCGCTGTTGCGGCCGCCGACAACCACTACCAGGTCCACCTGCTCAGCGATTCGGGCAGCGGCCTGTTGTCGGGCAGCCACCTCCTCACAGATGGTGTCAAAGATCCGGAGTTCAGTATAGCGAAACCGGGAAAGGTTGGCAACTGCTTCTCTTAGCCGCTCGCGGGACATCGTGGTCTGGGCTACGACGCCTACCTTGCCGCTCGGCAGGCGCATCCGCAGTGAGTAGACCCGTCCCCGACCCTCGCAATGACCGAGAATGGACTTGACCTCAGGGTGATTCCGTTCACCCACTACCACCACGGTATAGCCTTTCTCCTTCAGACGGCGGGCAACGTTCTGCACCTTGCGTACGTACGGGCAGGTAGCATCAACGACCGCGATTCCCAACCTGCGGCACTCCGCCAGGGTCGCGGGCGGGCAACCGTGGGCGCGAATGACCAGCGCACCCTCGCGCACCTGCCGGGCTGCGCGAACCGACTTGATGCCTTCGCGTTCCAGCTCTTTAAGCACCAGGGGGTTGTGCACCAGCTCGCCCAGGGTGGATATGCGGCCAAACTCCTTCTTGCCCGACTTCGCAAGCCCGATGGCCCGCTCCACCCCGAAACAGAACCCCATCGGCCGTGCCACCACCACCTTAGGCGCCCGGCTGCCCGGTGCTTTGGCTCTTGGCTCTTGCCTCTTGGCCTGTGACTTCTGCACTCTCGCCTCTAGCTTCTCGCTTCTGCCTTCGTCTGCGTTTCCGCTAGTGCTCGAACTCTCTTCTCCACTTCCTTCGTCATCTCCTCATATCCCTGCCGGTCAGCAGCGAACCCGTTGGGATACACCGGGTCGGCGAATGCGATACGGATGCCCTCATTTCGCTGCGGCTTCTTCCGATACCCCCGTTTGACAAAATCCCGGTCAACCAGGTACGAGATGATGGAACGCGAGACCCCGCCCAGGTACACCGGAACCACCGGCACGTGGTTGTTGATTGCCAGCATCCCTATGCCGGGTTTGAAGCGATTGACCTCGCCGGTCTTGCTTCTCGTCCCTTCCGGAAAGAGCACGAGGGTCTGGCGCATGCCGAGCAGCCACGAACAGCGCTTGATTGCCGACGAATCTGCCCCGCCTCGCCTGACCGGCCACGCATTGTAGGTGTGAATCAGCCACGCGAATAGCCGCGACGCGGTGAACAGCTCCTCTTTGGCGAGAAAGTGAATCTCGCGCCTTGCCCCAAGCCCGACAAGCAAAGGGTCGAAGTTACAGACGTGATTCGACGCAAGTATCTGCGGCCCCGGAACCAGCTTGTTCCGTCCGGTCACGCGCACTTTCAACACGAACTTCCCGAATGCCCATACGATGGCATATCCCGCCATCCATCTGAGTCGCATAGAGCTAGGATTCCAGGGGTCCAGGAATCAAGGAGTCAAGTGTCAGAGAGGACTCCAGGATATCAGGAATCGAGGGGTCCAGTGACGGTCGTCGATTCCCAGGTTCCTGCGCACGCGCTAGAATCCTTGATTCCTGGATTCCTTTCTTCTGGCACAGCGAACGGATGAGAGCCTGCAACATGCGCTCGACGTCGCCGACGGTTCCCAGCAGCTTCTTGGACTCCCCAACCTCGATGTAGTTCAAGTCGGCAGCAAGCATCAATTGTGTCTCGACCTCACATAGCGATCCATAGGCAATACGTAGCGAACGGATGTACTCCGCGGTCGAATGCCTGCCGTATCCCTCGGCGATGTTGGACGGAACAGAGCACGCCGCGCGCCTGACCTGACTGGTCAACCCGTAGACTTCGGACCTCGGAAAGCTCCTAGTGGCGTGGTAGATACTCAGACACAACGCGTAGGCCTTCTTCCAGACGTTCAATTCCTTGTAGCTACTCAGCACCTATCCTCCTCACAAGACCCCTCGAATCCTTGAATCCTAGACCCATCTCCGTTGTCTCCTCCACTAGAATCCTAGAATCCTCGATACGTTCTTCCTCGCACTAGAATCCTCGAATCCTAGACCCCTCGACCCCTCTCCTTGCGAGATCGCACACTACCGCCACCTGCTCCTCAATCGTCAGATGCGTCGTATCGACTAGAATCGCGTCGGGCATCCGACGGAGCGGACTGACCTCGCGGCCTGAGTCAATACGGTCGCGCTTCTCCAGATTCGCCTGCACTGCCGATTGTCTGGCCGACACTCCCTGCCCCCACAGCTCCAGTTGTCGCCGCCGGGCCCTCTCCCGAGTATCGCACTCAAGGAAGATCTTCAGGTCGGCATCCGGGAACACCACGCTGCCGATGTCTCGTCCCTCGCAGACGATGGAATGTCCTGCGGCGACCCGTCTCTGCTCGGCCACCATCTTCTCGCGCACCGCCGGAATCGCCGACACCTCGGACACGAACCCGCTCACCTCGGGTGCCCTTATCTCCTCACTCACGTCTCGCCCATCCAGAGACACCCTCATCCCTCTCCGGCCCCAACTAACGGTGATGTAGGTGCGCCTCAGCAACCCCGCCAGCGCCTTCTCGCACATGTCCGTCGCTTTGGCTCTTGGCTCCTGGCGCTTGGCTTCTGACTTCTGTGCTCTAGCTTCTAGCTTCTCGCTTCTCGCTTCGTCCGCTTCCCTCCGCTCGATCCCTTTCGGTCCACTAGACCCCTCGAATCCTTGAATCCTCGACCCCTTTGCCCCCAGCACCTTAATCGTCACTGCCCTGTACATCGCCCCCGTATCCAGGTGCCGGAACCCGAGCCGCTCCGCGCAGAGACGCGCTGTCGTGCTCTTGCCCGACCCGGCAGGACCGTCAATCGCAAGAATGAAACCGCGAGCGTGCCTCACAAAGGGCACTATATCAAAGAACCAGCCTCTTTCAAGCCAGCGCCGTACACAGCGTGCCGCGAGTCCGCGTTGACGGCTCA
>Ga0233423_10000307_pt1 | contig 27148 bp, 22 predicted proteins | sample Watercolumn_Mata_FD_180713 | JGI IMG/M metagenome (GOLD analysis project Ga0233423, IMG submission 180713) | Freshwater microbial communities from Lake Matano, South Sulawesi, Indonesia - Watercolumn_Matano_2014_112_MG | ecosystem: Environmental > Aquatic > Freshwater > Lake | place: Indonesia...
CACGTTGACGCCGTGCATTAAGGTGTTCTCGTCATGCCCCTTGATCGAGGTCAGGATCAGGAGCAGGTTCTTGTTCTGCATCAGGTTCTTGAGAAGCCCTTCGACGATCTGCTTTGCGGAGTGGACGTTGAGGGGCTGGTTTCCCTTCAGATCCTGGAAGGTCTTGGTCAGGAAACGGAGGCTGGTTTCGTAGTTTTTCTTCACCTTTTCGTCGGGGGGCTCCTCCTTGACGGGCGTGCGGAGCTTCTGAAGTCCGATCTCCCCGGCCGCGACATGCCGGATGCCCGCCCTGGCCATTGCGGCCCTGAGGTCTTTCGAGTCATCCAGGTATTTGGACTTCCCGCCGAGGATCTGGATCAAATCGGCCAGTTCCCGCTTCTCGATCCCTCCGGATACATTGATTTTTTTGAATCCCATGGACTTCAGGTGTGCGATGAAATCCTTGCGCCGCTCGCTCAGTTCATAGAGCGGCTCCTTGTCGAACGCGAGTTCGTCCCCGAAGAGGCCCAGCGTGATTTCCCCGTTCTGCACCAGCAGGCTGGTCAGGAGGAGGTACAATTCGTTGACGGACTCCTGGGCGAGCCCGTGGTCCTGGCCGTATATCCGGTTCAGCTGGATGGCCCTGGCCAGCCGGTTGATCAATTCTTCGATTTTTTGTTTCGTGTTTTCCTGCATTCGCCTCTCTGTCCTTCTATTCCCTGTTATTCACCCAGTTTCAGGATGATCTCGCTTGCTTCCCGGACCTTCTTGCTCTTGTCCTTGAGGCCGCACTTGACCAGTTTCAAGGCGGCCGGTGATTGCAGCCGCGATGCGCTGGTCATGATGGAGGCCCGCAGATCGTCGGTTTGTTTCGACGGGAACAGACGGCGCTTGAAGAACAGCTTCTCCAGGTAGGGGAAGGATTCCTGGGTCCGGCTGTGCCCGCACAATTCAACGAGCTCCACCAGAAGTTGCTGTCTGAAGAAGCCTCCCTGCGCGTGCCTGAACAGCCTGTCGATCATCTGCGGATTGTTCGTTTTCAATAGAACCGTCGCCGCCTTTTTCTTGACGCCCTTGTTTTTTTCCTTCCTATAAATCTTGAACACGGCGTTCATCTCTTCCTGTGTCTTGGGATCGAACACTTCCAGCGCGAACCACCGGATCTGGGCGTTTTTATGCGAGATCAGTTTTTTGGCCGCCAGATGCGCCTTGGAAGGGGAGCATTCCTTCAGGATCAGAAACAGGTCTTTCACGGTCGGTGCTTCCGCGTATTCCAGGCGATTGACCACTTCCTTCGAAATCTGGCTTTTCATCCGCGTGATCACGAACCAGTACTTGTTCCGGTGGGCCGGGTTTTTCTCCGCAATGAAGGCGTCCACGAGGTACCTGGCGCAATCGGCCTGCGATTGCACGAGCGTGTAGACAATGTCGTCGAGTTCCTTTGTGGTGGAGTTGGGGATCAGGGATATGATGCCGTCCATCATCTCCTTGTTGGTGATCCGGCTGAGGGCTTCCTGGATTTCCGCGATCAGTTCCTTGTTTTTTTTCTGGTCGGGGCGTGTTTTTTCCGTGAAGAATTCGACGATTTCCCGCAGCCTGCCGGTATCCTTGGAATCGACCAGGTTCGGCAGCGCGGAGAGCAGCTTTTCCTTGAACTTCTTGAATTCGGCGGCGTCGTTCTCCAGCCAGAGGATGTTCAGGAGAAGCCAGATCTTTTCCTTGTTGAGCTCCTCGGTCTCCATGGACTGGACAAACTGGTTGATCAGCGGGGACAGCCGGGCCATGTAAACGAGTGTGTCGATTTTCTTGTTCATCACCGCATCCACGGTGATTTTGTAGATCTGGTTCATGAAATTGCTGTCCGGATGTCGCTTGAATATTTCCATGATCGACATCTGAAGCTGGGACAGGGTTTCGGGATTCATGATGCGCTTGTTGAACAACTTGTCCGCCACCATGGATACCACGGTGTTGGACCTGCTTTCACCCGGGGCCAGCTTGTCGAACATCTTGATCAGGTTTTCATTGAAGCTGTCTTCCTTGCTGATCAGGGATTCGATGAATTCTGCGATGTAGTCCTCAGAAAAGTCTTTGGTGATGGATTCAACCAGGTCGAAGTTCTCGTCCCCGCCCACGGTCTGGTCGAACAGGATGCCGATCAGGTCCGGATGCAGCTGGCTGATGACGTTCATCAGCTTGACCTTGAGATCCTTCGAGTCGGTCTCCCTGTGGCTTTCAAGGTACTGGCAGATCTGGAGAATGGCCGAACGGATTTCTTTGGCCGCTTTTTCGTCCTGCATCTGGCTCAGTGCATCCTTGTACACCTTGTTCAGGGTCTGCACCGACCTTTTTGTGTCCCTGAAGAAATCGACCAGGAATTCGACCTTGGAATCGGGCAGCTGGCCTGACTTGGACTGTTCGGCGATCTCGAAGAGGAATTGCCATACCTGGACTTCCTCCGATGCCTGTTGGCCCGGCATATTGGCAAGCAGGACCGTGTAATCGATTTCACTGATCTTGATGTGCCGGTTCTCCGGCATGTTTTTCTGTATGCCGCCCTTGCTTCGTATTTCCTTCCGGTCATTCTTCAGGACATTGAATAAACCGGTCAATTCGCCTGCATCGACTCCCCTCAGCAGGGACAAGGCGAGCATTCCCCGGACATGAAGGTGATTGGCGACTTCCTTATAGAATTCGTCGTCTTCCTTGAGGGGCTGTCCGTCGTAGAATAATTTGTCCTGGGCTACGCCGATGTCCAATTTATCCGAGGAGGTGAACCAGTTTTCTAGCGCTGTCTTGAAATTGTTGATGGAGTATTGGTAAATGGGGTGATCTGAGTTGTATAAAGCAGTGTTTTTCAGTGTGATACGAAGATTCCGGACAATTCCGTCGAGGATTTGAGCCTGTTTATCCGACAGCTTCACTTTGAGCTATCTCCTTCAATCAGAAGAGCCTAGGCAAGAAATTGAACATCAATTTGATTAGCATATTTCATACCAAATGATGATTCTCTTTCTGAAAAAAACCTGATAGGGGATTGAAGCTCACCAGAAGCGAGCATCAGGGAGCTTCCGTATTGACAAATTCGCTGGAAATCCCGATATTGTAATGATATATAGGGACATGGCGGTCAAAAAGGCTGTTTAACGGTGTTCTTCTAGAAAATCCAAAGGATTTTATGCATCCGGATATTTGAATCTGAAAGCCAGCGCATTCCCCGCGGCTTGCCGCGGGGAATGCCCCGGGCTTTGATCCGGTGTAGGCGAGCGAATCCAAATGTCTTAATCTTTACAGATCGAAGATTCCCCTGCAGCGAGCTGCCGGGGAGCTTCAATCTCCCGGAGCATGAGCGGCACTTGTCAGGGGAAAAAATTATTTCCTGAGCCATAATTTCCCTCTTACACCTTCATGGATAAGGAAGGATGCAAAGCATGCGTGAAATCCCGGCTTCAATGATCACCCGTACGGTAAAGGAACTCTGCATAGAGGCCAATACCAGTCTCGGCCAGGATGTCCTGAAGGCCATGCAGGATGCATTGAAGCATGAAGAGTCGCCCCTTGCCAGGGAAGTCCTTCAGAGAATCATCCAGAATGCCGATGCGGCAAAATGTGAAAACATGCCCATGTGCCAGGATACCGGGTTCGCAGTCGTGTTCGCGGAGATGGGTCAGGAAGTACGGATCAAGGACGGCTTTTTTACGGATGCGGTACAGGAGGGCGTCAGGCAGGGATACAGGGAAGGATATTTCCGCAAATCGATTGTGAAAGATCCGTTCAGAAGGGTGAATACAGGTGACAACACTCCAGCGGTATTGCACTTTGAAATGGTCAGCGGAAATGAAATCAAGCTGATTGTCATGCCTAAGGGCGGGGGCAGTGAAAACATGAGCGAAGCCAGGGTATTCTCGCCCTCCAAAGGCATCGCGGGTGTGAAGGCCTATGTGCTGGATGTCATGAGGCGCGCAGGGGCAAATCCATGCCCGCCCGTACTGGCAGGCGTCGGCATCGGAGGGACACTGGAAAAATGCGCCTTGCTTTCAAAGAGAGCCCTTTTAAGGAGCGTCGGTTCCAGGCATCCTGATCCCTTCTATGCAGGGTTGGAGGATGAAATCCTCGATTCGCTCAACAAATTGGACATCGGACCTCAGGGATTCGGCGGCCGCACGACCGCGCTCGGCGTATTTATCGAAGTTTTTCCCTGCCACATCGCCAGTCTCCCGGTTGCCGTGACCCTTCAATGCCATGCGGCCAGGCATGCCGAAAGAACAATCTGATCCGGGTCTCATGCGGCCTTGAATCTGAAAGCGAGCGCATGCCCCTCGGCTATTCATCAACCCGGGGAAGACAATTCATTCCCGTCTGTTCTTCAAAGTCAGCGCTTATTCCAGATTTACATGGAAAAAATCCTCCAGGGGGGATTGAAACTCAACGGCTGCGATTCCGGGAACCTCGTCCATGGAAGTGACATTTTTTTCGTTTATGCAAATCCAGATGCTCAGGCCTCTTTCTTTTAGACCATCCCGGAAAAGGCTTGATCCTCCTAATTTGTTTTAGTACATTGGGCGTGAATCTGACAGCGAGCGTAAGCGGGCGAATACATATGTCTCTTCCCTTGCAGATCGAAGATCCCCGGCATTTTTCGCCGGGGGGTTCAATCTGACAGCGAGCGAATACATATGTCTTTTCCCCTCGGATCGAAAATTACCGGCATACTTTCGCCGGGGAGATTCAAACCATGTCCACTGTCGTGAAATCCATCCGCACGCCTCTGGATGAAATGACGATACGGATGCTGAACTGCGGAGACCCCGTGCTCATCACCGGCGAGCTTTTAACCGCCCGGGATGCAGCCCATCGCCTGTTGGTGGAGCGGCTGGGCAGGGGCCTCAACCTGCCGGTCGATTTGAAGGGCAGGGTGCTTTTTTACGCAGGGCCTTCGCCGAAACCGCCGGGCAGGATCGCGGGTGCGATCGGTCCGACAACCAGCGGGCGGATGGATCCTTACACGATCCCCCTGTTGGAAGCCGGTCTCAAGGGCATGATCGGCAAGGGGAGGCGTTCTGAAGAAGTCCGCAGGTCCATGCTGGAGCACGGCGCCGTTTATTTCGCTGCGATCGGCGGCACGGCCGTGCTCCTGTCCAGGTGCATTGCCTCCGTGGAGCCTGTCGCATTCGAGGAGATGGGACCGGAAGCCATTTTCCGTCTCGATGTCGTCGATTTTCCGGTATACGTCGTCAATGACGTGCGGGGCGGAGATCTGTATTCTGAAAATTGAGGGGATCGGGGCTGAAAACCGTCCGGCTGCTTGGGAGAACAGGCAGGGGATTTCAGATCCATGCAGGATTTCATGAAAACCGTCCTTCTGGTCGACGATGAGAAGGATTTTCTCGATATCTTCTCGAGAGTCCTGAAGAAGGCGGGGTACAGGGTGATCACTGCAACCGACGGTCCGGAAGCCCTCCGGAAGGCGATCACCTCGAGACCGGATGTCGTGGTGACGGACCTGGCGATGGATACACCGGATGCCGGGTTTTGGCTTGCCGAAAAAATCAAGACGGAACCTGGTCTTCAGGATGTGCGCATCCTTCTGATTTCAGGAATCGTCCATCAGAAAGGCAGGGCATCCGGTGCGCCGGGAGATCCCTGGTTTCATATCGACGATTTTCTTGAAAAACCTTTTACTCCGGATCTTCTGGTCAAGCATGTGCGGGCCCTGACAGGCTGACCGCAGGAGGATAAAAATTCACAGGCGGCATTTTTATCTTGATTCTTTTTGGGGATTTATATAAATTTGGAACCGTTTGACCTGAAGGAACTGCGGATTCCCATTGCCCAGATCCCGCCGGCCGGGACCGAAATCCGCGTTCAGACGAAGTTTCCCGAGGCCAGGACGGACGTAGCACGTTATTTCCCCGGTCCGATCGACATCCAGTGCTGTATCACGGTGTTGGGCCAGGAGTACTGGATTGAAATGCTCGCCGGAACGGAAGGCGAGTTCGAATGCGACCGGTGCTGCTCGTCTTTTTCGAGGCGGATCCAGGGGGAGGTAAAAACCCTTTACACCCGGGAAACGCTCAAATCGGGGGCTTTGGACAGGAGCGATATCAGGATCATTCCGGCAGGTGAGAATGAACTCAACCTGTCTGCTGATTTGATTGATGCCCTTCTGCTCGCACTGCCCGCCAAAATCCTGTGCAGGGAAGATTGCGCGGGGTTGTGTCCGGGTTGCGGGGCGGATCTGAATAGGACCACATGCGGGTGCGGCGGACAGGAGCCGGATCCGAGATGGGATGCGCTTAAAAAACTGAAAAGAAAATAATTCCCGGAAGGAGTCGTTCATGGCATTACCCAAATACAGAATTTCAAGGTCGAGAAGGGACAAACGGAGGACACACAAGAAACTGTCTTCACCCGCGCTCGGCGAATGTTCCCACTGCCATCATCCCAAAATGCCGCACAGGGCATGCCCCAGTTGCGGTTATTACGGCGGCCGCATGGTTGCCGTCCCCAAAGAATTATAAAATTCTTGGCTTCCAAGGAGAAAACCAGGCCGTGATTCGGATCGCAATCGACGCAATGGGCGGAGACCGCGCACCGGAAGCAATCGTAATAGGAGCAGTTGAAGCGGCACGTCTGTCTCAGGGTCGGTACGAGATTGTTCTGGTCGGCGACGAGAAGGTGATCAGGCATCACCTGAACGAACATCATTTTATTAAAAACCTCCCGATATCCGTCTTTCATGCCTCGGAAAAGGTGGAGATGGACGAAGCGCCGGGCCTGGCTCTCAAGAACAAACCGGATTCCTCCATCCTGGTCTCGGTCAAGCTCCACCGGGAGGGTAAAGTGGATGCCGTTGTCAGTGCAGGCAACACCGGAGCCGTTCTCGGGGCTGCGCTTTTCACGCTCAAAAAGGTGGACGGCGTACTGCGCCCGGGCCTCGGTTCCTTTCTGCCCACCGAATCCGGCGTCTGTTTCGTGATCGACGTGGGGTCCAATGTGGACTGCAAGCCGGAGCAACTCTGCCAGTTCGGGGTTATGGGATCCATCTTCATCAACCATATCATGGATGTTGAAAAGCCCCGGGTCGGGCTGCTCAACATCGGCGAGGAGCCCGGCAAGGGGAATGCGGCCGTGCAGGAGGCCTACACACTGCTCGAAAAGAGCCCGATCCATTTCATCGGGAATGTGGAGGGCAGGGATATCATGTCGGGAGCCGTGGACGTGGTGGTGTGCGACGGATTTGTGGGGAACGTGCTGATCAAATTCGGCGAAAGCCTGACCCGCATGATCCCCATCAGCCTGAAACGCAAGATCGGAGGCAACATCGCCGGCATGGTGGGTCATTTCCTGATCCAGCCGAAATTCGCCAATATGCTGAAGCTGTTCGACTACCAGGAATACGGCGGGGCTCCCCTGCTGGGCGTGAAGGGAACCTGCATCGTGGCCCACGGGCGTTCCACGCCGAGGGCCATCCGCACGGCCGTCGGCGAAGCGTGGAAAATGGTACGGGAAGACGTGCCCCTGCATATCGAGTCGCAGATCAGAAATATCGTGGGGAGCATCGCTTGAAACAGGAACCCAGGAGCATGATTCTCGGCATCGGCGCCTTTGCCCCGGAAAAGGTGCTGACGAATCATGATCTGGAAAAAATGGTGGATACGACCGATGTCTGGATCCGCGAGCGGACTGGAATCGAGAGAAGGCATATCCTGGAAAAGGGGAAGACGAATTCCGATCAGGCTGCAGAGGCTGCACTCAGGGCGTTGAAGGACGCCGGCCTTAAGGCAAAGGACATTGACTGCATCATCGTGGCAACGATCACGCCGGATCACTTTTTCCCCTCTACGGCCTGCGGCGTGCAGGCCAAGATCGGGGCGGTTCATGCCGCGGCCTTCGACATATCAGCAGCCTGCTCGGGCTTCCTCTACGGACTGACGCTGGCGAACGGCCTGGTCATGACGGGTCATTACCGGCATGTGCTGGTGATCGGTTCCGAGGTGCTGTCGCGGTTCATCGACTGGGAGGACCGTGCGACCTGCGTGCTGTTCGGCGACGGGGCCGGGGCTGTTGTGGTCGGTCCTGCGGACGGTAAAAGGGGCATCCTGGGCGCATACATGAAGAGCGACGGCCGCCTCGGGCATCTGCTTTCGCTGCCCGGCGGCGGTGCGACCCACCCATCGACCCACGAATCGGTCGACAAGCGGCTCCATTATCTCAAAATGGAGGGCAAGGAGGTCTTCAAGCATGCGGTGAGGACCATGGTGGACGCTGCAGAGCACAGCCTGAAGGAAACCGGCGTTCACGCCTCGGATATTAACCTGCTCATCACCCATCAGGCGAATGTCCGCATCATTGATGCCGTGGCCGAACGCGTGGATATCGCCAGCGAGAAAATATTCGTCAACCTCAAGGATTATGGAAACACATCTGCCGCCTCCATCCCGATTGCCCTTGACCAGTGCAAGCGGGAAGGCCGCCTGGCCGCAGGATCTAAATGCCTTCTCATCGCATTCGGAGGCGGTTTCACCTGGGCCTCCTGCCTGATACAATTTTAGTTCATGTCAGATTTTTCGATCGGGGTACCTTGTCGTCCATGAAACCGGATTCGGCACATAATCGGAAGGCGTTTATTTTCCCTGGACAGGGATCCCAATACGTGGGCATGGGCAGGGACCTGTTCGACCGTTCCGCGACCGGAAGGGAGTGTTTTGAATCGGCCGGCAGGGTGCTGGGAACGGATATCGCCTCGATCTGTTTCGACGGCCCGGAAAACAAACTGAAAGAAACGCGTTACACGCAGCCGGCTCTGGTTGTCCACAGCACCATCGCCTGCCGGCTGCTGGCCGAAAGGGGCATTCATGCCGACTGCGCGGCGGGACACAGCCTCGGTGAATTTTCCGCCCTGATCGCAGCGGGTGCGTTGAGCTTTGAAAACGGTCTTGAGCTGGTCCGGGAACGGTCCCTGTTGATGCAGGATTCGGGTTCCGCCCGGCCCGGCGCCATGGCGGCCGTGATCGGCCTTTCTCCGGATAAAGTGGAGGGGATCTGCAGGGAGGCGCAGGACGCCGGTCTTGTTCAGCCCGCCAATTACAATTCGCCGGAGCAGACCGTGATATCCGGATCTCCGGAAGGAGTGGCCCGTGCTTTGGAAATCGCCAGGCAGAAGGGCGCGAAACGGGTCGTGGAACTTGCGGTCAGCGGCGCTTTTCACTCACCCCTGATGGATGAAGCCGCCCGGAATTTCAACCGGCGGCTTGAGCAGACCGTTTTTGAAAGGCCGTCGATCCCCGTCTACAGCAATTTTAGCGCATCCGGATCTGCAGACCCTTCCGTGCTGAGGGAAAATACCGGCAGGCAGATGACGAGCCCGGTGCGCTGGGTGGAAACCGTTCAAGCCATGATGCGCGACGGGGTGACCCGATTCTATGAAGCGGGCCCGGGCAAGGTGCTCGCCGGCCTGGTGAAACGGATCGACCGGAACGCCGAGGTCATCCCATGCGGCAGCTGGGACGAGATCGCCGCCGCGCCCCTTTGATCCGGAATGGGGAAGGGTTTTTTCGAAGCACCGGGAAAAGGAAAGGGATGAGGCAATGGCATTGTTGAACGAGAAAGTGGCCCTGGTGACGGGGGGCGGAAGGGGCATCGGGAAGGCGATCGTCCTGGAATTGGCCGGGCAGGGCGCCGACATCGTGGTTTCGGATATCGATGACTCGGCGGCGCAGGAAACGGCGTCCCTGGTCCAGGGAATGAACCGGCGGTCGCTCGCGAAGAAGGCGGACGTCTCCAGGGATCAGGATGTGGATGCCCTGGTCCAGTCCTCGATCGAGGCGTTCGGCCGCATCGACATCCTGGTCAACAACGCGGGGATCACGCGCGATAACCTGCTGATGCGGATGAGTGAACAGGAGTGGGACCTGGTTCAGGCGGTGAATTTAAAAGGCGCCTTCCTCTGCACCCGGCATGTCGTGCGAGGCATGATGAAACAGAGAAGCGGGAAAATCATCAACATGGCTTCCGTGGTCGGCGTCATGGGAAATGCCGGGCAGGCCAATTACGCGGCATCCAAAGCGGGTTTGATCGGATTCACCAAGAGTGCGGCCAAGGAACTGGCCTCGAGGAACATCCAGGTGAATGCGGTCGCACCCGGGTTCATCGAAACGGATATGACCGGCAAACTGCCCGAAGAGGTGAAACAGAATTATAGGACAGGGATACCCGCCAGGCGTTTCGGCACGACGCAGGATGTGGCCGGGGTGGTGCTGTTCCTGTCTTCGCCCGCGTCGGATTACATCACCGGACAGGTCATCCACGTGGACGGCGGACTTCTCATGTGAGAGAACGGAAGAACCCTTCATCATCGAGTCTAAAAAGGAGGTGACAGAGGCATGATTGATGTTGAGAAATTCAAGGAGATCATTGTGGATCGGTTGGGCGTGGACCCCAATCAGATCGCGCCGGAGGCTTCGTTCGTCGATGATCTGGGCGCGGATTCCCTGGACACTGTGGAACTGGTCATGGCCTTTGAAGAGGAATTCGACATTGAAATTCCCGACGAAGATGCCGAGAAACTGACCACCGTGGGGAAGGCGCAGGAATATCTGGAAAAGCGTCTGGCGGAAAAGAAGTAGTTCGGAAGAGCCGGAGGAGTCCCCCGCCTGCAGGCGGGGGACTCCTTGATTTTGGGAGGAAACCGTATGAGGCAACGCCGGGTCGTCGTGACCGGCATGGGCGCGGTCACACCCATCGGAAACGATGTGGCCGCCTTCTGGGACGGGCTCAGCAAGGGCAGGAGCGGCGTGGACCGGATCACCCGTTTCGACTGCGCGGATTATCCCACGCGGATCGCCGCGGAGGTGAAAGATTTCGACGTCACCCGCTATGTCGATCCCAAGGAAGCGCGGCGCATGGATGTGTTCACGCATTATGCCATGGCGGCCTCCGAACAGGCCGTCCGGGATGCCGGGCTGGACGAAAAGCCCGCGGACCCGTATCGCGTCGGCGTGGTGATCGGCTGCGGCATCGGCGGCATGATCTCGTATCATGAGGAGCACACCAAGCTCATCCAAAAGGGACCCCGCCGGGTCAGCCCGTTTTTCATCCCCATGATGATCCCGGATCTCGCGGCAGGGCAGGTGTCCATCAAGCACGGGTTCAAGGGTCCCAACTATGCGTCGGTATCCGCATGCGCCTCAGGCGCCCATGCCGTCGGCCTCGGCCTCATGCACATCGAGAGGGGGGATGCCGACGTCATGATTGTCGGAGGCACCGAAGGAACCATCACGGAAATGGCCTTTGCAGGATTCTGCAGCGCGAAGACCCTTTCCATCCGGAACGACCAGCCTCAGGCGGCGAGCCGGCCCTTCGACCGGGAACGGGACGGATTCGTCATGGGCGAGGGTGCGGGCATTCTCGTTCTGGAGGAATTGTCGCACGCGAAGAAACGCGGCGTTCCCATCCACGCGGAGGTGGCGGGCATCGGCTTCACCGGGGACGCCTTCCACATCACGGCGCCTCATTGCGACGGCGAAGGGGCTGTCAGGGCCATGCAGCTTGCCCTCGCGGATGCGGGCCTGGACACCGGGGAGGTCGGTTACATCAATGCGCACGGAACTTCCACGGACCTCAACGACAAGACGGAAACCATGGCCATCAAGAAAGCCTTCGGGGAACGGGCAAGATCCGTAGCGATCAGCTCGAACAAGTCCATGATCGGCCATCTCCTGGGCGCCACCGGCGCTGTGGAATGCATCGCCACCGTTCTGACCCTGAAAAACAGGCTCATCCCGCCGACCATCAATTACGAGAATCCCGATCCCGATTGCGATCTGGATTACGTACCGAACCAGGCTCGTGAACAGACCGTCCGGGCGGCCCTTTCCAATTCATTCGGATTCGGCGGCCACAACGTCTGTCTCTGCCTGAAGGCATTTGAAGAATAGGGATCGTTTCGAGCCGTATGCCGAGGTCTTTCAAAGCGTTTCTGCAAATCCTTTTCCCGTTTTCACCACCCCGCAGGAAAAAGAGATCTGCGTCCTGGGAGTCCCTTTTCAGTAAAATCGGCCACCGGTTTCATGACGAGTCGCTCCTGCGCCATGCTCTGACCCACCGTTCCTTTATCCATCACGACGGTGCTGCCTCGAACGAGCGCCTGGAATTCCTGGGCGATGCGGTTCTGGGTTTCATCGTCACGGACGAATTGGTCAGGAGATTCCCGGAAAGTTCGGAGGGAGAGCTGACCAGGGCCAAATCCATCGTGGTGAGCCGTGAATCCCTCGCCCATCAGGCACGGGCCATCAACCTCGGGGATTACGTCCTGCTCGGCCGCGGGGAAGAACGATCGGGCGGGCGGTTCCGGCGTTCCATTCTTTCGAACACATACGAGGCGCTGCTGGGCGCCCTGTATCTGGACGGCGGGCTTGAGCGCGTCCGGTTCCTGGTGAAGCGGGACCTGATGCACAACATCGAAAGGTTTTTCACGGACCGCATCGACGAGAATTCCAAAAGCTGGCTTCTGGAGTACGCGCAGGGCAGGGCAATGGGTACCCCCGAATACCGGGTCCTCCAGGAAACCGGCCCGGATCATCAGAAGCAATTCTTCGTGGAGGTTGCGATCAAGGGCCGCGTCATGGGAAAGGGCGCCGGCCTCAGCAAAAAAACAGCGGAAAAGGCAGCTGCGCTGGACGCCATCCGCCGGATGGGCCTGATGGAAAAGGAACTTCACGACTGACGGATTGAGGAGGCATGTCATGGATTATTTCCTGACCGAGGAACAGATCATGATACGCGATCTGGCGAGGCAGGTAGCCCGGGAAAAGATAGCGCCCGTGGCGGCCGGGTACGACGAATCCGGCGAATTCCCGTGGGACATCATCCGTGCCCTGGCGGACATGGATTTTTTCAGAATCTACCTGGATGCGGAATACGGGGGGATGGGACTGGGAACCATGGGGCTTGTCCTGGCGACGGAGGAGCTTTCGCGCGCCTGCGGGGGCATATCCCTGGGATTCGCCGCCACGGCGCTCGGAACCATGCCGATCCTGCTGTCCGGTTCCGTCGAGCAGAAGAAGAAATATCTGCCCGATCTGGCCTCCGGAAAGAAGCTGGCCGCATTCGCCCTCACCGAGCCCAGCGCCGGCTCCGATGCCGGCAACATGCTGACCACGGCAAAAAAAGACGGTGATTCTTATGTACTCAACGGAGTCAAGCATTTCATCACCAACGGAGGCGTGGCCAAAATCTACACGGTCATTGCCATGACCAATCCGGCCAAGGGGAGCCGCGGCGCATCGGCTTTCATTGTGGAGGACGGAACACCGGGCTTTTCGTACGGCAAGAAGGAACACAAGATGGGGATACGCGCCTCGGCCACCTGCGAGCTGGTGTTCGAGGATTGCCGCATCCCTGCCGCAAACTTGATCGGGAAAGAAGGCATGGGATTCCCCGTGGCCATGCGCACCCTGGACCGTTCCCGACCCGGTGTTGCAGCGCAGGCTCTCGGCATCGCCCAGGGAGCGCTGGACCAGGCCGTCCGGTACAGCCGCGAGAGGATTCAATTCGGACAGCCGATCTCTGCTTTCCAGGCGACGCAGTTCAAGCTGGCGGACATGGCCACGCAGATCGAGGCGGCGCGGGCCATGATCTATTCCACGGCGAGGATGATCGATGCCGGGGCCAAGGACATCTCCAAGGAGTCCGCCATGTGCAAGCTTTTCGCATCCGACGTGGCCATGGCCGTAACCACAGAGGCGGTGCAGATATTCGGCGGATACGGATACATGAAAGAATACCCCGTGGAGAAGATGATGCGCGACGCGAAAATCACCCAGATCTACGAGGGGACCAATGAAATCCAGCGGTCGGTGATCGGGAAGGCCCTGATCAAGGAAGCGGCTTCGACAAAAGAATGAACCGCTGCGGCTTTGTGAAGAACGGTGCCGCGGGTCCGGCCGGGCCCGCGGTTTTTTTACCTGTGCAAAGGGACTTGATATTTCAACGATACTTTAGTAATTTTTAGGCCATGTGGAGGAAGAAAAACTCGAGCCGGTACACGCTGAGGCTCGTTTCGTATGCGGCGCATGAAGCCGAAATACGCGCCGTCCGGCACGCCGTCTTTGTGGTGGAACAGGGCGTTCCGGAGACCATCGAAAGAGACGGGCGTGACGCCTCCTGCGTCCATGTCCTGGCCTTTGATTCCTCGGGTGCGGCCGTCGGAACGGCGCGCATGACCGAGGACGGGCATGTCGGGCGCATGGCTGTTCTCAAGACCCACAGGCGGGAGGGGGTGGGCCGCGCGATGCTCGATGCACTGGTGGAACGCGCATGGGAGAAAGGCATGGAGTCCGTCTGCCTGAATGCCCAGCTGTACGCGGTGCCCTTCTACACCAAGGCCGGTTTCACGCAGAAAAGCGCCGTTTTTTACGAGGCTTCCATGCCGCATGTCTCCATGGAGAAAACGCTCCGCCATCCCCGTTGAGGGGAAGACGGCCGCCTGCGCGGCGTCTTCATTTGCCGGACGTCCCGGTCCATGCCCCTGCAGAGGGGCATGTCTGCAGCAGCCGCGATGGTTTCCGTCACCTTCCGTCTTTAGCCGTTTCCTTCCGATGACCGGGGGACAGGTTTTGAATCTGACTGCGAGCGTATTCCCCGCAGCTTGCCGCGGGGTAAGCGGGCGGCTTCATGGGCGGCCTTTGGAAGCCGGTGAAGAATGGCGTTTCTTGCGCCGGTCCGTTTACGACCATGACTCCCGTGCGGAGCGCGGAAGTCGAAAATCAACCGCCATGTCTTCTTCCCTGCAGGCCGAAGATCCCCCGCCGCTAGCGGCGGAGAGTTTCAACGTTCGAAGCATTTTTCTTCTTTTCGCAATTCTGAACGCGATGCCCCTTTTCGCTGCGTTCCATTCAGCAGACAGCCTTGCCGTTTCCATGTTCCGTTCCGAACCGCTCGTCGCGGCAGTGCCGGATATCCATGACGGGTACGGCGCCGCGTTCCGGGATCTGGACGGGGACTGGAAGCCGGATATCTACCTGGTCTGTTTCCGCAGTTTGAACCGGTTGCTGTTGAACCGCGGCCCTGCCGCGCGTTTCACGGATGCGACCATCCGGTCCGGGCTGGGGGGCGATCTGATGCCCAGGGCCAAACACAACCTCGAGCTGGGGACAGCCGTTTTTGATTTCGACAACGACGGCGACAGCGATGTGATGATCACGGGATGGGACAGCACAGCCAGGATGTTCCGGAACAACGGGGAACTGCAATTCGAGGATCTGGGGGGGCTGCTGCCGCCGGTTTCGAACGCATGGGATGTGAACGATGCGGCGGTATGCGACGTGGACCGGGACGGAAGGCTCGATATCCTTCTGACGGACGAACATCACGGGAACCATCTCCTGATCCAGACCGGTGACGGCCGGTATGAGGACCGCACCGCCTCTTCCGGCCTTCAATCCGAGGGGATCAGCCAGTGTGCGGCCTTCAGCGATATCGACCGGGACGGGGACATGGACCTGTTTGTGACGCGCTGGTTCCTGCCCTCTCTTTTTTACAGGAATCTCGGAGACGGCCGGTTCAGGAAAATGGAATTGACCCTGCCGGTTTCGTCGAGGCCCCAGGTGGCCAACGGTGCAAGTTTCGGCGACATCGACAATGACGGGGACTTCGACCTTTTCGTTGCCAACCGGAACGGGCGGAATTTTCTCTACCTCAACGAGACGGCTGCCGGAGATTCCCATTGGGTGTTCCTGGACGCCGGGGGGCAATGGGGGCTGTCGGAACCGGGCTGTTCGTACGGCGGCCTGTTCGCGGATCTCGATCAGGACGGACGGCTGGACCTCTATGTGACCGCCATCGGATCAGACCGGGCTTATCTGAACAGGAAAAACCGGTTCGAGAGGATTTACGCGGAGGTTTTCGCGCCGGGCCAGGTCAAGAGCTATTCCACGGGAGCGGCATGCGCGGATTTCGACAGCGACGGGGATTTGGACCTGTTCGTGGCGAACAAGGATACGTTCGCCCGTTTTTTCGTCAATCCGGCGGAATGGCCGTCCGTGCGGCTCAGGATACACGGGGTCCAGTCGAACCGAGATGCGGTCGGATGCCGCGTTGAATTCTACAGGCCGCCGGAATTTGGAGAAAGACCTGTCCTGCTCGGGAGTCGTGAGGTCAGCGGCCGCGGCGGCTATCTGTCCTCATCCGATCCAGAGGTCCATTTCGGACTCGGGCCGGAGAGCACGGTCGACGCCCGCATCTTTTTTCCGTCCGGCAGAACCCTTGAACTGAAAGGCCTGAAGGGAGGGGCGGTCTATGAGATCGAGGAATGCCCGCTCCTGCAGAGATCTGCGCTGCGGACCTGGCGCAAGACGGTGAGGCTTTCGCATTCGAGGGATTTTCTTCTTCAATCCGCGCTGGCCGTCGTCTTCCTGTTCCAGGCCGGTCTTTGCATCCATCTGGGTCTGAAGCGGTACAGCTGGAAACCCGGGCCCATGGCAGGGATTCTGGCCGGATTTTTTCTGACCGCCCTTCTGGCGGTTTCCATTCTTCAGCCGCTGGGACGCAACCGTGTCTTTACGGCCGTGAACCTGCTGGCCGCGCTGTGCATCCTGGTCACCGTCTTCTACTTCGAGCGCACCGCCCGGTACAGGCGCATGCGGCGGCGATACCATTCGATCCTGCTGGACCTGGGGCGACAGATCGTGCATATCCATGACGACCGGGAATTGATGAAAACCATTGTCGGGCATATCGCACGGGATACGGAATTCACGTTATGCCGGGCCTGGATCGCGGACGAATCCGGCCGGGCCTTCAGGCTGGCGGCATCGAGCGGCGGGCAGCCTGCTGCGGACACGGTCCCCTGCGAAGACCGGTGGCCCGTGATGGAGAAGACGCTGCTCGAAGCATCCTGGATCCGGGATTCCCGCCCGCGCGGCCTTGAAACGCTGTTCACGGCCAGCCAGGCGCGCCTCCTCATCCCCATCAAGAGGGCGAACCGGCTGCTCGGCATGCTGACCCTGGGCTCGGCAGGCCCCGTCAGGTCGTTGTCCTCCGAGGACGCCGCGATCTTCACCTCCCTCGCGGACCAGGCTGCAGTGGCTCTTGAAAACAACCTGTTCATCCGGCGCTCGAATGAAATGGTGCAGCAGCTCACGGAAGCCAGGCTGCGCGAGGAATACTTGAAGAAGCTCGAAGCGGCAAACGCAGCCCTGGATTTGAAGAACAGGGAGCTCGGCAGGCTGTACGACGACCTGAAGCAGGCTGAACTGCTTCTGGTTCATTCCGAAAAAATGGCTTCGCTGGGCCAGCTGGTGGCAGGGCTGTCCCATGAACTGAATAATCCGGTGGGATTCATCTATGCGAACATGAAACAGCTGCGGGCCTATATTTCCAGGATCGAAGGCGGCCTCCGGGGCAGGGACGTCCAATCCGCCTCGGATCTTCTTCCTGACATCGAATCCCTCATCCGGGAGACGGAGAAGGGGAGCGAGGCCCTCAAGAAACTGATCGAAAACCTCAAGGATTTTTCCCATCTGGACAGGGCTGAATGGGAAGAGGCGGACATTCACGAAGGGATCGAGAGCTGCCTGGTCATCCTCCAGTACGAGCTCAGGGACAGGATCGAGGTCATCAGGCGGTTCGGCTCTCACGGAAGGATCGAATGCCGCCCCGGCCATTTGAATCAGGTGTTCATGAACCTGCTTTCCAATGCCGCACAGGCCATACAGGGCAGAGGCCGGATTGAAATAGAGACAAAGGACCAGGGGAACGACGTCCTGGTCTCGATCCGGGACAACGGCAGGGGGATCCCGAAGGGGATCCGGGACAAAATTTTCGATCCTTTCTTCACGACCAAACCGGTGGGCGAAGGCGTGGGCCTGGGCCTGGCCATTTCCTATTCCATCGTTAAAAGCCACGGGGGCAGGATTACGTTCGAAAGCGATGAAGGGAAAGGGAGCGTTTTCCTTATCATGCTTCCCAGAAAGAGGTCCTGACTCTGTCGGCGGGCAGCTTCCCCCTCATCCGATGCGGCGGAAAAGCAGCCGGATTCTGGCCGCCTCAATGATTCTGTTTCCTTGATAAAAATATTTCTTATTATATGTAGAATGATTATATTTGTCTGATTCGAGTGATGCATGATTTCCGTTGCAGGAAACAGGTGCACGGAAACCGGGAGGTGGGGCAGGGCACCATCCGGCGATTCCTGAAGGCGCCCGGACACTCGAGTTCGTATGGGATGGAACCAGTTCCACAGGTGCGGAGGTCACGAGCGGCATCTATGTCTTTGTGGCCCAGGCTCCCAGATTTCGCCGGAGCGTCCGTTTGTTGTATCTCAAATAGGGGATGACGATGCATTCAGACGCCGAGATCATCCTCATCGTGGACGACCAGCCCGAGATCCTTCACTCCCTCGAGCGGCAGCTCAGGGGGCAGTACCGGATTCTCACCGCATTGAACGGGGCAGCCGCGATCGATCTTTTGCGCGATCATGAAACAGCCGTGATCCTGTCAGACCAGCGCATGCCGGGCATGTCGGGCGTCGAGTTCCTGGCCAGGTCCATCGAGATCCGGCCCGATGCGGTGCGCATCCTCATCACGGCCTATGCGGACATCCAGGCGTCCATCGCTGCGGTCAATCAGGGCAGGATCTTCTACTACATCTCCAAGCCCTGGGAACCGGAGGAACTGGACCTCATCGTGAAACGGGCCGCAGAGCAGTACCGGCTGGTCATGGAAAACAGGAGGCTGTCCGCAGAGCTCAGGGAGGCCAACCGCCTCCTGGAAGATGAAAACCGCACCCTGAAGAAAACGCTGGCGACCGGCGTGAGCCTTGGAGAGCTCATTGGAGCCGGGCCGAAAATGCTCCGCGTCAAGAAGCTGGTTTCCAAGATACTCGACACCGCGACAACCGTGTTGCTGGCCGGTGAGACGGGCACAGGCAAGGAAATCCTCGCAAGGGCGATTCATTCGAACGGATCCAGAAGGGACAGGCCCTTCGTGGTGCAGAATTGCGGCGCCATACCCGAGACCCTTTTGGAGAGCGAACTGTTCGGCCATGTGAAAGGCTCCTTCACCGGGGCGGTCTCGGACAGGACGGGGATTTTCGAGCTTGCGGACAAGGGCACCGTCTTCCTCGACGAGGTCGGGGACATGTCCCCTGCCATGCAGATCAGGCTTCTGCGCGTGCTGCAGGAAGGCGAGATCAAACCGGTCGGCAGTGCGGCAGTGCGGCATGTGGATGTGCGCATCCTGGCCGCCACTCACAGGAATCTCGAGGAGGAGGTTCGCGCAGGCCGGTTCCGCGAGGATCTCTTTTACCGCTTGAACGTCTATCCCGTCATGCTGCCGCCGCTGCGCGAGCGGCCGGAGGACATTCAGGATCTCGCCGGTCATTTTGTAGAAAAATTCTGCAGGAAATTGAACAAGAAGATCAGCGGCATTTCCGGCGATGTTCTCGAAATATTCATAAAATATCCGTGGCCGGGCAATATACGTGAAATGGAAAACGAGATCGAACGGGCCGTGACTCTCGCGGATCCGGATGCCGCATTGACGCCGGACCTGCTCTCTCCGCGCTTCTTCAGGTTAGCAGGCGGGGCGGGATCCGGCACGAAAACCGGTGCGGATCTCAAGGCTGAAGTGCAAGGCATTGAAAAAAGGCGCATACTCGAAATTCTTGAAAAAAACAGCGGAAATATTTCCAAAACTGCGGCAGAACTCGGATTGAGCAGGCAGGGCCTGCATAAGAAATTGAATCGATATGGCATCAAGGCGAAAGATATGTAAAAATTATTTACAATTTATGTAAACTTTGTTGACTGTTTTTTTTGTTTGTATCATTTCCAGTTTGCCTTCCTGACAATATAAATTAATAAAAATCAAGATATAATATCCTCTCTTTCATCCCCTGGCATGGACTTTGTCCTTCAGGAAATTGGATTGAAGAAACCAATTGATTGGAGGAACAGAGCCATGAAATCCATTAAAAGAACCGCGACCGGGATGCTCATCCCGATGTTCTGTCTCCTCTTCTGCGGCTGCTATTCCTACTGGAAGGCCTTGTTCGGCGTGCTGATCATCGCTTCACCTTTCATCAGCCACGACATGCAATCCGAAGATGAAGGGTACAACTGCATCCAGACCTCAGGCTGTTGGCCTGTTGCAGCGGAAGAAACGTGCGGAACCGATGAATCCGTATTCTTGATTGACCCTGAGCCGGAGTATTCAGTGACCGATGAGCCGAGTTATACCGGTGAACCCGCCTGTTCGACCGATAGCTGTCCATCGGATACCGACACGGAAACGCCTGCAGCTCAAACAGATTCCGGCAGAGACTCGAATGAACGCCGGGAATGGAACCGCAGGTAAGAAGAAGGAGGTGCGTATGAAACGCGTATCCGTTTTATCCTTGATGATCCTGTCCGCCCTTTCGTGGATCTGGACGGGATGCTACACCACCTTCCCGATAGCAGGGAGGGCGGATGCTGCTGCATCGGAGCCCTATGCGGATGACAGGGTTTATGAAACAGATCTGGAATGCGGCGGACCCGGCCTGGTCGTCGATGACATCGGCAATTACGATGTGTACGTGGAACCCGGCTTGTGCATCGACTTCCATTTCGTGGATTCATGGGCCTGTTATCCTTACCGGTCATGGTCCGGCATGGATTTCACATGGACGAATCACGGCTGGCCATGGGATCCATGGCCCGTCATCTGGTTGTCCTGGTTCGATTATCCCCGGCCGTGGATTGCCCCGGTTGTCTGGCATCCGTTCCCGCACCCCTGGAACCCTTGGCATCATCCGCATTGGGATCGCAGTTGGGCCTTTCATCAACACGAAGACCCGGGCTGGAACTTCAACGGGAAGCATCATGCGGACTGGAGCCGGGATTACAGGCAGCCCGTCTTGGAGAGGAGGTCGTTCGACCGCCGCGGAGAATATGCCGCCGTATCCGGAAAGAACCGGACTTCCCCGAGAACCGGCGATGCGGGCAGGCGCGAGACCGCAGTCATTGCAGGCGGAGGGAGAGATCCTTCCGGCGCGGGTATGGGATCCGGGAGAACCGGCAGGACCGGTACCCGGCAAGCATCTGCCCGCGCAGCAGGGGAAGCGACTCCGGCCTCGGCCAGGGGATCTTCACGGGCGGGAAGGAAGGGCATGACCCGGGAGGTGCAGGCGGAGAATCCTCGGCCGGATCAGAATGCGGCCGGACAGGAAATAGTCCGCAGCACGGATCTGCGCGCGGCATTGCGGGATCTGCGGTCAGTGTCGAATGAGGATGAGGCGACCCTCAGGCGTTCCGGTGGTGAACGGCAGTCCCATAACCCGGGAAGGGTTCAATCCGCATCCGAACTGCTGAGCACGGCAGCAACCGTTGAAGCAGCCGAGCAGAAATCCCGCGTGCAGGAGGCCCGGCAGGCGGCTGAGAAGAGAACGGAGAGCATGCAGGCAGTCCGGTCTGCTGAAAGGAAACCGGAGAGCAGGCAAACCGCACGGGTCGAGTCCCCAAGGCAGGAAAATCATGTGCCGAGCGCAGCCCCGTCGCCCCGGACCCGCGAAACGCCGAGAACGCAGGTTTCGCCGGATGGGAGCGGGGGCAGCGGAAAGAAAACGGAATTGCGTTCCCGCGCTGCAATCAGGGGACGTCAATAGACAGAGGGACGGAAAGTCCCCGCGACGAAAAGGAGGAAGGGAATCATGAAAGTTCAAAAATGGTTCGCAGCCGCGTGCATCGGCCTGGTGTTTCAGGCCTACGGACAGAGCCCGGCAGAGGCGGTCCGGATGTTCGAAAACGAAGAAGGCCCGGGTGTCAAGGGGTCTGCCATGGGAAACGCCTTCACCGCTGCAGCGGATGACGGATCCGCACTCTTGTGGAACCCGGCGGCGCTGATGGTTCTCAAGTCCAGCGAAATCGGCTTCGCCGGGTCCCATATGATTTTCCGGAACGACGCCCAGTTCGCAGGGGACCGCGGTTTGGATGACCGGGCGTTCACCGGGTTCAACTCCTTTGAGCTGGCATTCAAGTTCCCCACCCTGCGCGGTAGTTTTGTCATGGCGCTGGCCAGGCATCAGATCAAGGATTATTCGGACTACCTGTTTTTCAACGGAACGAATTCCATCAGCAACGGGCTCGGATTCGACCTGGGGACGGACAGCGCCGCCGCTTTTTATCCCTTCGACAGGGATGTCCGCCAGTCCGAGGAGGTGCTCCAAACAGGCGCGCTCGGAGCATGGTCATTCGGCGGAGGGCTGGCCATTTCACCGGTTCTTTCCATGGGGATATCGGGGCATATCCTGGTCGGCAGGGGCGGATACGAACTCGATTTCCATCAGCAGGATGTCAACCAGATCTATCAGGCGTTTCCCGCGGATTACGACCGGTACGAGATCCATCAGAGTTTAAAATCGCGGATGACCGGCTTCGGACTCACGGTGGGCGCCCTGCTCCACCTTTCCGACCGTTTCCGGATCGGGGCAAGCCTCGACCTGCCCAGAAAGGTACAGGTCAATGAAACCTACAGTTCCTCCGACCTTCTCGTGTTCGACAACGGAGATGAATCCGCTGCGGATCTGGGAAGCGGGGAATGGGCCTATGCCATCCATTACCCGGGCAAGGTCTCAGGCGGGGCAGCCATAGACACGGAAACCCTGCTGCTGGCCGCATCTGCCGATTACGTCGACTGGCGGGTAACCCGGTTCGAGCTGCCTTCCGGCTACTCCATGGAAGAGGATTACACCTCTCTTCTCGCGGAAAACCCCTCATTCCTGAAGGATTTCCGCCCGGTCCTCTCCTACGGGGCCGGCTGTGAATTCCGTTTCACCGGGCCGGGCGTCAAGATACGCGGAGGCTACCGTGTTGTCCCGTCGCCCTTGGCGAATGCGGATCAATCCATGGACCGGAAATACATCACGGCCGGACTCGGATACGACATGGACCGGTTTGCCTCGTTGAACGTGACCTACATACGGGGATTCTGGACGCGCAACAGTGAAGACGCGTACACACCCGGCGGCACAACGGAAACCATTGAAACCGACCGGGTGCTCGCGGGATTCACGCTGCGGTTCTAGAATGGAAAACTGCCACGCACCAGTGCGTGGCAGTTTTTAATTTGACCCCGGGATCACGGATAAAATATTTTTTCCCTTCTTTGAATGCTTTACTTGCAATTTTCCCAGAATTGATTATATTTTTCCAAATCCCGCCGGGATTTTCCATGAAAAACGGTTTGCCGTTCCTCCGGCTGTTTTCCGCGCACCGGCGGCCGAATGCACCTGTCAAGAGGAGGCTAAATGCCCAGGCGTACAGACATCCACAAAGTCATGATCATCGGATCCGGACCCATCATCATCGGACAGGCCTGTGAATTTGATTATTCCGGGACGCAGGCGTGCAAGGCCCTGCGTTCGCTGGGGTACAAAATCGTTCTGGTCAATTCCAATCCTGCGACCATCATGACGGATCCGGGGATGGCGGACGCGACTTACATCGAACCGCTCAATGTGCAGGTGCTCGAACAGGTCATCGCCAGAGAAAAGCCAGATGCATTGCTGCCGAATCTCGGCGGTCAGACCGGACTCAACCTTTCCTCCCAGCTGGCCAAGGCCGGGATTCTGGACAAATACGGCGTGAAGGTGATCGGCGTGAGTGTTGATGCAATAGAAAGGGGTGAGGACAGAACCGAATTCAAGAAGACCATGCAGCGTCTCGGCATCGATATGCCGAAAAGCGAGGCAGCCTATTCCGTCGAGGAAGCGGAAAAGATTGCGGACCGGCTCGGGTATCCGGTCGTGATACGGCCCGCCTATACACTCGGAGGGACGGGCGGGGGTCTGGTCTACAATGTCGAGGAACTGCGTATCATCGCATCGCGCGGGCTGGCAGCCAGCATGGTGGGCCAGATCCTCGTGGAGGAATCCGTGCTCGGCTGGGAGGAACTCGAGCTCGAGGTCGTACGTGACGCCAAGAACCGGATGATCACGGTATGCTTCATCGAGAACATCGACGCCATGGGCATCCATACCGGGGATTCCTTCTGCTCCGCCCCGATGCTGACTATAGACCAGGCCCTTCAGAAACGTCTGCAGAAATGGTCCTATGATATCGTGGAGGCCATCGAGGTCATCGGCGGGACCAACATCCAGTTCGCACATGATCCGAAAACCGGCCGCGTCGTAGTCATTGAAATCAATCCGCGCACATCGCGTTCCTCAGCCCTGGCCTCCAAGGCAACGGGTTTTCCGATCGCCTTTGTGTCATCCCTGCTGGCCGGCGGCCTGACCCTGGACGAAATCCCATACTGGCGCGAGGGGACTCTGGATAAATACACGCCCTCAGGGGATTACGTGGTCATCAAATTCGCCCGCTGGGCATTTGAGAAATTCGAGGGCGTGCAGGACAGGCTCGGGACCCAGATGCGGGCTGTCGGCGAGGTCATGAGCATCGGCAGGACCTACAAGGAGGCCCTGCAGAAGGCCATCCGTTCCCTGGAAACCGGACGTCACGGCCTGGGATTCGCAAGGAAATTCAACCAGAAGTCCCTGGACGAGCTCATGGACATGCTCAATTTCGCTACCAGCGAAAGGCAGTTCATCATCTATGAAGCGCTGCGCAAGGGTGCGGACATACAGGAACTCTATAAAAAGACCCATATCAAGCCCTATTTCCTCCAGCAGATGAAGGAACTGGTCGATCTGGAGCAGTCCATTCTGGATACCAAAGGCAGGAAGCTGCCTGACAGGCTCCTGATTCAGGCCAAGAAGGACGGTTTCTCGGACCGCTACCTGGCGAAACTGCTGGGGGTGAAGGAAACGGAAATCCGCGGACAGAGGATGAAGCTCGGGATGGTTGAAGCGTGGGAGCCGGTGCCGGTCAGCGGGGTTGAGAATGCGGCTTACTATTACTCAACCTACAATGCAGAGGACAAGGTGAAGTCCAGTGCCAGAAAGAAGATCATGGTGCTCGGCGGCGGCCCCAACCGGATCGGACAGGGGATCGAATTCGATTACTGCTGCGTCCACGCGGCCTTCGCCATCCGGGAGGCCGGACTCGAATCCATCATGGTCAACTGCAACCCGGAAACCGTTTCCACGGACTACGATACGTCCGACAAACTGTATTTCGAGCCCCTCACCGTGGAGGACGTGCTCAGCATTTACGAAAAGGAGAAACCGGAAGGCGTCATCGTCCAATTCGGGGGTCAGACGCCGCTGAACCTAACGGCCGAACTGGCTGCTGCAGGCGTCTCCATCCTGGGGACCACGCCGGACACCATCGATTTGGCTGAGGACAGAGACCGTTTCCGGAAGCTCATGGAAAAACTCGGCATCCCGCAGCCCGAATCCGGCATGGCCAGCAACCTGGCCCAGGCCCTTCAAATCGCTGATCGGATCGGCTACCCGCTGATCGTCCGGCCTTCCTTCGTGCTGGGCGGCAGGGCCATGCAGATCATACACGACGCGAAAATGCTCGAGCGCTACGTGGCTGCAGCCGTGGATGTGTCTCCGGAGCGCCCGATACTCGTCGATAAGTTTCTTGAAAACGCCATGGAGGTGGAGACGGATGCAATCGCGGACGGCGAGGACGTCTTCATCCCCGCAATCATGCAGCACATCGAATACGCAGGCGTGCATTCCGGAGACTCCGCTTGCGTCATCCCGCCTGTGGACATCTCCGGCAAACATCTGGAAACCATCGAGGCATATACCCGGAAAATCGCGAAGGAATTGCGGGTGGTCGGCCTGATGAACATCCAATATGCCATTGCCGGCAACAAGGTGTACATTCTCGAGGCGAATCCCAGGGCTTCCAGAACCGTGCCCCTGGTCAGCAAGGTCTGCAATATCCCCATGGCCAAAATCGCCACACAGATCATGCTCGGCCGGAAGCTCTCCGATCTGAAACTGAAACGGAAATCCTTCAGGCATTTCGGCGTGAAGGAGGCGGTTTTCCCGTTCAACATGTTCCCTGAAGTCGACCCCGTTCTCGGGCCTGAAATGAAATCAACGGGCGAAGTGCTCGGGATAGCGGATTCATTCGGGCTGGCTTTCTTCAAATCCCAGGAGGCCACGCAATCAGTCCTGCCGGTTGAGGGCACGGTGCTGATCACGGTTGCGGACCGGGACAAGGCAGGCATCCTGGAGCCGGCCAGTCGCTTCCGGGACATGGGATTCCATATCCTGGCCACCGAGGGGACCCGGAACTTCCTGAAGGAAAACGGGATCGAATCCCAGCTCATCTACAAGATACATCAGGACCGGCCCAATATCGTGGATGCGATCAAGAACGGCGACATCGACCTGATCATCAACACGCCCAAGGGAAAGCTCAGTGAAGTCGATGATTCCTACATCCGCAAGAACGCCATCAAATACCACATCCAGTACATCACCACCCCGTCCGCGGCGCTTGCGGCTACGACCGGCATACAGGCCAGGAGGAACGGGGCCTACGCGGTCAAGTCCATTCAGGAATACCACTCGGAGATCGGGTGACCGAGCCCGCTGGATGCAGGGGATCGTGGGATGGATCATCCGGTGCCGTTGAAGGGGATTCACATGCGTAAACTGGGTATTGTTTTCGCTGCACTCGCCGTTGTGGTTTCGGCTGCATGGGTCGCCAGGAATGGGCTGTGGCCCCGGGGACGGCTTGTCACCTAGAAGGGATTCGTGGGCGGCGAAAAAATGGAGCTGCTCGAGGATCCTGCTGTACGGCGACTTCTGTCCCGGAGATACGGCCTTGTCCTGGATTGCACCAAGTCGGGATCCATCGAAATGATCCGGGAGCAGATGCCTGCCGGTATCGATTTCCTTTGGCCTTCCAGCCAGTTGGCCCTTGAAATGGTCAGCCGGCGGTCCGCTGCTTTGCCGTTGAAAAGCGAGCTGATCCTTTTCAGTCCGATCGTTTTATACGCCTGGGAACCTGCCGCCCGGGTTCTGGAATCGGCCGGACTCTCAGCCGAAAAAAACGGCATTTACCTGGTGACCGACTTTCCCGGACTGATCAGAAGCGCACTGGACGGAAAAACATGATCCGACTGGGGATTGACCGATCCGGCAAGATCCAATTCGGGAAGCATGTACACGGGGCTGCTCGACAATGTTTTTGCGGGCCGGGTTTGCACCGATCAGGATGTGGCGGACGTGCTTCCGAAAGTTAAGGCTTATTTCGACAGG
>Ga0233423_10000308_pt1 | contig 27112 bp, 36 predicted proteins | sample Watercolumn_Mata_FD_180713 | JGI IMG/M metagenome (GOLD analysis project Ga0233423, IMG submission 180713) | Freshwater microbial communities from Lake Matano, South Sulawesi, Indonesia - Watercolumn_Matano_2014_112_MG | ecosystem: Environmental > Aquatic > Freshwater > Lake | place: Indonesia...
GTGATCTGTTAACCGCTCTTGTCATCGAATAGCGAAATAGCGAAAAGGATATAATATAAGCCTAAACTTTTATGCTGAAGAGTAAAATATAGTATTGACGTTAATAATCAGATTGTATAATGGTGATTGAGATGTTCACTCCACCAGGACTTGGATACGATAGGGCGATAACCATATTCTCGCCCGACGGTCGTCTATTCCAGGTCGAGTACGCTCTGGAGGCGGTGAGGCGGGGCTGGACGGCCCTTGGTATAAGGTGTGTTGACGGCGTCGTCCTTGCCGTTGAGAAGAAGAAGATAAGCCCCCTCATAGACCCTTCCTCCATGGAGAAGATCCTGAAGATAGACGATCACGCGGGAGCGACCTTCGCCGGACTGTCCTCAGACGCGCGGATACTCGTCGACAGGGCCAGGCAGGAGTCACAGATAAACAGGCTGCTCTACGATGATATCATAGACGTAGAGGTGCTGACCAAGAAGGTCAGCGAGGCGAAGCAGATCTACACCCAGCACGCGGGCGTCAGGCCCTTCGGGGTTGCGCTCCTGATTGCGGGCGTGGACAAATTCGGTGCCCGGCTCTTCATGACCGAGCCCAGCGGCGCCTACGCCGGCTACTTTGCCGTGGCCATCGGCGCCGGCAGCCAGTCCGTCACCGAGTTCTTCGAGAAGAACTACTCAGCCAACATCACAATTGATTCCGCTATCACCCTTGCTCTCAGGGCCCTGGCCACCGTGGTCGAGGGCGGTTTGGACCCGTCGAGGATAGAGATGGCAATAATCAGAAAGGACACAGGCAAGTTCGACATCCTCCCAAACGACGTGTTGGCGAAGCACATAGAGCAAGTGAAGGCGGCCGGACATGCCTAAAGAGGACAAATCGGTAGTCGCCCGCCTCTCTCTTCGGGGTGAGCACTTCGAGATCCTCGTCGACCCGGATCTCGCGTGGCTCCTGAAGAGCGGAAAGGAGGTTGACCTCAAAGCCCTCATGATAAGCGAGATCGTGTACAAGGACGCGAGGAAGGGAGAGAAGGCCTCAGAGGAGTCTGTCAAGAAGAACTTTGGGACCGCCGACCCCAAGGTCGTGTTTGATACAATAATAAAGAAGGGGGAGCTGCAGCTCACTACAGATCAGAGGCGGCAGATGGTGGAGAACAAAAGGAAGCAGATCGTTGCCTTCATCGCAAGGAACTGCATAGACCCACAGTCCGGGGCTCCCCATCCGCCAATGAGGATAGAGAACGCGATGGAGAACGTGAGGATCAGCGTAGACCCGTTCAGATCGGTTGAGGAGCAGGCCCAGGAGGTCATAAAGGCGCTCCGCGTCTCCCTGCCGCTCAAGGTGTCGCAGGTCGCTATTGTGGTAAAGGCCCCCAAGGAGCACGCCAGCAGGGTCAACAGCTACGTGACCAAGACTGGCAATGTAACAAAATCGGAGTGGCTCCCCGATGGCTCATGGCGCGGCGAGACAATCATCCCTGCCGGCATGCAACAGAGTCTCGTCGATCGCCTGAACGAGCTGACTCGCGGTAACATAGAGATCAATGTCATTAAGAGGATATGAGGTGTTGTATATTCCAACAAATTTTGAACCAAGACAACTGGTAGTTCCCGGCACACTGCTTACCGAGGGCAAGTACAACGCCGGCGTCAACGTGTACAGGGAGGACAACAAGTTCTTCTCCTCCGTTGTCGGCTTGGCAGAGCTGAGGAACGAGGCCGTCACCGTAATACCCCTAAGGGGCTGCTACATACCCTTTGTGGACGATGTGGTGATCGGTAAGGTGGTGGAGGTGATCTCCACAGCCTGGATGCTCGACATAAGATCCCCGTGGCAGGGCGTCCTCTTCGCCAAGGAGTTCCTGTCAAAGCCCCTCAATACCATGAAGGAGGATGCGAGGAGCTACCTGGACGTTGGCGAGATGGTCAAGGCAAAGGTAATAGCCTTCGACAGGACCAGGAACCCGTCATTGACCACAAGAGAACCCGAACTTGGAAAGATCCAGAGGGGAACCGTTATGGAGGTGGACCCTACTAGGGTGCCGCGGATAATCGGAAAGAAGGGGTCCATGATAAACCTCCTGAAGAAGGAGTCCGGCTGCCAGATATTCGTCGGCCAGAACGGCCGGGTCTGGATCGCCGGCAAGAGCCGTGACGAGGAGGCCGTCGTCGCCGAGGCCATAAGGAAGATCGAGGCAGAGGCGCACACGACAGGTCTCACCGACAGAATTCAAGAGTATCTTGTAAAACACAGGATGTGATATTATGGAAAAGAAGAAACTGATAACTGATGATGGTATAAGGTATGACGGTAGAAAGCTGGACGAATTGCGACCAATTAAATTCCAGATAGGGACCCTGAAGAACGCAGACGGATCCGCATACGTGGAGTGGGGCAGGACCAAGATCATTGTGGGCGTCTTCGGACCCAGGGAATCCCATCCGAAGCACTTGGCCCTAGCCGACAGGTGCCGAATTCAAGCCCTCTATCGCATGACGCCGTTCTCAGTGGAGGAGTGGAAAAGCCCAGCGCCATCGAGGCGGGAGACGGAGCTTTCCAAGGTGATTCGCGAGTCCTTGGAACCAGCAATTTTTGCAGAGTTCTTCCCAAGAACCACGGTAGACATATTCGCCGAGGTGCTTCAGGCAGACGGCAGTACCAGATGCGCCGCCATCTCTGCAGCATCGCTGGCCCTTACGGATGCGGGGGTACCCATGCGCGACCTTGTCTCGAGCGTAGCCGTAGCCAAGGTAGAAGGCAAGCTCGTCCTCGATGTCATGGATCTCGAGGATAAACAGGGCGACTCTGATATGCCCATGGCACTCATGCCGTCCAAGAACGTGATAACGCTGATCCAGATGGATGGACTGTTGACGCATGAGGAGTTCATCCAATCGGTGGAGCTTGCCAAGAGAGGGTGCATGGAGGTCTATGCGAAGCAGAGGGAGGCACTTGAGGAGCACTTTAAGACAGTGAGTAAGGAGGAGGCGTGATTAGATGACAAATCAGATTATACCCTCAGTAAAGAGGCGGCAGATCATTGAGCTGGCAGAGAGTGGAAAGCGGACGGACGGGCGGAGTCTGACCGATATTAGGCGCATTGAGATCAAGACGAACGTTATCGAAAAGGCTGACGGCTCTGCAACCGTCAGGCTGGGAAACACCTTCGTGATTGCTGGTGTGAAATTCGACAGCGAGAAGCCGCCCTTCAGCGACTCTCCGAACGAGGGCGTACTATCCGTCAGCGCAGAATTCGTCCCCATAGCCTCGGCAGAATTCGAGACGGGTCCACCTGACGAGAATGCGATAGAGCTCGCGCGGGTAGTCGACAGGGGTCTCAGGGAATCCAAGTTGCTTGATACATCAAAGCTCTGCATCATACCGGGTAAAAAAGTATGGACGGTGCACGTGGACATCTACATCCTCGACCACTGCGGCAACCTCATAGATGCCGCTGCCCTGGCAGCCCTCAGCGCCCTCCTCTCCTCCAAGATGCCAAAGTCGGACGTCAAGCTCCGCGTGGTCAAAGTCAGCGGCATCGAGGCCGAGAAGATCAGCGAGTTCAAGGTCGGTGGCGGCGTATCGGAGGGATTCAGGTTCGAGGAAGCCAAGGTTGAGGGCGGGAAGTCAGAGGAGTTCAAAGAGATAAGCGTAGAGAAGGCTGCCGAGGGGTACGTCCCGATCCCCTTACGCGCCATACCCATCAACGTGACATTGGCCAAGATAGGCGACAAACTCTTCGTAGATCCCTCGCTGGAAGAGGAGGAGGTCATGGACTGCAGGCTGAGCGTTGCCTTTGCCGAGGACGACCAGAAGCAGGAGAAGATATGCGCCATGCAGAAGGGCGGTGCCGGAACACTTACCCCAGAGGAGCTCCTGAGGGCGGTGGAGATAGCTAAAGTTAAAAGCCAGGAGTTGCGGAAGCTAATCCCCGGTGGTGGAAGGTAATGGGCAAGACAAAGTCGGTGAAGTCCGTGGGCAGGTACGGTCAGAAGTACGGTGCTACGCTAAGGAAGAGGGTACTCGTCATAGAGTCAAAGTCCGCAAAGGGCCAGAGGTGCCCAAAGTGCAAGTCCGTGGACACCCTGTTGAGGGCGGCCGCGGGCATATGGCAGTGCAAATCCTGCGGAATCAAGTTCGCCGGCGGGGCGTACGTTGCCCAGACGACCCTGGGCAGAACCATGACCCCAGAGGAGTTCAAGAGCACCAAGGCAGCCTCGACCAAGCAGTAGAAACCGGTCATCCCTATGACCATTCTACTGTGCACCTCCCTCAGGCCAAGCCCGAGGACCAGAACCTTTTGTAACGACCTCGTGGCAGCAACCGCCGACTTCAGCTACTGCCTGAGGGGGAAGTCCAGCCTCCTTCTTTTGTCTGCATATGCCCGCAGCGTCGGCGCCGAGAGGCTCTGGATAGTCAACAGCCGATTCGGCGACCCGAGGCTTATAGAGTGCTATGACACCACTGGCGGGAGGGCAAAGAGGATCGGCTCCCTTCTGATCAGCAGGGTGATACTGAGAAGGGAACTCAGGGACCTCAGCCCAAGGAGCACGAGGGGGAGGCACCTGCGCCTACTCCCGCCTGAGCACCGTTCACTCACGGACCTCTATGGGATGCTCCTAGACATGGTAGGAGGGCTCAGGCCCCCGGATCGTGGCGTCATCGACCTCCGCCTCAAAAAAGGCAGAGACTACTTGGCTGAGATGGTCTTCACCCACAGCGAGACCCAGGCACCCTGCGGACCTAGGATAATCCTGAAGGACTTCAGGCGGTGACCGCTATGACCATAAAATCCAGCCTCAGGATCGAGTTGGACGATCCCGATCTGGCGGAGAAGCTGTACAGAGCGATCCTTCCCGAGGTCGCGACAACGAAGTCCAAGGTCTCTAAGGTCTCCATCAGCCGGGAGGGAGGGGCGCTTACCATAGAGGTAGAGGCAGCAACCATCGCGGGCGTCAGAGCCCTACTCAATTCTTATATAAGATGGGTAACTACATCATTAGAGGTTGTGAATCTGAAGGGTGATTAGAGATGGCAGAACAGATCCCGCCGCAGGTACAGAACCAATTGGTGAGGTTTCAGGAGCAGCAGGAGCAGTATAAGGCCCTCATCCTTCGCAAGCAGCAGTTCGAGATGGATGCGAAGGAGGTGGACAAGGCACTGCAGGAGAGCAAGAATCTTGCAGACGACGCCATGATATACAAGTCCGTGGGAATCCTCCTCTTCAGGAGCGACAAGGCAAAGATAGTCGCCGAGCTCACAGAGAGGAAGGAGGAACTGGACCTCAGGGTCAAGACCATCGAGAGGCAGGAGCAGAGGCTGAAGCAGCAGCTTGAGGAGCTGAGGAAGACCATAATGGAACAGGTCAGCCTCTCTGGCAAAGGGCCAACCTCCGGATAGTGGTGCCCTTGAAGGCCCTCTCTCCTGGCGATCTCAAGGAGGTCTGCGAGGCGGGGGAGACCGCGGCCCGCCAATTCGTCCTCTCCAAGCTAGACAAGAAGCTCATACGCTCACTGGACATACAGGTGACCTCCGAGAGGAGGGGCGGAACGACCTTCAAGGTGGACGTCTTCGTGGACGTAGAGCCAGTGGTGGAGATAGACGCCGACACACTCGCCGACATGGCCGCAGACGCCGCACTGTCTGCAATAGACGAAAAGATGAGGGGCAAAAAGCTTGGTTAGCCTTCTGAACTTTCTCTCGAGGTTCCGGCACATCACCATCGTCTGCCACCCGAACGCGGACCCGGACTGCATAGGCTCGGCCTACGCCCTCCTCGCCTTCCTTAGGAAGCGCCTGCCCGACAGGCACGCCGTCGTACTGGCATCCGAGGGCATCAGCACGGTCTCTGAGAAACTAATCGATTACCTCCAGCTTCGACCGGCTACCGATCTGCCTGAGGCAACCGACTTATATGTCCTGGTTGACACCTCCTCCATCGACCAGGTTCCAGCAGTAAAGCGCGCTGTTGAGGACAAGGGAGTGCCCTATGCCATCGTGGACCACCATGTCTCTGACGAGCGAACCATGAGCAATGCCGCCTTCTCCCTGGTGAAGGAGCGTTCCTCCACCTGCGAGATACTCTTCGATACCCTGGACAAGAAGAGCCTCAACAAGAAGGCGCTCCAGGCGCTGCTGGTCGGCATAATATACGACTCGAGGCGCTTTCTCATCCTCCCCGACTCAACGATCCTCACCGCCTCAGGGCTGATTGATCTCGGGGCCGAGGCCGATCTAGCGCTACGAACCCTCTCTTCGGAGCACGATCCCTCAGAGAGGATGGCCAAGCTTAAGGGGGCTGCACGCCTCCGGCTGTACAAGGCCGGCGAATGGCTGATCGCCGTCACGAACGTGGGATCCTTCGAGGCGTCCGTGGCTAGGTCGCTCACGGACCTCGGCGCAGACGTCGCCCTAGTTGTAAATGAGGAGGGGAAGAATGTCAGGCTCTCTGGAAGGTCCACCGACTCTATCTACAAGAAGGCGGGTCTGAATCTGGCAAAGGACCTCATGCAGCCGCTGGCCGAATCCTTCTCGGGGCAGGGAGGGGGTCACCCCACCGCCGCGAGCGCGAACCTGAATGGGTCGTCGGGAGAGGTTACCTCTGCGGCGATGGGTCTCATCGCCGGCAAGCTCGGCATCAAAGGGCACGCCATCGAGATACATATTAAAAAATGAGTAGTTACGTTTATTAGAGCATCTCCCTCCCTCATTACTTCCTTGGTGGTCTACTTGGCAATCATCGAGGTCCAAGGTCTCTCGTACTCCTACCCTGACTCTCCTAAGCCGAACATACTGGATGTCAACCTCACCGTGGATGAAGGAGAGTTTGTACTGATAACTGGTCCCAGCGGATGCGGAAAGACCACCTTCTGCAGGTGCCTCAACGGTCTCATACCCAACTCATACGGAGGGACGTTCAATGGGCGCGTTATTGTCGACGGGCTGCTCACCACCGAACACTCCGTCTACGGGATAGCCCAGCGTTTGGGCTTGGTCTTTCAGAACCCGGAGAACGAACTCTTCTGCACCACCGTAGAGCGCGAGGTGGCATTCGGGCCAGAGAACCTCGCCCTGCCAAGGGATGATGTGAGGTCGCGGGTGGAGGAGGCGCTGGGCGTCGTGGGGATATCCCACCTCTGGGACAAGTCGCCCGAGGAGCTCTCGGGAGGGGAGCAGCAGAAGGTAGCCATAGCTGCCCTCTTGGCAATGAAGCCTAAGGTGCTGGTCCTCGACGAACCAACTGCAAACCTTGACCCCCTCAGCGCCCGATCAGTACTGAACATCCTTGCCAAGCTGAACACCGAGTCTGGCGTCACGATACTCCTTGTGGAGCACAGGCTTGAGATGGTCGCCCACATGGCAGACCGCTGCGCCGTCCTCGACGACGGCAAGCTCGTCCTTGTTGGGGAGCCGGACGAAGTCCTCTACTCTGAGGCGGTGGACAGGATGGGCATAGGGATCCCCAAGGCTGTTAAGGTCGCCAAGAGGCTCTCATTCAGCTCGAAGTCCGGCAAAAAGCCGCTCTCCTCACGGGATCTTGCAGACATCATAAAGGGGGGCAAGCGGTGATCCTCTTCGACGACGTCTCGTACTCGTACTCTCCTGGAAGGTACGCGCTGGAGCACGTCAACCTGAACATTGGGGAGGGGGAACTGGTTGCGATCTTGGGGGAGAACGGCGCAGGCAAGACCACGCTTGTGAAGCACATCAACGGGCTGCTTAAACCCCAGAGCGGCAGGGTCACCGTCAGCAACATAGACACCAAAGATTCCACGGTCGCCACCTTGGCAAGGAAGGTGGGCCTCGTATTCCAGAACCCCGACCACCAACTCTTCGCGGAGACCGTTGAGAAGGAGCTCGCATTCGCCTTGGTGAACTTCGGCCTGCCCCCAGACGAGGTGTCAAGGAGGGTGGACTGGGCCATGAAGGAGTTCGAGCTGACCCAGTACCGGGATAGGCCGCCATTCATGCTCAGCGGCGGCGAGCGGAAGAGGCTGGCTCTGGCCTCGGTCCTCTGCTACGACCCGCAGATCCTCATCCTCGACGAGCCCACCACGGGCCAAGACAGCCGGCAGAAGATCCGCCTTGCCACCCTCCTGAAGAGGCTAAACAGTGAGGGCAAGACCGTGCTCGTGGTCACCCACGACATGGAGTTCGTCGCCGACTTCATACCCAGGGTGGTGATGCTCTCCAAGGGCAAGGTGATCGCAGAGGGTTCTGCCGAGGAGATCCTGACAAACAAGGAGTTGCTCATGAGCGCGTCCCTCCTCCCGCCGCAACTGGCGGAACTGTCGTGGGATCTAGCCCTCCAGAGACCAACCATCGACCTCGAGCAGGTGGTCTCCGCAGCGTCAAAGCTCGTGGGAGGTTCCCCGCCATGAAGGTCCTCTACGGCTTCGAGTACAGGCGCGGCGTATCCGTGATACACAGGATCGACCCCAGGTCCAAGATGATCTACGTCATACTCTTCACCGCTCTCACGGTCTACTTCGTCAACCCGCTCGTGCTACTGCTGGTCCTCTCATCCTCTTTCCCCATCGTCGCCATCAGCAAGATAGGGCGCAGGTGGGCCCAGTCCATAAAGGGCTCCCTCTTCTTCATTGCGTTCATCTTCATCTTCAACTTCATAGGGATCGTCTGGGCGACGGGCTCGGTTTGGGATGCAGTGATCTCCGGCGTATCCATGTCGATCAGGTTCATAGCGCTGATCTCCATATTCTCGGTATTCTTCCTCACAACATCCCCCGAGGACCTAACACAGTCCATGGTCCAGATGAGGATACCCTACGACTACGCCCTGACGTTCAATATGGCGATGCGGTTCGTGCCCACGCTCAGCCGCGAGGCCCAGATCATAATGGACGCCCAGAAGTCCCGGGGGTTGGAGATGGAGAAGGGGAACCTGATCCAGAGGATCAAGAACTACATCCCTGTCCTCATCCCCCTGATAATAAGTTCTTTCCGGAGGGCCGAACTCGTTGCAGACGCGATGGAATCGAGGGCCTTCGGTGCGAGCAAGAAACGCACCTCACTCTACGTCCTGGCGATGAGGAATAGGGACGTCCTCTTCATACTGATATCCGTTATCTCCTTTCTACTGCTACTCTCACTCAAGCTGGTCTTCGGGATTCCATAGATTTAAATCTAACAATTTTTCCCTACTGAATTGACCTGTATGTCCTCAAAAGAGTGTCTCGTTAAGCGTTTCATGCAAGAGATGGCATATTACGTCTTATACGCCGCAAAGATCATAAACGATGATGATGTTGAAAAAGGCATAAACATGCTACTGGACAGCCTGAACGACAACAGGAAGATCTTGGTCGTGGGTGCCGGAAGGTCCGGCCTCGCCGCTAGGGCCTTCGCCATGAGGCTGATGCACCTCGGCTTCAACGTCTACGTATTCGGCGAGATCATAACCCCCGCCGTGGGGGAGAACGACCTGATCGTCTCCATATCTGGCTCAGGAAGCACGAAGCTTGTTGTCACCGCCTCCACCGCCGCGAAGGACGTGAAGGCCAGGATCCTAGCCATAACCTCTCACCGCGTCTCACCGCTGGCAAAGCTGGCAGATCACGTAATAATAGTCCCTGGCAGGACCAAGATGGCAGCTGAGGAAGACTATACTGTCAGGCAGATACTGGGGGAGCACGAACCACTCGCGCCGCTCGGGACGCTCTTCGAGGTCACTCTCAACGTCTTCCTCGACAGCCTGATAGCCGAGCTGATGCAGCGCCTGGGCAAGACCGAACAGGATCTCAAGAAGCGACACGCGACCATAGAGTAGCCCGCACATTACAAGGCTGTCACGAAAATTTTAAAAGGCATTGAGTGTTTCGCCTTACTGATTAGTGAGGCGTTGGAAGTTGCCGAAGTACAAACAGACTGAAGAGATCATAAAACTCATGAGCAACAAGCTCAACGTGAGGAACATTGGTACCCTCGCGCATGTAGACCATGGCAAGACCACCCTCTCGGACAGCCTTCTGGCTGGAGCAGGTCTGATATCCCAAAAGATCGCAGCCCAGGCGCTCGCTCTGGATTACGTCGAGATCGAGCAGCTGAGGCAGATGACGGTAAAGGCTGCGAACGTCAGCCTCCTCCATGAGAGGAACGGTCAGAGCTACGTCATCAACTTGGTGGACACCCCGGGCCACGTCGACTTCACAGGTCACGTGACCAGGTCCCTTAGGGTCATGGACGGAGGGGTATGCGTGATCGACAGCGTTGAGGGCATTATGACGCAGACCGAGACCGTCCTGAGGCAGGGGATGGACGAGAAGGTCCGCCCGCTCCTCTACATAAACAAGATCGACCGGCTGATAAAGGAGCTGAGACTCTCCCCGCAAGAGGTTCAGGATAGACTTCTGAAGATCATCCGCGACTTCAACGCCCTCCTCGAGTCATACGCCGACCCTGAGTTCAAGGAGAAGTGGAAGGTGAACCCCAACAAGGGGCAGGTCGCCTTCGGTTCGGCACTACACAAGTGGGGCTTCACCCTGCCCATCATCGCCGCCAAGGGGATGAAGTTCTCAGACATTATCGATGCCTACAGCAAGGGCGACATAGAGAGCCTGCAGAAGGAGTTCCAGTTGGATGTCGCCATACTCGACATGGTGGTGGACCACATCCCCAACCCTGTGGACGCCCAGAAGTACCGCATCCCCAAGATCTGGAAGGGAGACATTAACTCAACGCTAGGTCAGGCGATGATTAACTGCGACGAGAATGGTCCTCTTGTTATATGTGTCAACAAGGTGATCGTGGATCCCCACGCAGGCCCGGTGACGACCGGAAGGGTCTTTTCTGGCACGGTTCATGAGGGGGAGAACGTCTACGGCCTCATGGCAAAGACCGAGGGCAGGATCCAGCAGGTGAGCCTCTACATGGGTCCGTACAGGGAGATAACCCCATCAATGTCCGCGGGCAACATAGTTGCTTTACTGGGTCTTGAGAACATAAGGGCAGGAGAGACCCTCGTGAGGCCGCCTGACAGGACGAGCATGTCGCCCTTCGAGAAGATGAAGTACATCAGCGACCCCGTGGTCACCATGGCAATAGAGCCGAAGTTCAGCAGGGATCTACCGAGGCTCATAGACGCTCTCCACAAGATGGCAATAGAAGACCCGACCTTATCGGTCAAGATCAACCAGGAGACCGGCGAGTACCTCATCGCGGGAATGGGAAGCCTGCACCTGGAGATCGCGCTGTGGGACCTCCAGCAGAGAACAGGCGGCATTGAAATTACTACAACGCCACCCATCGTCGTGTACAGGGAAAGCCTCACCAAGGCCCTGGGTCCGTTCGAGGGCAAGTCCCCCAACAAGCACAACAGGCTCTACGTCACTGTGGAGCCGCTCAACGAGCAGACGATCCAACTCATCCAGCAGGGCACCGTCCACGAGGACATGGACACCAAGGAGCGCGCCAAGATACTCCGAGAGCAGGCGGGATGGGAAACGGACGCCGCAAGGGGGATCTGGGCTATCGACAGCTACATCAACGTCTTAGTGGACGCCACGAAGGGTCTCCAGTACATGCGGGAGATCAAGGATACTTTGGTGCAGGCGTTCCGGCTCGACGTTGCGGAGGGTCCGCTGGCTAGGGAGCCCATAAGGGGCATGCTGGTGAAGATCACCGACGCCATGGTCCACGAGGACCCGGCGCACAGGGGACCTGCACAGCTAATGCCCGCCATCAGGGACGCCATCTTCCAGGGATTCCTCACCGCCAACCCCATACTCCTCGAACCCATTATGAAGCTCGACATGAAGGTGCCGCAGGACTTCCTAGGCGGGGTCACGAGGATTGTTGCCGGCAAGCGCGGCAAGGTCGTTTCCATGGATCAAACAGAGCAGACCATGCACCTAGTGGCGGAGATACCCGTGTCCGAAACATTCGACATGTCCGACCAGCTGAGGAGCGCCACCGCTGGAAAAGCCTTCTGGGGCACCGAGTTCGCGCGCTGGTCGTCCGTTCCCTCGAGCCTGTTCGCCGACACGATCGGGAAGATCCGCGAGAGGAAGGGTCTCTCGCCGGAGCCGCCGAAGCCGGAAGAGTTCATGTCCATGTAAAATGCCTAGAGGGTAGCAAATCCTCCAATTCTTGTTTTTTGTTCTTTCCCTTCTCTGTTTTGAGTCAGAATCGTAATAAATATAGGCGAAGAAGAGTTTCTATCATTACTGTGCGGTCGTGGTCTAGTCCGGTCTAGGATAAAGGCTTCCCAAGCCTTGGATCCCGGGTTCAAATCCCGGCGACCGCACCATCACGCTCTATAATTGTCATTGTTTAATCCAATATGGTTCAAATGTATCCCAAGTGCGACACATTGTACAGGAATGTGTTGATGAATCTATTACTTCGTAGCCGCTGTCGATGTATCTTGATCTGCTAGGGTGCTCCAATTCTCTGCTACAAACAAGCAGACCCTGTTCTTCTGCACTCTTCAAGGCTCCAAGTTGAGCCGAACATGTATTACAAACACAGTCTATTAGCCCCAATTTCTTGACGTTACTGTAAGTTAAAGCGAACGGCTTCTCAGGATCCGCTAGTTCCCTTATTAGGTTGGTCGCAGGGCCCTCGATTATTACTTTTACCTCATCTCCATTTTCATAATACTCTAGGGCCTTAAGTAGGGCATGTCCAAAGCAAGCAGCATCTCCGCTCAATATGAATATGGCGACTTTTCTGGTCATCATTTGCAACACTGGTGAATTATGATAGATTATGGGAAAGAATCAATCTTATTTAAGATTGCCCCGAGTGCCACCGATGCCTTCTCCCTGATTACAAGATCCGCAATCCCGTCGAGCGGCGTTGGATCGTAATTGATTATGATCAGGTGCCCTCCCTGCCTCTTGACGATCTCCGGAACCATCGCAGCAGGATAAACGCATAAAGAGGACCCGACAGACAAGCAAAGGTCGCTATCATAGGCAATATAGGGAGCCATCTCCATCAGGTCGGCGGGCTCCTCAAAAAGGACGATGGAGGGTCTTATGGCTCCTTTGCACTTTCCGCATCTGGGGACAGATCCGCTGTCCTGAATTCTCCTTATCACCTCTAAGGTCGGTACCTCCTCGTTGCAGCAGTCGCAACGGCTCATCATTATGTTGCCGTGTATCTCAAGAACGGACTTCGAGCCTGCCTTCATGTGCAAACGGTCGATGTTCTGGGTTATTACCGATTTGATGAAGCCCTTTTCTTCCAAAAGTGCCAGGGCTCTGTGTGCCTTGTTCGGCTCGGCTCCCACAACATACTCGTACCTCTTAGCGTAGAACTTCCAAAAACCATCCAGCTCCTCGAGAAAATAGGTTCTCGAGGCCATCTTTGGATCAAACCTCTTCCAGAGCCCCTGGGTCCCCCTGAAGTCCGGTATGTTACTCTCGGTGCTGATCCCGGCGCCGGTAAATGCTATAGCGTGGGTCGCACTCTTCAGAAGTCTTGCAGCATCCTCTGCGTATTCTGGCATCGAACCGCTCATTCCAACCACGTAATAATTACGGGCGCCCTATATTATTCCCAGCGCCTTCCCGAACTCGTGTGCCACCATTGCAGCCACGACCCACGCATCGAGGGGCTCCCTGTACACCGAGACCTTCTCGTCCGCGAGTTCCAAGTTTCCCTTGCTGAACTCGCCCCTCTGGAATCCACCTATCACTACGACGGAACGGTCCTCCTTTATCACCTTCTTCGCAAAAGTCTCCATCTTCGTCCTCTTGCCCTTCTCGGTGAGGAAGAAGGTCCTCGAGGGCGCCACCACTCGGATCAAATCCTTTAGCGTCCCCCTCTTCAGCGTCATTAACGGCTTGCCCTTCGGCGGGACCTTGAAGACCTCGAAGAGCTGCTCCATGAGCCCCTCAAACCTCGTATAGTTTCTGGGCAGCTTTACCTCCGGGTCTATCGAGATGATGAAGTCCCCCACCGTGTGTACATAAATCGAAAGCCGCCCCTCCTTGTTGAGGGGGCTCTCCAGCAGAGTGAGGAGGGTGACGTACGTTATGTCCGGCCTGCCCCTCCTGTCCCAGTCCTTCAGGTCCTTCATGGCGGTGTAGTGATAGGATATGTCCAGAAGCGTGCTCGTCGGGTCCTTGCCCTTCCGCTCCGCCAGCCTCTTAACCGACGGGTGGTCTGCTATCTCCTTTGGCACCGTCTCCAGCGCAGACTCCGCAAGCACAATGTTTATCATGGGCACAACCGCCTTTTAAGACAGAAGCACTGCTTCATATATCTGTTCTCGCCCAAAAAACATTTACGTTATAAACGCGAAAACCCAATTCTTTATCTGGTGCGTCCATTGCCAAGGAAGGACTTCATGGTGCAGGATCTTGCCCGGCAGAGGATAGAGCAACTCTTCAATTTGGCAATAAGGACAGCACACAGCCGCCCCGACCTATCGGACAGGTATGTGGAGATGGCACAGAGGCTCTCGGAGAGGACCAGAGTCAGGATACCCCGCAGGTGGAAGTACTTCGTCTGCAACTCCTGCAACCGCTTCCTCTACCCGGGAACGACCGCCCGCGTACGTATAGCCCAGAGAAGGAGTCCTCACACCGTCATCACCTGCCTGCGTTGCGGGGGCACTAAGCGCTATCTTCTCAAGAGCAAGGGGAAGTGAAGGATGGAGAAGTGGCTAAAAACCCTCCGTTACGACCCTCTGCGCTATCTGAATAACACTGACAACAAAGCCATAGCATTATTCTTAAGGCGAGACCTGCACGGCGATCAGGACAATGCGGCCAACCCCGAGATCCTTTGGGACATGCCGGAGGTGCTCCGACTCCTCCGCAAGCAACAGATGGACGGGTCGTGGAGGTATCCCGATCCAAGGGCAGAGAGATCATCCGTACAGAACTACTCCCTGCTGGAGACCTTCCGAAACCTCGGGATACTGGTGGAGAAGTACGGGATGAACAAGGATCACCCGGCCGTCCAGAGGGCCGCAGAATACCTGTTCAGCTGCCAGACCGGCGAGGGCGACTTCAGGGGCATTTTAGGTAACCAGTACATGCCCTACTACATGGGGGCGATCATGGAGCTGCTCATAAAGGCGGGCTACGGCGACCACCCCGGCATCGAGAGGGGCTTCGGGTGGCTGCTTTCCGTGAGGCAGGAAGACGGCGGCTGGAACATCCCCATGAGGACCGCGGGACTGATATACAGCGTAAGAGTCCTCGAGTCCCCGCCCGTCCCGACGGATAGGACGAAGCGGTTCTCGCACCTCATCACCGGCATGGTGCTCCGCGCCTTCGCCGCCCACCCCCGCTACCGCTGTGAAAGGGAGGCGCTACACGCCGCAAAACTCTTGAAGGGGCGGTTCTTCAAGAGGGACTCGATACCGGACAGGGGTGACCCGAGCCACTGGACGAAGTTCTCCTACCCGTTCTGGTTCACCGATCTGCTAACATCACTCGACTCCCTCTCGCGGATGGGCTTCCCCGCCGAAGACGAGAACATAAAAAAAGGACTCGACTGGTTCGTCAAGAGCCAGAAGGACGACGGTTCGTGGGAGCTGACCATGCTCCGAGGGGGAGGGGATAAGGACCTCAAGTACTGGGTGACCCTTGCCATCTGCCGGGTCTTCAAGAGGTTTTTCGGTGAAGAACCATGAAGAGACTGGTGAAATCGGATCTTCCTTTTTTTTACCTCAGTCTCTTCAGCGCCTCAGTTATGTCCTCGGCGATCATCTTCCGCTTGCTCTTCTCGATAAAGAAACTCGGCCCAGCCTGCAGGTACGAGGGGAAGACCCGGATACCCTTGAAATGGTAGGGCGTCTCGCGAATCTTGTATGTTGAACCAGCTGGAATAGCCTTCTTGCCCGTCTTCCTCTTGGCCACCTCGTTGAAGGCTTTTATGGCGACGTCGCCCATCAGCATGACGACCCGCAGGTTTGGGAAGAGATCGAGTTCCCTCTCTAGGATAAAGGAACACTCCTTGACCGTGCCCGTCTCGACCCCATAGCCTGTCTTACCACACTTCACAGCTGTGGTGAAATAGAATCCCCGATCGACGAGCTGCAGAATTCTCTCAACCTCCACGCCGGCGTCCCTGAATGCCTGGACCGTTGTCTTCTCGAAGAGGGGCTGCCCTTCGGAGTAATAATAATCGGACGCCTCCTGCGGCGCGGCCTCCGATACCATCACAGCCTTGACGTTTAGAGGGTCAATATCGATCTCAGGCACGCGGTACGCTTTCTTTTCGATATCCTGACAAGGGAAATCTGTGCATCCGATCTTCTCTGATATTTTCATGATTATTGTTTAAGCGTTAACCTTATTTTATCTTTTCCAACTGAGCTCCTTGAGTGAAAGTAACGGTGTCACAACTCCTAACCACATAAAAGAATTTATATAGAGTCTTGTTTTACTTCAGAAAGCGCATATGGAAATGGAGAGGAAGACAGTTGCCTTTGGCTCAGAACGTTCCTGCTGACAAGCTGATCAGCGCCATCGCAGAGTACCTCAAAAAGGACGTTAAAGAGGTCTCGCCGCCGGCTTGGTCCGTCTACTCGAAGACAGGCATACACGTGGACAGAGTCCCTACACAGACGGACTTCTGGTACATCAGGTGCGCATCCCTACTGAGGCGAATCTACATAGACGGTCCCGTTGGCACCGAGCGACTCCGATCAGTCTACGGCGGCAGGACAAAGAAGGGCATGATCAACGAGCACTTCTACAAGTCTGGCGCGTCTGATATAAGGAAGCCCCTCCAGCAACTGGAGAGCGCCGGTCTGGTCACCAAGTCCGGAACAAAAGGGCGGATCCTCACCAAAAAAGGGATATCGCTGGTGGACAGGGTGGCATACAAGCTACTCAAGGACCTGCAGAAGGACATGCCCGAACTGAACAAGTACCTTCCAGTTAAAGTTCAATAAAGGAGGAAGCTCCTGTGTCTGGGTCTCCTGATGAGTTAGAGCAGATAAAGCAGCGAAGGATGGCTGACATGAGAAGGAGGATGGCAGAGGAGGAGAGGACGGAACAGGTAAGGCAGGAGGTCGAGGCTCAGAAGCAGAACCTGTTGCGTGCGATCCTCTCGCCGGAGGCCCGAAGCAGGCTCAACAATCTGAAGATGGTCAGGCCCGACTTCGCCGACCAGCTCGAACTCCAACTGATACAGCTGGCTCAGCAGGGGAAGCTCCCTGTGCCGCTCAGCGACGATAATCTGAAGAAGATACTGATCGAACTTCAGGACAGAAAGAGAGATATCAAGATAACCCGAATGTGAGGAGGAAGATCTTATGGCAAGAAACAAACATCTCTGTAGAAAGAAACGGCTGATTAAAGCCAATAAAGAGAACAGTCCGGTGCCCCTGTGGGCGGTGGCCAAGACTAGAGGAAAATTTAGGCGCCACCCGAAGATGAGGAACTGGAGAAACCGGAAGCTGAAACTCTAGGGTGAAAGTTCATGAGCAGCGATGAGAACACAGAACTAGTTGAGGCTAGCGAAGAAGAGTTGGAGACCGAAGAGGTATCCGAGGCCCCGGTCGAAGAAGAGCCAAAGGTAGAGGCGAAGAAGGCTAAGAAGACAAAGAAGGTTGAGAAAGAGGAAGAGGTCGCAGAGGAGGAAGCCAAGAAGGAAGAGGCACCCAAGGAGAAGGGTGCGAAGAAGGAGAAGACGAAAAAGGAAGAGAAAGCGAAAGAAGGGAAAGAGGAAGAAGAGAAGGTAGTCGAAGAGAAGGTCGTAACGATCAACCTGAGGCATGCCTATCTTACCTACGGTAGAAAAGCGGCTCCCAAAGCCGTCCGTTTGGTGAAGAAGGTCGCAAGGAAGATCTTCAAGACCGAGGACGTAAAGATTGACAACAGCCTCAACGCCATCCTCTGGTCGAGGGGGAAGACGAAGACTGAGAGGAAGGTCTCCGTAAAGGTTCAGAAGCTTGAGGACGAAACCGTTCGGGTGCTACCTGCGGAGGCATAGGTCTCTTTTGCCCATCTCTCGTCTCTCTCTTTACGGAAACCCGAACATAGGCGCCTTCACCTTTGCCACTGATAAATTCGCGCTGATCCCTCCGGACATGCCGCCGGGCACCGCTGAAGATTTCTCGTCAGCCTTGGGCGTGCCAGTCTTAAGAGCGACGGTGGGGGGCAGCGTGCTGCTGGGCATCTTCCTAACGGGCAACTCAAGAGGCGTCATCGTCCCCAACAGCACCACGGAAGAGGAGATCTCCTTCATAGAGCGTGAAGTCAAGGTGTCCGTTGCCATATACAACGGCAAAAAGAACGCCCTTGGTAACATAATCCTTGTCAACGACAGGGTAGCAATGGTGGGTCCTGGCATAGATCCAGCCCTGAAGGCCCTCGTTGCCAAGCATCTGGATGTTAAGGTTCATGAAGGCAGGATCGCAACACTGAGCATGCCAGGCGTCTGCGCCGTCATAAACAACAGGGGCGTGGTGGCTCATCCCCTGACCTCGGAGGAGGAGATGGCGAGTCTAGGGGAACTTTTTAATATACCAGTTGACGTCTCTACCATTAACTGTGGGTTCCCGTACCTCCGGGTCGGGATGACCGCAAACTCGAACGGTGCGGTGGTAGGAGAGGAAACAACAGGCCCTGAGATGGCCCGCATCGAGTCGTCTCTCGGTCTCATGGGGTGATGGTAGATGAGTAAAAACTTCGTGGTTAAGGGAAGGGCAAAGATTGGACTTAGATGGGAGAGGTTCAAGAAGACCGTGGCCGCCGATAGAAAAGAGAGGGCGGTAGACAAGGCTCTGAGCATACTGGGCGGCAGCCACGGGATTAAGAGGCACCAGATAAAGATAGACTCCGTAGAAGAGCAGAAGGTGGAAAAACAATGAGCAAAGGTGGTGCGTCACCAACACCCCCGAAACCGCCGGCGTCGCCAAAGGAGGTGCTCGACCCCCTCCTCGTAGAGTTCTCAAACCTGAAGGCGTACAGCGACGTGATAAGGCAGCAGATAGAGTTCGCAACCGGGGTCATGGCAGAGCTCGCCCTCAGCAAGGCGGCGCTCCAGGAGATAAAGAGCAGGGAGGGGAAGGGTGAAACCCTCATACACATTGGCGGGGGGAACTACATACGGACGCAGCTGCAGGATGTGAAGACCGTGGTCGCTGGAGTGGGCGCTGGCGTCTCCATAGAGAAGAGCCTCGACGACGCCATATCCGACATAGATGGGCGCACGAAGCTCGCTCAGGAACAGATCAACTCCCTGCAGAACCAGTACCTCCAGGTAGCCACGAGGATGGATCAGCTCCAGACGAAGATCGACCAGCTATATGGACAACTAGAGGCCTCCGGGCAGGCGTAACACTTGTTCGAGAAGCTCAAGAGTGTATTCAACAACCTGGTAAAGGACATCTCCACGACCATCTCCACAAAGTCGTTATCAGAGAAGGACCTGGAGACCTCCCTCTGGAACTTTCAGCTTGCCCTGATGGAATGCGACGTTGCCCTTCCGGTGGCAGAGCAGCTCACCACGAGGCTGAAGGAGAGCCTTGTGGGGGCAAAGGTGAAACGATTTGAGGACGTATCGCCCACGGTGGAGTCCGCATTCAGGGAACTTCTGAAGGAGAACCTATCCTCCGCCGACCTAGCCACCATGGTCAAGTCCAAGAAGCCCTTCACAATAATGTTCGTGGGCGTCAACGGCACCGGAAAGACAACCACCATTGCAAAGGTTGCCAGATACCTCATGGACAGAGGCGCCAGCGTGATCTTCGCATGTAGCGACACCTTCAGGGCGGGCTCGGAGGAGCAGATCGAGACCCACGCTGAGAGGCTGAACGTGAAGGTGATAAAGCACAAGTACGGTGCCGATCCAGCGGCGGTGGCATACGACGCGGTCTCTTACGCAAAGTCCAACGCCATTGACGCCGTGCTGATCGACACGGCAGGTAGGATGCAGACCGATAAAGGGTTAATGGATCAGCTCCAGAAGATCTTCAGGGTCGTGAAGCCTGACCTGACCATATTCGTAGGGGACTCCCTCACCGGCAACGACGCCCTGCAGCAGGCTCAGGACTTCAACAAGTACGTCCCTTTGGACGCCGTGATACTCACCAAGGTGGACGCAGACGCAAAGGGCGGTGCGGCCATCTCCATCTCCAACGTCATAAAGAAGCCCATACTCTTTCTGGGTGTGGGCCAAGCCTACAAGGACCTCATCTCCTTCGACCCGAATTGGGTGATTGAAAATATTTTAGCAAAATCGCCTAAAAAGTAATTGAGCATAATTTTTTTGCCTTTTTCTTTAGCGTAAAGATTTTAAGCACCTTATCTTGTCTTAGGAATCCTCAATAAGGGGTGTTAAAAACGAAGAACATGAAAGGGCGAGATCTGCTAACGCTGGCAGACTTCACAAAAGAGGAGCTCTACAACATACTGAAGAAGTCCAGCGAGATGAAATCCGATTTGAGGTGTGGCAACTACATCCGACCCTACCTCAGCGGCAAGACCGTGATCCTCCTGTTCCAAAAGCCCTCGACGAGAACGCGCGTCTCCTTCGACGTAGGCGTGCACCAGCTTGGGGGGCACCCTCTATACCTGGGATGGAACGACCTCCAGCTTGGGAGAGGCGAGACCATCGCCGACACCGCAAGAACCTTCGACGTTTACGCCGACGGGATCGTTGCCCGCGTCTTCAAGCACACAGACCTCGAGACCATGGCCGCCTGCGCCCGTGCTCCGGTAATAAACGCCCTTAGCGACGCCGCCCACCCGTGCCAGGCCCTTGGAGACTGCCTGACCATCTGGGAGAAGAAGGGCAAGCTCGAGGGAGTGAACGTAGCATTTGTGGGTGACGGGAACGACAACGTCTGCAGATCCCTCGCAGAGGCAGTGATGAAGTTCGGGGGAAACATGCTCATCGCATCGCCAACAAAGTACCAGCTACCGTCCTCTTACACAGACTCCCTAAAGAAAGGGGCTTCGAAAGGCGCAACACTCACACTGATCGAGGATCCGAAGGCCGCAGTGAAGAATGCGGATGTCGTCTACACTGACGTCTGGGTCTCCATGGGTCAGGAGGCCGAGAACCAGGAGCGTATGGCAACCTTCAAGGCGTACCAGGTGAACTCTGAGCTTATGAGCCACGCCCCCAAGGACGCCATCGTGATGCACTGCCTTCCTGCCCACAGAGGGCTGGAGATCACCGACGAGGTCATCGACGGGAAGAACTCCGTTGTGTGGGATCAGGCGGAGAACCGACTTCACGCCCAAAAGGGTATTATGGCTCTCCTCCTCTAACTTTTTTTGGTGCGCTAATTGAGACTGGCCATCTACTCAGAAGAGGACCTCGCGGGCAGGAACATCGCCTCGCACCTCATGAAACAGATCTCCTTCTCGGAATCCAGCATCGGTCCGCGACCCGCTCTAAACCATGGCAATCTCTACCTCCTCCGCGTGGAAGGATCCCTTGTGAACCTCACCCTCCCCTCGGGCGGGGAGGGCGCGGAGTGGGTGCTCTGCCTCTCCCGTCACCGCAGTGTGTCTGGCAAGCGATGCCTCACCGCCCATACCCCGGGGAACCTGAGGGAGTCAGCAGACCTTGGCGGCAGGCCGAACGAGGTGGCAATCTCCAACCCTCCCCTCCAGTCCTCTCTGATACGGGAGTTGCACCGATCCGGTGCCGATCTCAGTCTCGACTGCCAGGTATCTGTCGAGGCGACGCACCACGGTCCCACCGAGCTCCCCTGTCCTGTGACCTTCGTGGAGATAGGCAGCGACGAGGATGCATGGAAGGACGAACAGATGGGGGAGGCGGTAGCGAGGGCTGTCTCAAGGGTCCTCCTATCTTCGATGGCAGTGGGCAAGGGCGCGTTGGGGGTGGGAGGCGGCCACTACCCCGAGAAGTTCACCGACCTCATAATCAACCAAAACTGCCTCATAGGCCACATAGTGCCGAAGTACGCCATGAGCGAGGGGCTGGACAGCACCATGTTCAAGACCTGCATAGAGAGGACCTTGGGCGGTTGCTCCTCAATAATCGTCGACTGGAAGGGCACGCCCTCCAATTTCAAGGGATCTCTGCGGGCCCTCTCCCAATCGTTAGGACTTGAACTCGTCAGAGTATGATCAGAAATAACCCAGCTCTTGTGGGAAAGCTTTAAATTGCACCTTAACTTTCTCCCTTTTGCTCACATAAAAGGAGCAGATGAGCAGTATGACAGTCTCCGAGTCTCTGCGTTCGATGGGAAAGGTGCTAAAACTCTCTAGGAAACCCGACTTTGATGAGCTTAAGCTATCTCTAAAGATCTGTTTCTTAGGCCTGATCGCCGTCGGGGTTTTCGGTTTCATAATACAGTTGATCTCATCGCTCATCCTAGGCGTTCGGGGGTAGCTCTCTTGGCTTCTGGTCAGACTGCCGTGTCTAGAATCTTTGCCATAAGGACCACGGCTGGCCAAGAGCGCAACGTTGCCCTACTAATAGAGCGTCGGTGCCTAGCCAAGAAGATCCCCGTCAAGGCGATAATCTCGCCGCAGGACGTGAGCGGCTACGTCTTCTTGGAGACGAGCGGACCAAACATTGTCAACATCGCCATAGAGGACGTGAAGCACGTCAAGGGCTGGGTAGCCGGCAAGGTCAACTTCGAGGACATAAACAAATTCATAATGCCGAAGCCCGTGGTCGAGATCGTAGACGTCAACGACAAGGTCGAGATCGTCGCTGGTCCGTTCAAGGGCATGGCGGCCAAGGTGACCCGCGTCGACAAAGCCAAGAGCGAGGTTACACTGGAACTCCTGGAAGCGCCCTACACGCTGCCGATAACGATCCATGCCGAGCAGGTGAAGCTGATAGCCCGCGGCGAGGCGCCGAAGCCCGAGGCGAAAGCGGTGGCGCCGGAGACGGAGAAGGAGAAGAAGACTGACATCTTTGAGGCTTTCGGAAGGCTTGAGGAGGAGTAAAAGTGGGAACTATGAAGACATTCAACTTCTTGGTGGACGGTGGCAAGGCTACTGGAGGACCGCCAATTGGCCCGACACTCGGACCAACCGGTCTGAACATACTCCAGGTAGTGAACACCATCAACGATAAGACCAAGGAGTTTGAGGGTATGAAAGTTCCGGTAAAGGTAATCGCCGACCCAGATACCAAGGAGTTCGAGGTCGAGGTCGGTGTGCCTACCACCACTGCCCTTATCGTTAAGGAGCTCCACCTGGAGAAGTGCTCCACAAACGCCAAGGCAGAGAAGGTGGGAGACCTCAGCATTGAGGCGGCTATAAAGATAGCCAAGACGAGGTATCCTCTTTCTGTGGCTAGGTCACTGAGATCATGCTTAAAGGAGATCCTTGGTACCTGCGTCAGTATCGGCGTTACCGTCGCCGGTAAAGACCCCCGCGAGGTCCAAAAAGAGATCGACGCGGGAACATACGATGAAGCGATAAAAAAGGCGGAGGTACCATGAGATGCAATATGACCTTCAGAGGCTCACGTCCCTAGTGGACGATGCCAAGAAGAACTCGCAGAAGCGCAACTTCGTCCAGGCCGTGGAGCTGGTAATAAACTTCAAGGGTCTGGACGTCAAGGCACCGGAGAACAGGATAAACGAGGTCGTCACGCTCCCCCACCCCATAGGGAGGGATGTAAAGGTATGCATAATCGCCGACGGCGACATGGTGGTCAAGGCGAGGCAGGCCGGCGCCGACCTGGTGATCACGAAGCAGGAGCTGGACCAGTACGCCGGCAACAAGAAGGCGGTCAAGAAGCTCGCCAACACGTACGACTACTTCGCTGCCAGGACCGACCTGATGGCTACGGTGGGCAAGACCCTAGGTTCAGTCCTGGGTCCGAGGGGCAAGATGCCCGACCCCCTGCCTCCAGCAGCCAACGTGGAACCCATAATCAGGAAGTACAGAAACGCCATACGCGTGAAGATCCGAGACCAACTCGCCATAAGATGCAGGATAAGCTCGGAAGAGATGGACTCCAAGGCGATCGCGGAGAACATCCTTGCAGTAATCAACGCCATAGAGCGGAGGATAAAACTCGACCAGTACCTCTCCTCCATCGTGGTAAAGACAACCATGGGCAAACCGGCAAAACTCAGGTGATGTAGATGACCATGCAAAGAAAGACGCGGAGCAAAAAAGAGAACACCGTAAAGGACCTTGAGGCGCTCTTCCAGAAGTACCCTATATTCGCCATAGCGGACCTTAAGGGGCTCAAGGCAAGCCAGCTCCAGGTACTGAAGAAGAAGTTCAAGGACGATCTTGAGATTCACGTGGCGAAGAACAGGTTGGTCAAGCGGGCGATGGAGAAACTGGCCAAGAAGTACGTGAGGGCAGAAGAGATAACAAAGTACCTCTCCGGTCCGAACGCATACGTCTTCTCAAACAAGAATCCCTTTTCACTGTACCTTATGTTCGAGAGGAACAAGGTCGAGTCCGCCGCCTCCCCTGGCGACATCGCGCCAACCGACATAGTGGTCAGCGCTGGAAACACCGGCCTTCAGCCAGGTCCAATACTAAGCAAGTTCGGTGCCGCAAAGATCCCAACAAAGATACAGGACGGTTCGGTCTGGATCGCCAAGGACACGGTCGCCGCCAAGAAGGGCGATGCCATATCGGCGGACACGGCTGACCTTCTGAGCAAGTTAGGGCTCAAGCCGATCATGGTCGGCCTCAAGCTGAGGATGGCCTACGACAGCGGAGTGATTCCGGGCGACGTCCTCTGCATAAACCTCGACGAGTACAAGGCGAACATGAAGGTTGCCGTCGAGTACGCGGTGAACCTCTCGGTCAACGCGGTCTACCCGACAAAGGAGACCACCCCGTTGCTCATAGCCAAGGCATACGCACAGGCAAAGGGCCTCGCGGTGAAGTCCGGAATGCCCATACCCGAGATCATCGGCGAGGTTATGTCGTTGGCAGAGCAACGAGGCAAGGCGCTGGCCGAGGCTGTTTCAAAGAAACATCCTGAGCTCAAACTCTGAGGTGAAGGATTTAAGTATCGAAATTTGCGTATAACACACGCTTTGGTTGGGGGTGATTAAGATCGAGTATATTTACGCTGGCCTGCTCCTTCACAACGCGAAGAAGCCGATAAACGAGGAGAACCTCAAGAAGGTCCTCACCGCTTGCGGAGTAAAAGTGGATGCGGCGCGGGCAAAGGCACTGGTAGCAGCTCTGAGCGAGGTCAACATCGATGAGATCATCAAAGCAGCAGCGGTTCCAGTGGCGACAGCCCCAGTAGCAACAGCCGCTCCGGCGGCTCCGGCAACAGAGGCAAAGAAGGAAGCCAAGGAAGAGGAGAAGGTTGAAGCCTCTGAAGAGGAAACGGCCGAAGGACTTGGTTCCCTCTTCGGTTGAGCCTCAGATTTGGCGCCAGAAATTTCCTATATGGGGCAAAAGGCCTCTTTTTTACTTACTTTTAACATTTAAGCACTTCTCTTTCTGTTTAATCGTCAAACATTTATACTCATATTACCTATTGTTTGGATAGCGATCTCTTTTTAAAATTATAATGATTAAAAAATTAACTATTTAAAAACGTCTAGTTTTCTATATAGTTAATATGTGCTAGATAATACCGATTGTTATTCTTACTTTAAAAAGGTATTTACAGTTAAAACTATCATTGTTTTTGTTACAACTCTAAAAAACTACTCTGAAAAACGACACTTTTTTAAACTTCTTCTTTAATAGAATGTGTAGGAGTCGATCCATAGTGGATTATATGAGGCAAAGGACTCTACTGGTAGTGGTAAGTGGATACATTTTAGCACCCCTCTCCTCTTCCCAGAGACTTAATCATAGGACTGGTGATGTAAGCTATGGTAGAAGGACTGATGTGCATAAAATCGAAATGCATTAGGATTGAGTGTACAGGAATTAGAAAATAAAGAATTTGGTGATTATTGTGAATTTACGATCTAATGTTGTTAGGGATGTGGAAAAAATGAATAAAAAAGTAGTACTTCTGGCGTTTTTACTGCTCTTAGTTCTGGCTGGATTTTTTGCAACTCCTGTTAGAGGTCAATCGGATGATACCTACACCCTCACGGGGCATGTTAGAGACCTCGATAATAAACCCATCGCTGGCGTGCATGTCAGCATATGGAACTCGACTTACTCGTATCCTGGTGATGACACCGACGTTAATGGTTATTATATAATAATAGCACAGCCGGAAACCTATGAGTTCGGCTGTGATAAAGGAAATAGCACTTATTGGGAACCTGAACTGATTCTTGACGGTAACAAAACTAAGGATGTCACCCTTGTTCCTACCTTTAACATTCAGAAGATTGGTCCGGACCATTTGGGCACATTTACCGACGGCATGGCCCTCTTCACAAGGGTGAACATTACCGACCCCAATGCAGGCTTTGCTCCTGTCCCCAATCTCCCGCCAAGCGTTTTTCAGTTCATAGTATGGAACTGGGACCAGACGCCTGCAACAAGGCAAGAAATCTTCCCAGCACCAATCGTCGGTAACGAGGGCAACGGCGTATACAACGTAACCTGGGCAGTAAATACATCCCTCCCCGTCTTCACCAACGGCACCCACTTCTCCCTCGAAGCACGCGTGGGTGGAGCAGGCGTTGGCTGGGGCTTCGACGTCATAACAGGAACAGTCTACCACGTCACCGGATACGTCACTCTCCTTAATGGTACAGCAGTGGTTGGCGCCCACGTAGGTTTGTGGAACGGGACCAACTGGTACGGCATCGACGCTGACAACGGCGGCTTCTACACCCTGGCTGTCCCACAAGGCACCTACGAGTTCGGCTGCGGCAAGGAGGGCTTAGGCTTCTACTGGGAGCCCGGCTTTGTCGTTGACAGTAATCAAGTAAAGAACGTCACCTTAACCCCGTCGTTCAACATGCAGCAGGTCGGAGGCTTCCTCGGAACCTTCGCTAACGGCATGACCCTCACAGCAAGGATAAACATAACAGATCCAAACAACGGCAACGCCCCGGTCACCAACCTTCCGGCAAGCGCCTTCCTGTTCATGGTATGTAACTGGAACACCCAGCCATCATTAAAGCAGGACATAACCTCATTGGCTACCGTGGGCAATGAAGGGAACGGCGTATACAACGTAACCTGGGCAGTAAATACATCCCTCCCCGTCTTCACCAACGGCACCCACTTCTCCCTCGAAGCACGCGTGGGTGGAGCAGGCGTTGGCTGGGGCTTCGACGTCATAACAG
>Ga0233423_10000309_pt1 | contig 27073 bp, 26 predicted proteins | sample Watercolumn_Mata_FD_180713 | JGI IMG/M metagenome (GOLD analysis project Ga0233423, IMG submission 180713) | Freshwater microbial communities from Lake Matano, South Sulawesi, Indonesia - Watercolumn_Matano_2014_112_MG | ecosystem: Environmental > Aquatic > Freshwater > Lake | place: Indonesia...
TCTGGTATGGGATCCTCTGCAGGATCACCTTCAAGACCTGAGACGTAAACATGACCTTCATCTCGCGCGGAACGCCTGGGAGGGAGAAGATCATCGTCCCTCTGTACTCTACGAAGACCCCTGGCGCAGAACCGCATTCGTTGACCAACGGGTGAACCCCCACAGGCATCATCGCCAGCTTGTACCTCGACGGAGTCATCTTCAATTTCATGGCGCGGTACTTCGCCTGGACGAGCCGCATGGCCTCCTTGTTGATCTCCTTTGGAGCGTTCAGCGCAGCAGCGAGGCCATCTATTGTCAGGTCATCGTATGTGGGCCCAAGTCCTCCAGTCGTTATGAGGATTGAGGGCCTCCTCCCAAGGGACTCCGCAATGGTAGAGGATATTTCGCCAACCGTGTCTCCCGCCACGTTTATCCTAGTGACGGTTATTCCAAGGGCGGTAAGCTGGCTGGCTATCCAGGATGCGTTCGTGTTGACGGTCTTGCCTATCAACAGCTCCCTGCCTAAGGTGATTATCTCGGCGTTTATATCCAACACCCGGCGCTACTTCTTTGTGGACCACCACTTCAGGTACTCCTTTCGCCGCCTCTCCTTCTCCTCTTCAGGGTTGGCAGCCACGTATTTGGCCCTGATATCGTCTATCTCCTCGCGGGTAACTGCAAGTCCACAGCTCTGACAGACGTACCTCTTATGAATAGAGTCAAACTTCAGCTCTCCACCACACTCAGGACAGGCACTCATGAAGACGCCCCAAGTTGTAATCGCATCACGTGTATTAATAAGTATACTTTTTCCGGATAATTCCCATACGCTCACATGGTGACGTTGGTTAATCCAGCAGCCTCTGCCATAGCCACTGCCCTCCTCCATTCAGAGGGCGTCAGCCGTTTGGAGAGCTCGGGCAACTCCCCTGCCCTCCAGTGCGGGGTGTACTGATCCATCAGGTTCACCCGGGTATCCTTCCCCAGCTCCTCCGAGATGAAACTCAGTATGCGCGATAGGCAACAGTCGAGGTGACCCGGGAGCACCAAGACGCGTATGAGCAGCTCCCCGTACCTCTTCGCAGCCCGTAGGTTCCTAGTCACGGTCTCCCAGTACCTTGGGGCATCGGAGATCCTCTCGGCGCACCTGTCCGAGCCGTATTTGAAGTCGATCTTGTAGAGGTCCACCACCCCCCTCAGCAGCTCCAAAGACTCCAAGCTGTAGTGACTGTTGGTGTTGAAGAAGACGGGCGTGTTCTCTTTCTCGTATAGAAGGACCCCGAGCCAGAAGGGTATTTGGGGTATCGGATCGCCGCCCACCCAGTTCTGGTTCCTACAGCCATCCCTCCTCGCGATGTCGATGAGCAGGGCCACCTCCTTCTGGAGGATGACAGACCCCTCCTCGAACTGCTGGCTTATGCTCCAGTTCTGGCAGTGGAGGCACCTGAAGTTACAGCCCAAGCTAACTCGGCCGACCTCCGGGCATATGCTGTGGGTCGTATACCGTAAAGCTTGGGACCACCTCAGGCTCCTCGCCCATGTGCTCGAAGTAGGACGAGACCTTCGTCTCTTCCCCGACCCTGCAGTAGCCCAGCTCGCCCCTGAGCCTGTTCTTCATGCACCTCCGCTCGCAGAGCACGCATGATTCGAGGATCCGCCTTCCGAGGAGGTGCTTTAGGTGGAGCAGGGATCTCGTGGGAGGGTGCAGATCGCCAATCTTTACCTTGCCCCTATCTAGGGACTCCTCGAGCTCGGCCTCACTCACCAACGCCCTTTCATGTACCATCCAGAGTTCTTCTGTCGAGGAGTCGCCAGAGTAGTCTGCAGGGATCATGCGGCTTATGAGAAACTTGGCGATGCGCCTGTTCTTGACCACATCGACGTAGCGTGGGAGGGCGGAAAGCACCTTCGGGTCCTCCAGCGCGGACGCCGCGTCAGGACGTACCAACACCCAGATACCGATCACCTCCTATTCGAGTCTAGACCACGACGTTTATCTCTTCACCACAGAAGGCGCAATTTCTTCCCTTCAGGTTGATTGACATGACCTCGAAGCCTGATCGGTCTATTACCTTCTTCCCGCAGCGCGGGCAGTAGGTGTTCTCGTACTTGTGGCGCATTACGTTGCCGAGGTAAACGTACTTCAGACCGATGTCCTTTGATGCCTGCCAGAGCTCCTCCAGATAGGAGACCGTGGGCGGGCCATGACCATTATATTTGTAGCTGGGGAAGAACCTGAGTATGTGGAAGGGGGTCTCCTCGCCCAGCTCGTCGTGTATCCACTTCACGAGTTTTATGAAGGGCTCTTTCGCGTCGCCCCCGCCCGTGACTATTAGGTCTGTTATCTCGATGAAGATCTTCTTGCGCTTCATCTCGGCGAGGGCCTGATAGATGGGCTCGAAGTTGGTAACCTTGCAGAAGTTTCTGTAGAAGTTGGGGTCGCCACTACCCTTGAAGTCCACGGTGGCAGCGTCCAGATACCCGTCTATCGTGTCGATCGCCTCGGGGGTCATGTAGCCGTTAGTGACGAAGGTGTTGTAGAGCCCCTCCTTGTGGGCGAGTTTGGCGGTGTCGTAGGCGTACTCGAAGAATATGGTCGGCTCGGTGTAGGTGTAGCTGACGGAGCCGCAACCCGTCGCCTTCGCCATAGCCACTATACTCTCGGGCGGCAGATCCTCCCCCGTGATCTCCTTCTCCTGGCTTATGCTCCAGTTGTCGCAGAAGATGCACTTGAAGTTGCATCCCACGGTAGCGACCGAGAAGGCCGTCGTCCCCGGGTGGAAGTGATAAAGTGGCTTCTTCTCGATGGGGTCCACTGCGTACGAGCAGGCCTTTCCGTAGACCAGCGTGTAGAGGGTACCGCCCCGGTTCTCCCGTACGGCGCAGACGCCCCTCTTCCCCGGCTGTATGGTGCACCTCCAGCCGCAGAGGTTGCACTTCACTACGTCGGAGGCAAGTTTCTCGTAGAGCATGGCCTCCAATCCGATCACTCCATAAAACTCTTAAACGAGGCGAAAGATAAGAGTTTGGAGAGTGATGACATGATCGTCGTTCCCGGACCGTCGTCGCCCAAGGTCGGCGAGAGGGTAGCCCAGATAATCGATGCCAAGAAGGTCGGGGTGGATTACAAGAACTTCCCAGACGGCGAGTCCTATATACGTCTGACAGAGGGTGTGAGGGACGAGAAGGTCGTTTTGGTTCACACAACGTACCCACAGCCGGACAAGAGGGTGCTTGAGCTTCTCCTTTTGATCGATGCACTGAAGGACCTTGGGGCGGCCAAGGTGATGGTCGTTGTCCCGTACATGGCTTACTCGAGGCAGGACACCAGGTTCAGGGACGGCGAGGCGGTGAGCATTAATACGATATTCAGGCTGATAGAGGCGGCCGGCGCTGACGAGTTCTATACGGTAGATATTCACAAGGAGTTCTCTCTGGGTGCATTTAAGATCAAGGCAAAGAACCTCTACGCCACCGAGGTCATAGCGGATCACCTCAAGGGCATGGGGCTTGACGAACCGTACGTCCTCGCACCAGATAAGGGAGCACTAGACATCGCGAAGAGGATTGGTAAGAGGCTCGGGGCTGAGTATGGGAACTTCGAGAAGGCGAGGGACAGGATCACGGGAGCAATTACGGTCAAGGGCGAGAGGATTGACGCCAGGGGTAGGGACGTGGTGATAACCGACGACCTCATCAGCACCGGCAGGACTATCGCCAACGCCTGCAAGATCTTGAGGGAGGGAGGGGCGAGGAGGGTCATAGCCGTCTGTTCGCACCCACTACTGGTCGCGGGCGCCTACGAGAGGATGAAGGGCGCGGGGCTGGACGAGGTGCTGGGGACGGACACGGTGGACAGTGAGGTGAGCAAGATCCCCGTGGCGCCCCTTATTGCCAAGGAGTTCAGGTAGTTTTGGTGAGGCAGTCAAACCCTGAGAAGCTCCTCCTGTTACTGTCGGGGGAGCACCCCACCATACCCTACTCCGAGGCCTGTGCCGTGCTCCAGACAGAGGGCGGGAGGTTCCACCAGGTCTCGCGGCACGATCAGGTCTTAGTACTCGATGCAGAGGGCGGGGCCAAGGATGCGATCGTGGGGAGGGCGGCGTATGTCATGGAGGGCGGGAGGTTCATTCTGCATTCAGAGCCATCCGAGCTTGTTTTTGAGAGGTGTTGCGGGGGTGCGGACTGGGGCTTTCTGGAGGGCAGGAGCTTTGGCGTCAAGGTGAAGAGGGTCAAGGAGTACTGGAGGGGGATAGGCACTCAGGAACTGCAGGGGATCGTGGGGGAGATCGTGAAGGGGGGAACCGACTCGAGGGTCGACCTTAAGAGACCTGAGGTATGGGTACGCGGGGTCGTGACGGACGGCGGGGTCTTCCTATACACGCTGGACTTCCAGACGGACAGGAGGGCATTCGCCGCCAGGAGACCGAAGACGAGACCGTACTTCCACCCCGGCGTGCTCGATCCCAAGCTCTCGCGGGCGTTCGTCAACCTCTCTAGGGTCAAGAGGGGCGAGGTCTTTCTCGATCCATTCTGCGGCACTGGAGGGTTCCTGATAGAGGGCGCGCTCGTGGGGTGTCACGTCTGCGGCGTAGACTTGGACATGAGAATGGTGCTTGGGGCACGGAGGAATCTGAGGCACTACGGGCTTGAGGCCGACCTGATACACGGGGACGCGAAGAACCTCCCACTCAAGAGGGCTGACGGAATGGCGACTGACCCGCCCTACGGCAGGGGAACGTCCACGAGGGGGGAGAACGTCAGGGACATTCTCTCAGATTTCTTCAAGGACGCCCACCGTGTGCTTAAGGAGGGGAGCTACCTCTGCACAGCCGCGCCCATAGAACTGAATCCTTCGGACCTAGCCAGGAAGACGGGCTTCAGAGTTCATGAGGAGCACAGCATGAGAGTTCATAAGTCCCTGACGAGGTCTATAGTAGTAGCAGAGAGGCACTCGAGATGAAGGTGACGGTGCTCGGATCGGCGGCAGGCGTCCCCACCCCGGAGAGGGGGCTTCCCGCAATTCTGGTGGAGGTGGAGGGGGAGCTTGTACTCTTTGACTGCGGCGAGGGGACCCAGAGACAGATGATGAAGGCAGGGTACGGCCTCTGCAGGAGGATGAGGATCTTTATCACCCACCTCCACGGCGACCACATCTTCGGGCTCCCGGGGATGATACAGACCATGAACCTGCTTCACAGGATACACCCGCTGGAGGTCTGCGGACCGCCGGGCCTGAAGGAGTTCATCGAGGAGACCACGATAGCTACGATGTCCGAGCCTGTCTTCGACCTCTCGGTGCACGAGGTGAGCGAGGGGGAGATATTCAGGGGGAAGAGGTATAGGATAGAGGGCGCCTGGGGGGACCACTCGAGGGCGAGCATGGCATACCGCATGGTTGTTGGGGAGAGCCTCGGCAGGTTCAAACCCGGAGGGGCAAGGGCGCTTGGAGTTCCTGAGGGGCCATTGTGGAGCGTGTTAAAATCTGGGAGGAAGGTCACGTTGGAGGACGGACGGGTGGTAGAGCCGAAGGACGTTCTAGGCAAGCATCTTCCGGGGAAGGTCATAGTCTACAGCGGGGACACGAGGTTCTCACAGAACATTGTTAGGCTGGCCTCGGGGGCGGATATACTGATACACGAAGGGACGTTGGCATCAGACTTGACAGACTGGGCAGAGATGGAGGGGCACTCCACCGCGGAGAGAGCTGCCCGGGTCGCAAAAGAGGCAAAGGTGAAGAGGCTGGTTCTGATCCACATCAGTGCCAGGTACCAGGACGCCCGCGTGCTGGAAGGTGAGGCAAAGAAGATCTTCCCCAACGTGGAGGTCGCACAAGACCTCAAAGTCTATGAGTTGAAGAGCTGACGAGCCTTTATCAGCGAGGCTTTTCCGTCCTTTAGGTTATTGGCCTCGACCACGGCTGTAATTTTATTGAGGTTGAGGTTGGACCGCAATAGGTCCCAGTCAATTGTGCCCGCACCAACAACCATGTGGTCATCGTTGGTGCCCTTATTGTCGTGGAGGTGGATGTGGATTATCCTGTCCTTCATAGTCTCCATGAACGATCGTAGCTGCGATACCGTGTTTGCATGCCCCACGTCGAGCGTCATGTAGAGGGGCAGTCCATCATTTACCAGTGCCTGGAACTCTGTCGCGGTCTGAAGAAAACAGGGGGTATTCGATGGCATGTTTTCCACCGTCACCTTTACGCCGATGTCCTCCCCGTAGGCGATGATCTTCCGCAGAGACTCCTTGTTGAGTTCCCAGTTTATCTTCGGTACGAGGTACTCCAGCGGGCTGCGTATGCCAGGGTGCACCACCACCAGCTCCGCCTCTATCTCGGAGGCGTGCCGGATAGACTCCATGACCATACGGTTCGAGAGGGTCCTGAAACGAGCGTTCGAGGCGGCGATATCCACATCAAGGATCGGGGAGTGGACGGTGTACGATATGCCGTTTGATCTTTTTATCTCCCTGAGCTTCTTGATCCTGCTCTTGTTCATTCTGTCTTTCCAGTCCTCGAGGATCTCCAGCACCTCAATTTTAAGGTCCAGCAGTTCGTCTAATACTGAGTACGTCTTTCCGAACGTGCATAGCGTGGAGATCCCGATTGGCATAGCTCATCGACGGGCACGCCGTCTACTGTCCTTGTTGCGAGCCATTCTATTAATGACTTTGGATCGTCTGTGGATACGTGGAAGGTGATTGGGCCTAGCGGGGATTCGCCCACGGGCATGCAGAAGGCGATGTGCCCGGCGAGGGCGACCTGCTTGTTTATGTGGAAGGTTATGGTGGAGCCCTCAACGCCCCTCAACATGAGCTTCCTAGCTGCATCTAGGGTTCGCTCCCTCCTCAGCAGGGAGCGGAGCTTCGTGAGTAGGGATTCGTTACCCTCCTGCACCAGGTAGGTGTGCCTGCCCTGCGACCACCTCTTGAAGGCGGTGGAGCCGGTGAGGTTGGATGCGGCCTCCATTACCTTGGACTCGTCCTCGGTGGGGTTCAGCTCGACCTCAACTAAGACCTTTGTCTCCACGTTTCATCACCTTGAAGAACTTCTTGGCGGATCTCTGCAGGTCCTCCACCGTCCCCTCATTTACGAAGACCTTGTCGGCGAGGGCTATTACGGAGCCGAGCCCCACGATCAGCTCCCTGAGGTCCCGCCCCCTGAATGTCTTGATATCCTTAGGGTCGTCGGGCCTCCCGCGCTTGAGGAGGCGTTCGAACCTCGTCGCCGGCGAGGCGTGGACCGCTACGAGGCAGACCTTGCTGTTCTTCTTGAAGTAGGTCAGCTCGTCCATGCTCCTGACGCCCTCGATGACGGATAGCGGCTCGTTCTTAATATTCGCGAGGCACCTCTTAGCCACAACGTCGTTCCCCTCCTCCTTTCTGAGCTTGAGCATAAGTGCGCCGAGGGTCGCCGGGGTCTTGGCAATGCCCCTGGCAGCCGCCTCCTCCCTTATCACGTCTCCCATGTTGACTACTTTGAAGCCCAGCGACTTTGCAGTATCGGAAATTATGGACTTCCCCGACCCCGGCATGCCGGTTATGCAGAATATCATGATGTTCACTATCCAAGAAATTAATTAGTACTATGCATATAACGATTTATCTGCTGGTGCTGTTTCATGGAGGTCGTCAGGGCTTTCCTCGCGCTGGAGGTGGCCGAGGACGTAAAGGAGGGGATAATGGAACTGGAGGGGAAGGTAAAGGCGAGCGGGGCGGACGTGAAGCTGGTGGAGCGGGAGAACCTCCACGTTACGATGAAGTTTTTGGGCGACGTAACGACAGATGCGGTGGAAAGGGTTTACGAGGCTATGAAGACGGTGAAGGAGGCCAAGTTCCCGCTGGAGGTCAAGGGCACGGGCGTCTTTCCCAACCCCCGCATAGTCCGTGTACTCTGGGTAGGGGCGGGAACTGGTGGAGAGAAGGTAGTCTCGATATTCAGGCAGCTGGACTCTGAGCTGGTAAAGAGGGGGTTTCCGAGGGAGAGGGACTTTACTCCCCACATCACCATAGGCAGGGTCAGGTCGCACAGGAACAAGGAAGATCTGCTGAGGGCTATCGATGAATATAGGGGCAGGGTGTTCGGTACCACCGCCATCGATAAGATAGTTCTGAAGAAAAGCGTCCTGACGGCGAGCGGTCCGGTCTACTCGAACTTAAGGGAGGTAGAGCTTGGAGGATGAGCGAAGAGATTGAGAGGATAAGGGCAGAGGTGGCAGAGAGGGTCTCTCCTAAGGCCAAGGACCGTGCGGAGATAGATAGGGTGCTACGGAAGGTATCGTCGAGGATAAAGAGGGAGGCAAAAAACCGAAAACTCCAGGTGAGGGTGGAGGTCGAGGGATCGATAGCGAAGGACACGTGGGTCGCCGCCGACAGGGACATCGATGTATTCATAATATTCCCGCACGGGGCCAGCAGGGAGGTCGTGAAGGAGGAGGGGCTCAAACTTGCGAAGGCGGGCGCAGGCGGGTTGTGGAGGCTCGGCTACGCGGAGCACCCCTACGTCGAGGTTGAGATGGATGGGTGTAGGCTGGACATAGTGCCGAGCGTTGAGATCCGCGACGGCGACAGGCCCATCACGTCCGTGGACAGGACGCCGCTGCACACTCACTTCCTGCTCGAAAAGTTGAGCCCGAAGATGAAGATGGACGTGAGGGTGCTGAAGCAGTTCATGAAGGGCATAGAGGTCTACGGGGCCGAGCTGAAGGTCGGCGGCTTCTCAGGGTATCTATGCGAGCTACTTGTCCTCAACTACGGGAGCTTCGAGGGAGTTGTGAGGGTGGCCGCTGAGTGGAGGGATAAGACGGTGATCGACTATATGCACCACTACAAAGAAGGGGAGGCAGGAAAGGTCTTCGATGCGCCCCTCGTCATAGTGGACCCCGTGGACAGGAGGAGAAACGCGGCCGCGGCTGTCACCTACCAGTCCTACTCCATGTTTATCGCTGCCTCGAGGTGGTTCCTTACGCGGCCGGCGATGGACTTCTTCTTCCCGAAGCCGGAGACTGCAGGCTTCTCAGAGGCATCGAAGGTGATAAGAGAGAGGGGCATCGCGGTCGCCGCTATCGTGGTAGGATGCCCCCACCTCCTCTCAGACATACTTTGGGGGGAGATTCGCAAGAGTCTGATGAGGACGGTAGCGATGCTGGACGAGCATGGCTTCAGGGTCAACGACTATACGGCATGGAGCGAGGAGAAGGAGTCTGTGGTATTTCTCATAGAGGTTGAGGGGAGGGGACTCAGGGTGGGAAGGATCCACATGGGACCGAAGGTCTCGTTTGTCGATGAGGCGGAGAGGTTCGTGAAAAAGTATCTGGACGGAAAGAACGTCCTCGCCGGACCTTACGTTAAGGAGGATCGCTGGTACGTGGAGCTGAAGAGAGATCACACCGACCTGAAGGCGCTGATAAAGGAGGAGTTCCTCAAGCTCAGACTAAGCAAGGACGTTATGGCGGAGGTCAAGAAGGGCTTCAGGGTCTTTGTGGACGATGAGCTAGCGACGCTGTGTAGGGGGAGGAAGGAGCTGGGAAATGTCCTGCTCAAGTTCGTCAGGAAGAGGCCGGCATGGCTGAGGTAATTCCGCTCGAGGACGGGCGGCTGAAGAAGATATTTTCCTACCCACGTTACTCCGAGGAACACTACTGGAAGGTCGTGGAGGACCTCAAGGCAATTGGAGGAGAGGGCATCATATCCGTGGGAAATGTTGATATGGACGGCCTTCGGGTGGTTGGTAAGGGTTGTGTGGGAGTAGTATTTGCGGGTATCCTGAAGGGGGAGAGGGTCGCCCTCAAGGTTTTGAGGGCTGACGCGAACAGGGCCTCCCTGAAGGAGGAGGGCAAGCTCCTGTCAGTGGCTAACGGATGCGGGGTCGGGCCCAAGCTCATTGCCTCTACCGACAGCGTCATCGCGATGGAGTACATAGACGGCAAGTACCTTTCCAGATGGCTCAAGAACCCGCATGTAGCAGAGGAGGTGAGATACATCGTCTGGGAACTGCTCAGTCAGTGCTACCGACTTGACGAAAGGAGGCTTGACCACGGCGAGCTCTCGGACGCGAAAAAGCACATCCTGATAGACCGACGGGGCAGACCATACATGCTCGACTTCGAGACGGCGAGCATGAACAGAAAGTGCAGGAACTTTGTCTCAATGCTCAGCTACCTGTTCTTCAAAGGGTCGATCGCCACCCTCATTGGTAGGTACTTGTGCTGGGACGGGAGCAGTCTCAGGGGCATGATAAAGGAGTACAAGGACACACCCTCCAAGAATGTTTACCAAGAGATCATGAGAGGATTAGGACTCGACTAAATGCCCTTATTATTAGGAGGATTGTAGATTGATCTGGAGACCACTCTGTGTGGTCGTTGATGAGTGAGAGTCTCTGACTTTTGGATGAGGAGAACTTACACAACTACATGCGCTAAACGACGGTGAAAATCTCTTTATCAAAGAGGAAGACAATATATTTAGGCTGGCTGAAGATAGCCTTACAACGCAGTTCTGATTTAGGGGCCGTAGTCTAGCTTGGTCTAGGATGCAAGCCTGGGGCGCTTGTGATCCCGGGTTCAAATCCCGGCGGCCCCACCATAGAATTCGACATGAAAAAGTCGGTGGAACTACGGAAGGGAGCGCGGTGAGTGTTACCTAAGCCCGTCCAATCCCTTTACCTCATGTTTCTGAAAACCTGCAGTCCTTGCTAACGGTCGACCCGAATCCGTTATCGCCAACGCCACTACTATCTCGTCAGGTTTCGGCGCATCCGGGACGCTTACAGTCATCGTATCGAAGTGCGAGACCACCCATATTGCCCTCTTGCAGACGATGGGCATGTCTATGCTTGTGCCGATGGAGCCTACCTTGGCTGTCGAGGGGATGATGGCCTTGCAGTAATCGACGCCGCCCAGCGCCCTCCTGACCGGCGCCCCGAACTTGGGGTGGAGTATGGCATGCGGGTGCTCCAGCTCGCCGTCGGTTCCAACAATAGATCCCTTTCCATAGCCCTCAATGCGCTCCTTGGCCTCCTCCGGCGTGATGCCGAGCGCGCCAAGAGCCGCATGGACCAGCAGATCCCCTAGTTTCTCGCCATAGTCGTACAAAAGGCGCAAGTCGTCAACGTATCTCCCTACGAATGGGTTCTTTATCACGGCGATGGCAGCTGCTTTCCGCGCAGGTTTCTCCAGTTTCTTGTCGGCCTCAAAGCGCGTCTCTTCCACTACTATAAGAATCTTCTGGACGATCAACTCTTCCAGCATCTCAACAACCTCTTATCAGCACATAATTATGCCGATGTATTTAGAACTTTGCCCACAGGTAGAAGGGAGGAGACATATCTCCAGAGAATCCAGCAGTTTGTCCCGGAGGTAAACAGGTAAGTCGCTAAATTGATGTAATCAAATCATAATTTTTGGTCTACATTCGAGCTTTATCAACACTTTTTGATAGTTTTGTTTGAAAAACTCTATAAGCATGGTACTCTCAAGATACTATCGAGGAAGCAGTTACGGACCCCTCCTCGCGGTTGCAAGGCAACCCCCTACCCCATGCCATGGAAGAGTTTGAGCTGTACCCCAAAGTGTGCACTCTCCTCTCCGAGAAGGGCTACTCCACATACCAGAGCTTCCCCCACGGCAGGTACAGCCCGTTCGAGGTCGATATACTAGGCTTCAAGAGGGAGGTGGAGGAGATCTTCATGGTCGAGGTAAAGCTTTGCCACATCAACAAGGCCGTCCGACAGGGCATGAACCGGTTGCCCTACTCCGACTACGTATCGCTGGCCTTCCCCCAGGCCTACGCCGATTATGTGTACAATAAGTTCAGGCTCTCGCTGGAGAGTAAGGGGTTCGGGCTCATCGCCATAGACGGCACGGCAAAGGAGATGATCCCTCCCAAGAGGTCGACCCACCTGAAGGCGGTATTCAAGAAGAGCCTCCTCAGGGAGGTTTACAAGAGGTTTTTCATACAGCCTACGCTGTAGGAATTATCGATAGAAAAATGGTGTTCACAATTATCGATAGAAAAATGGTGTTCCCAAAATAGAGACCGCAGTTGAGATCGACTTTGAGGGGGAAACAGGAGTTTGATGCCCGCCATGGTGAGCATCTAGTCCGGCTTTCCTATGCACCGACTCGCCTTTGGCCGTTGCGTCGGATTTTGCCCAGACGCCCTGGATCGTCCCATCTATGCATCCTGTCCGTTGCACCGTAACAGCGCCGTTTCCCTCTCCAGCCCGAAGACCGAAGAGGGCGCGGTTTCTGTTTTGGTACCGTTACAGGCTCGTTCCGATCTCAACTGCGGCGTAATACCTTGCACGCCCAGAACATTTAATCATTATTACACAGTTCATGTCAAAAAATGATGTTGTCGTTGGTGATGGAACTTGATGTAAGGGTGGTAAGTGCAATTTTCAGCCATGTCAAACGATCCAAGAGGCTCCGCCATTTTTTCTATCGTGTGAATCAAGTTTTTATGATCATTTGAAATCGAAATTGTTTATTGAACAATTTTATAAATTAGAGTTTTTCGAAAAAATATTAGAGTCATAAGGGCACACAAAAGTCACGTGCTTTTATGCCGGTTTAATTCACGCAGGTGACTTATTGTAAGGGAGACCACCTCCGGCCAGTTGCAGGCTCCATCTCTTCCAATGCCTGGACACGTGTCGTCATATATAATAAGGTATTTTTCGCCGTCCTCGCCTCTGAGGCGGATTGCGGCATCCGGAACTTGTATCCCAAAACGCTCCAGATCGGCCGCAGGGATAGCGAAGAATGGATAGACCCTGCACAGCTTGGGGCGTGATTCGTATATTTTGCAGGCATTACCCTCCAAAAGACAGCAGGTAAGATTTGAACCATCCATAACCTTCTTTGTCGTATGCCATTTTAGATCAGTATTGTCGCTGAGGCGCGCCATCTCCTCATCGCTCAACATCACGTCAAGGGAACAGCAACGGGCACACCTTGAACATTTGAAGCGTGTTGAAGGTGTAACAAAGTTAAAGTACACCATAATCGTTCATCCCATTATAAGCAAATGCTGTAAAAAAGGTTATTTATCATAGTTAGACGAAAGCGACAGCTTCGCCAGAGCTTAGTAGCAAAGTTTTTAAAAGATAATACATCATTAACCGATTGAGCGGCCGTAGTCTAGCCTGGTCTAGGACGTCGGCCTTCCATGGACCATAGAAAATCCGAAGAACGCCGAGGACCCGGGTTCAACTCCCGGCGGCCGCACCATCCTAACTGAATGAGAGCCGATAAGTCTTATTTTTTAAGAATGCTTATTCGGTAAATCCTGAGAGGAGTGACCCACTACTTTCATCTTAGACCGTTGTTTATGCGCTCAGAAGGATCCCCACCGTTTCCAGCAATGCCGTGATTGTGTGTAAGGAAACAGCGCTGAAGGTCAACCTGGAGTAACGCACCTTCCTTCCACCCACCGCCTGCCTCGCAAGGACTATGGCAACGAGGGCAATTGGGACGAAAAAGAGCGCGAGCGCCACCAGTGCCCCCAGCGCGCACATCACGATGCCGCCGACGAGAAGGATAGGGCGGCTAAGGCGTATAAAGGAGGCAAATTTTCTGGTAATCACAGATCAATACCTTAACGAAGTCTTTTTTTATCTATTCGCTTGTCAGGGGGTTAGAAGGAGCTAACGGTGCTTGAAGGCATCCAAGCCCAGATATCTCGCTCGCGATCCCAACAGCTCATCTATCCTCAGGAGCTGGTTGTACTTGGAGACTCTCTCCCCCCTTGCAGGGGCACCCGTCTTTATCTGTCCACTGCCCAAGGCAACTGCAAGGTCGGCTATGTAGCAGTCCTCGGTCTCCCCTGACCTGTGGCTGACCACCACCGTGTACTCGCTCTTAACGGAGAACTTGGCGACTTCTATTGACTCCGTGAGGGTGCCTATCTGGTTCACCTTGAGGAGGATGGAGTTGGCGGCACCCATCCCCACACCCTTTCTGACCCTCTTCATGTTGGTGACGAAGAGGTCGTCACCCACGATCTGTATCCTGTTTCCCAGTCTTTTGGTAATCGACACAAATGAATGGTAATCGTCCTCTTCGAAGGGATCCTCGATGGAGATTATTGGATACTTTTTTACCAGACCTGAGTAGTAGTCCAATAGTTCGCCAGGCGAGAGCGTCTTGCCATCCACCGAGTACTTGCCGTCCTTGAAGAAGCTGGAGGCGGCAGCGTCGATGGCCAGCTTCACTTCCTTTTCATAGCCCGCCTTCTCTATGGCATCTACCAGCGAGCCGAAGGCATCCCCTGCCTTTGAGATGGGAGGGGCAAAACCGCCCTCGTCCCCGACGTTTATTGCCAACGGACCGTAGCGGTTCTTGAGGATCTTCTTGAGCTCCATGTAGACCTCAGAGCCTATCCTCAGGGCCTCTCTTATGGATCCCGCGCCGGCCGGCACAATCATGAACTCTTGGATCGCCAGGTTGTTCCCTGCGTGCTTTCCTCCGTTTATGATGTTCATGAGGGGCACAGGCAGGATCCTCGACCCTTTGTTCAAGTGTTCGAAGAACGGCACCTTTGCGGTGTCTGCCGCGGCCTTCGCGACGGCCAGCGAGACTCCGAGTATGGCGTTCGCTCCCAGCTTGGACTTGTTCTCCGTCCCGTCGAGCTGGATCATCTTCGCGTCAATCTTGGAGAGGGAGCGAGAGTCCATTCCGATGACGGCAGGAGCAATGATCTCGTTCACGTTGCGGCAGGCCTTGAGAACGCCCTTTCCGTGGTACCTCTTCCCTCCGTCCCGCAGCTCGATAGCCTCATATGTACCGGTGGACGCCCCCGACGGGACAGACGCCCTGCCGAAACCGCCCTCCGTGAACACCTCTGCCTCGACGGTCGGGTTGCCCCTCGAGTCGAGGATCTCCCTGGCCATTACCCTTTTTATCGTGAATTTGCTCATTTGTAGATCACTCTAACGGGTAGCGATCCAGCTGGCTGAGCACGTACTCCCTTATGGCGCTTGGCTTTCGGGCCTTGCCGACAGCCTTGCCCTTCGCCATCACCTTCTCAAGCATAGGTCGCATCTCTCCGCCGCATAGATCGCATCTACGGACCTTCTCGCTGAAGAGCGTCACCCTCCAACTGTAGCACTTCTCGCAGCACCAAGCCTGCTTCCTACCGGCATACTTCCCGCGCTTTGCCACGGGTCTCCCGTCTATCTCAACGATGTCCATTGAGAAGTCTATGGTGGGGGCGTTTGCCACCGAGGTGCCCACGCCAAACCCGTCAACAGGACCCTCGGCGAGGCTCGAGACGGACTTCTCGTCCAGCCCTCCTGAGACATAAATCTTCACGTTCTTGTACCCCCTGATGTCGAGCTCCCACCGCACCTCCCTCACTATTTCAACGAAGTCACCCCGCCTAGAGCCAGGAGTGTCCAGCCTCACCCCGCGGAGGCTCTTGCCTAGGGTCTCTGCTGCGAGTATGGACTCGAACTTCTCGTCGCAGAGTGTGTCCACCAAGGCTATCCTAGGGACGCCCTTCTCCACCACCTCGTCGAAGGCCCTCCACGCAGCTTTTTGATCCCCAAAGAGGAGTATCATCGGGTGGGGCATGGTTCCAGCCGGTTTTATGCCTAGCAGTTTGGCACCGGCCACGCCAGAAACGCCGTCGAACCCGCCTATATACGCAGACCTGTCAAGCATGGGTGCCAAGGCTGGGTGCATGCGCCTTATGCCGAAGGCGAAGACTTCCTTGCCCCCTGCCGCCTTCTTAACCCTAGCGGCTGAGGTGGCAACGCCGGAGGCTTGGCAGAGGAGTCCTACCGTGGCGGTCTCCACGCTCACGAAGGAGTTGTACTTGCCGACAACGGCCATCTGGGAGAGGCGGAAGTCCCTTGAGTCCTTCGTTGGGAAGATCGTCCCCTCCGGCAGGGCATAGATGTCCACCGGCAGACCCTCGTAGAGGTTGAGGACCTCGTCAAGACCGCAGAGGACGCCCCACTTCCACTCCTCGGGAAGTTTGCCGACCGTCACCTCAGCCACGACCGGCTTGTCTATCCCCTTCGCCTCGAGGACCTTCTTCGTCCTCAGGTAGTAGATGTCCGAGGTATCCCCAGACCTGATCTCCTCACCGGTTGCAACATTAAACCGCCGCATAATGATTCCCCTGTTGGAACGTACGATAATAAAATTGGTAGGGCGCCCTTAAATATGCTTCATTCGTAGTCCTCGATGGAGAGTTGTTTCGTCCCCCTCTTCGACTTTACCATTGACCACTCTTCCTTCGTGACCAACCCTCCCACCTGCTCCTTGATCGACCTGATGCTCTCGGGGCCTATCGTGGGGATCCGGTTCAGCTCCGTTGGGGATGCCCTCTTCAGATCGTCGATTGTCTTGAAGCCAGCTGAGAAGAGGGCCCTGGCCCTGACCCTGCCGACGCCCCTGAGCGAGATGAGGGGGAGCAGCTCCTCCTTGACGCCGTTCTCGACCCTTATGGACAGGTTCAGGAGGGGTGTCAATGCCTCCTCGTAGCGCAGGAGCTTGGCCAACTCGTGCGCGGCATGCACGAGCCACTTCGCGGACTCAACGTAGGAGTATATGTCGCCTGACCCCACGTCGAACCTCTCCACGATGCTGTCCTCGGGGGACTCCTCGATCCAGTCCTTCAGCAGCAGGGCGGTCTTGATCTCCTCTAGAAGCATCTCGTACTCGAGACCCTCGTCCTCCGGCAGGTCATACGGCAGGAGGTCGGAGTTGGTCTCGAGGAACGCCTTCAGTGCGTCGAACTCCCTCCTGCGTACGTAGAGCTTCGGCATGTCGGGGGTGTGGCATATCAGCGTAAGGTAGCTTATTGGCGGTATGCCAGACCTTCGGATCTTGAGACCGTTCCTGAGTATGACGGCGGACTTAGGGTCGATGTAGAGCTCGGCGACCCTCTTCCCCAGGGCGGTGGGTATCAGCTTCTTACCATCTGACTTTACCATCCCCTCAGAGGCCAGCATCTCCAGCGACTCAAGCACGGCGCTCCTGAAGGAGTTTATTCCGTACTGGTAGGCGCAGAATGACCTCTCCAGAAAGTCGAAGACGTCCTCCTGGGAGTGCGCCAGACCCATGGTTATGATGGCGAGGATGTGGGATCTGAGGGAGGAGGCCGCCCCGAGCTTCGACCACACCTTCTCGGGATTCGCCAGCACGTACTCCTCGAGCAGGAAGTCCCGCTCCGCCTCGCTCCTTGCAAGGAGGATGGCCTCTCCTTGGCTGTCGTACTTCGGCCTGCCAGCCCTCCCAGCCATCTGCTTCTCCTCAAGGACGGGTATGTTGGTCTGGCCCACCCCGGCCTCGTAGCGCCTATAATCATAGATCAGTACGCGCCTCGCGGGGAGGTTCACGCCTGCTGAGTTATGCACGGAGAAAGACCCCGTATAACTCGAATCGCCATCTACTTCCAAATTATACACTAGCCCTTGATAGTCAGTTTGTCCAATTCTTCTTACGACCATATAGTAATAATCATCGTCTATGAAGTTTATGTTGTAATTTCTGTTACCTTTTAGGGTAAGAGTGCCCTTCATGATCAGTCTGCCAAAACTTGCTAATTGTTTTCCTGAAAGCTTGACTTCATAAAGATCATGCTTACCCATGAAGGCTTGAGTCTTATTCAATCGCCTTTCTCTCTTCATTTTCGAAATTGATGGCATAAATCCGAGCTTTACCAAAATTGTGAATAATTGTTTAGCAAGGATGGGAGAGATGGTAGAATAGCTCACGCATGGCGTCGCATGGCCCTTATAAATCCAACCATCCCCCAGCCACATGCCACGAACCAGAGGAGTGAGCTTCTCCTTTGGTAAAAGGAGAAAATGGTCGGGCAGGTGTTTATTCAGTGCGCTGCCCCCAAAGAGCTCACGAAGTTTTGATGCCAATTGTTTGGAACAGGCCCTTACGACTCTTCTGTTTCTCTCGAAGTCATTGACCATGCACCTCAGCCCTAAGGAGCCTAATGCATCAACAATAATTTTGGTCAAACGTTCCTCCTTTGAATTGAGGGCAAACATGATGGCACCGTTCTTCCCGCAATATCCCTCAGCTACGAATAGACCAAATAATTCAAGAATTTTTTCTGTCATTGGGATCTTGCCAGTTTTTATCCTTGTCCAGTGCTTGCCCACGATGCCAAACTGATTGGCCAATGAGCCGGGAGGCGGCAGGTCTATGAATTCGCTGCTAATTTCGGTCTTTATTCGTGGGAACAAGACCAGATCCCCCTTCCTTAGGTACTTTGCCTCGATCCATTCTGGTCGGGTATATTCCCACCAGTGGACGGTTCGGGTGCGGCTGTGTATGGAACGGCGGCGCCTTGTCACACGAAGCACCTTGTGTTCAGGCGTCATCCTCATAGGGAACTGCCCATAAGTGCTCATCTCCAATAATTTGCCGTCGTAGGGTCTTTGGATGGTAGTGACTACCATTTTAAATTGACCGCTGTGAGTTAGGACCTTATCGTCAGAGTTCAGTTCCTCGATTTTTTTTGGGCCCCCCTCACAGAAGATCTCTTCCCCCCCGGGAAGGCAGAGAGTGGGTGTGGCGCATACGCACTTGATCAGGAAGGAGCGGAAGGCGTCCTCAACGGCCCTCCGCTGCTCGTATGTTAAGCCGGCGTGGTGGAAGGCGACCCCATTGGCGACTACCCTTGCGAGCCTGTCCGAGATGCGGGTCCTCTCCCCCATCTTCAGTATCTTGGACGAGAGATCCATCAGTTTCCTCTCCTCGCTCCGCTTGAGCTGCTTCCTGACGGGCTCCGAGATCCTATTGGCGAGGGATGTGGCGGAGAGCCTGCTACCGGTGAAGACGAGCATCTGGCCGCCGACTCTTATCACGTCCACGGCGAGGAGGGCGACCGGGTCCTTCTCCTCGCCCTCTATCTTCCTGTGCTGACCGTCCTTAAACACCGTGGACTGCTGGAAATATACACCCTCCAGCAAGGGCACAGGCCTCCAGTTACTGGTGATGGGCACGGAGCGGAGCCATTCCGCGATCTCGTTGGCGTTGCTTATGGTCGCGCTGAGGGCGAGGATCTGCGCCTTTGGGTTCAGGAGGCGGAACACCGTCAGAAGCGCCTCAAGGGTCGGTCCCCTCGACCCATCACCAAGCAGGTGGATCTCGTCGGCGACGATTAGAGAGAGTGCGTTCACCCAGCTGGGTCTGTGGCTGAATATGGAGTCCGCCTTCTCGTTGGTCGCGATGATTATGTCGTGCCTCCCGAGCGTGGGGTCGACGTAATCGAAGTCCCCGGTGGAGAGGATAACCTTCACCCCGATCTTTGTGAACTTCTGGAACTCCTCGTACTTCTCGGTGGCAAGGGCCTTCAGAGGAACGAGGTAGAGGACCTTCCCACCCCGCTCCATAATGTGCTTAAGCGCGCAGAGCTCGGCCACCATGGTCTTTCCCGAGGCCGTCGGGACCGCCAAGACGAGGTTCTTTCCCTCAAGAACCCCTGCCTTCACTGCATCCTCCTGCGGCGGGTAGAGCTCGGTTATGCCCGATTCGGTGTAGAGCCTCTTAGCCTCCTCTCGGATTGGGAGCTCCTCGACCCTAATACTACGCCCTCCGATCAGGTCTTCTTAATAAAGCCGGGCTTGGACTCGTAGATAATTCCGTCGTTCATCCACTTCGTGACGGCGTCCTCGGCAAATTTCCTAAAGAACCCTTCAGTTTCAGCCCGTGAGATGAAGGCCTCCCTCTTGATGGGGCCCATCTCGTTCTCCTTCTCCATGGTAATCAAAAGGTCAAAGAGGGCAGAGAGCTTGTCGCTCGCGGACTTGGGGCGGCCAACCATGATCATGTCTATGTCAGCCTTGCCCGTCGCCCGGTCTACCCCAACCTGCATCAGGTATGACCTCATCAGCTTCGTTACCGGTTCCACGTCCTCCTTTCCGACCTCCTTCTTGAGGGCAAGCTTCGCCCTCGCCTCGGAGAGCCTGATGACGGCCTCGAGTTGCCTCATGGTGATCGGCACCGGCGAGTCGGCACCCTCGCCCTTCCCACGCATCTCAAGGAAGAACTCCTCGATCTTCTCGCTCGCCTCTTCGCTCAGCTTCGGGTTGGCGTGCCTTCTCACGAAGTACAGGTACTTCTTCAGGAGGGCGGGGTCGATCATCGACCATTTCTCGATCTTGAGACCTTGGTGGAGCCTCAGGATGTGCTCTGTCATCTCCCTGTCGCGCGCCTCCTCTGGCCTGTCCACCAGTATGAAGATCAGGTCGAACCTTGAGATTATGGTCACAGGGAGCTCGGAGATGTTCTCGGAGATGGTCCTCTGCGGGACGTACCTGCCGAAAGTCGGGTTCGCCGCGGCCAGTATGCTACTCCTAGCGTTGAGCTGGACGACTATGCCCGCCTTGGCTATGCTGATCGTCTGTTGCTCCATCGCCTCGTGTATGGCGGTTCGATCCTCTGGACGCATCTTGTCGATCTCGTCTATGCAGGCCACGCCCTTGTCCGCTATAACCAGGGCGCCTGCCTCAAGGAAGAACTCGTTTGTGTTCTTGTCGCGCATTACTGTCGCGGTAAGACCGGCCGCTGTTGAGCCCTTTCCTGAGGTGTAGACCCCCCTTGGTGCTATCCTCGCTATATACTGGAGCAGCTGCGACTTCGCGGTCCCAGGATCACCCACGAGGAGGATGTTTATGTCCCCCCTGATCTTTATCCCGTCGGGCATTGTCTTGGTGACTCCGCCAGCCAGTTGGTACGCTATGGCCTCCTTGATCTCCTCGTAGCCGTAGATGGAGGGCGCGATGGAACCGAAGATCTTCTGGTAGAGCAGCGGGTCCTTGGCTAGTTCCTTTATCGCCTTCTCGTCCTCAGGAGATATCTGAACCTCCTCGGCGCCCTTCTCGGAGGTCTCTAGGTAGTTGGCCTCAATGCCCGTGGAGAAGGTGGCGAGCCTGAACCCCTTTGCGGTGAACTCCTGCTTTGCCTGGAGTGTGCCGACTAGGGAGATCCTGTCGCCGGGGCGCGATATATCCACTATGTCGCCCTGCAGGACTCCTTCCACGGTCCGGGGCAACTGCCCAGGAGGCAGCTCCTCTGGCCTCTCCTGTAATGATACCATCTGCCAGTCCACGAACGTGGATTCCTCTGGTATTAGCCTGAAGAAGCCCTTCCTCCCGCAGTCCTGGTTTGAGCACTGCGGCGGCATGACCAGAACTGTGCCAGTCTGATCCACCCTCATCTTCTCCCCGCACCTCGGGCACTGGAAGACGGCCACCTTCAGGAGTTGCTTGATCGTCGAGGCTCTCGTGATTATGCCCTCTACCATGGTGAGCTTGCCCATGTGGGTGGACTTCAGCGCCCGGAGCGGCACCACCTCGTCGAGCTTGCGGAACCGGGCTTTGAAGTTCTTCACCTTTGTGGAGTATTGCATATTCTCCACGCGCATGACGTCGTAGATTGCTACGTTCGCCTTCGAGAGCGCCTCTGCCGGCTTGTCCTTGAGATCCGAGGCAAGATCTGGGTCGAAGGAGATAAGGTCGTCGAAGTCTATAACGATGGAGGTCTTCCCCTGGGACGCCATCTGGGATATTGCCTCCCTGTACTTGTACGCCCCCTTCTTGTCCTGAAATGACTTTAGGAAGTTGACAAACCTCTCTCGGTAATCCATGACCTCAGCAAGGACCTCGACCATAACAATCACTTCGACTCTTCGGTGAGGATCTTCTGCCTCCAGTCTTCTATCTCTGATCTCAGAGCGTTGAAGATGGCCCTCTCCTCCGGCTCCAGCGTGTCGATGACGGTCTTAGCAGGGTTCCTCTCGAAGGACAGGTGAAGTATCTTCTGCAGTCTGCAGTTAATAAGGTCTTGCGCCTTCATAAAGGCCTGCCTCTGCTCGTTGAGAGTGGTCTGCGTAGGGTTCTGTTTGATGCTTGAGTTCAGCACGAGGATGAGGTCCCTGAGCTTCGGGTAGAAGTGCGGGGGCAGTTGGGAGAGCGTCTCGTTCCTCTCCTCCTTCCAGCAGAGTTTGTAGAGTTCGCTGGACTTCAGCTGCTGGGTCTCGTCGAGCTTCAGTTTAACGACCCCCTCGGCCTCCAGCGCCCTAGCAGCCCAGAGAGGAAGCTTCGCCTCACTGCCCTCCACGAAGGCGCCCATCTGCAAGCCTCCGATCTTTGTGGCTGGAAGGGGCTTCTGGAAGATAACGCCGACCGGCTCCTCCTCGTAGAGAAACTGTGAAGATTTTATATCCTCGGACGCCCTGCGAGACATACTCAGATCTCTCCCTCATACTCCAATTAAGTTATTTGGTTCTTTGTAATGCTCTGAGTGAATTGTACGCCGGTATGGCTATAGTTATCCCCACCAGAACCTGCCCGACGTTGAAGGGAACCTCGGCCAATGCAACATAGCCCAGGACGAACTCCTCGTAGAGGTAGTAGCCCAGAACCATGAAGAAGCCCGAGGCGGCCGCGGAGAGCACGAGCCACCCGACCTCTGGCCGGGCCATAAAGGAGATGAGGACGACTATCGCGCCGGCTATCAGCCCGACGAGGGCCCAGAGCGCATGCGTCATGTTCACGGTGAAGGAGGTACCGAAGCCCGGCAGACCCAAAGAGATCTCCGAGGCACCCACGTAGTAGGCGGTACCGATCAAGTATATGGAGGAGGAGAGGACAACCCCCACAAGGAGGGAGAGTAGACGCCAGTACCTCGGCGTCAGTTGGGGCCTTCTGCCGGCGAGAAGGCCGAGCACACCCCCCTCCACCCCCTTTATCACGAGGGTGGCGGGTGCGAAGAAGAAGTACCCTAGGATCAGGTCGGCGATCATGGAACCCACGCCACCGGCGAAGGCGCCGGCATAGGGACCAGCCAAGAGCGCCACGATGTAGACGGCTGACTCCCCGATGTTGAAGTAGCCCCTCGTCGCGGGAACGTAGATGGTGAATATAAGAGTCGATACCGCCACCAGCCCCGTGTAGAAGGCGAAGAGTGGTATAGTCCTGGCCTTGAGCAAGATTTTCCCTCTGTAGAAGAAAGGTGGGCATTCACATAAAAACGTGTTTCTCTGTAATTTTTGCGGCTTCGCTCAGTTATTTTTGCGTTTGATAGGGGTTAAATATCTGACTGATTAGAAGGGAGAAGGGAGAAGGAGGTCGTGAAGCTGTCAGAATTACGTGAAGTCATGTGGACGGAGAAGTACCGCCCCAGAACACTCCATGAGATCGTAAATCAGGAGGAGATAATCGAGCGGCTCGAACGGTTCGTGAAGGAGAAGTCCATGCCGAACTGCCTCTTCGCTGGTCCGCCCGGTACTGGGAAGACCACGGCCGCCCTGTGCCTAGCAGTGGATCTCTTCGGAAAGGACTATCACAAGAATTACCTAGAGCTCAACGCCAGCGACGAAAGGGGGATCGACGTCGTCCGGACGACCGTGAAGGACTTTGCTAGGACTATAAGTATGGCAGAGGCACCCTTCAAGATCCTTGTGCTCGACGAGGCGGACAATATGACGCCAGACGCCCAGCAGGCGCTGAGGCGCACGATGGAGATGTATACAAACACGTGCAGGTTCATCCTCGCTTGCAACTACTTCAGCAAGGTTATCGAGCCCATACAGTCGAGGTGTGCCTTCTTCAGATTCGCCCCCCTGAAGCCCGAGGACGTCAAGGCCAGGGTGAAGCACATCTGCGGCGCAGAGAAGGTGGAGATCACGCCGAGCGGCCTAGAGGCGCTCATTTACGTAGGAGGGGGAGACCTGAGGAGGGTTGTCAACATGCTCCAATCGGCGGCCGCGGTTGGGGATAAGATTGACGAGAAGGGCATCTATAGGATCGCCGGCAGGGTGAGCCCGAAGGAGCTTAAGGAGATTCTTGAGAAGGCACTGGATGGCGATTTCAATGCGGCGAGGAACGATACCGTAAAGCTGATGGTCGAGTACGGCCTCTCCGGTCTGGACATAGTTAAGCAGGTCCACAGGGAACTCCTAGGCCTTGAACTTGATGAGCGGGCGAAGCTCCAGCTCATCGAAGTCGTGGGCGAGGCAGAGTACAGGCTGCTGGAGGGAGGGAGCGACGAGGTTCAGATGAACGCTGTGCTGGCGAAGATAGCGATGATCGGTAGGGGCAGCAAGGGGAGAGGGCATTGAGCCTTCCCTGGGCAGAGCGTTTCAAGCCAAAGACGTTGCAGGAGATAGCTGGGAATTACACGGCGGCAGAGCAGCTTCTCAACTGGGTGAAGTCCAGACTTGAGGGAGAGGGAGAAAAGAAGGCGGCGCTGCTGAGCGGCCCGCCCGGAACCGGCAAGACGCTCTCTGTCGGCATCGTGGCGGGGATGCTCGACCTTGAGCTTATAGAGATGAATGCCAGCGACTTCAGGACTGAGGAGCTCGTGGATAAGATGGCAGGCGGTGCGACGCTTCAGGCATCTCTCTTCGGGAGGGAGGGCAAACTCGTGTTCTTTGATGAGCTTGACGGAATATCTGGCAGGGAGGATAGGGGAGGGCTGGCGGCGATCCTTAGGATCATAAGGGAGACGCGATACCCTGTCGTACTCGCGGTCAATGACCCATGGGAGCCGAAGTTCAGGCCCTTGAGGGAAGTCTGTGAGATGATCCAGTTCAGGAGGATAAGAAGGCCGAGCGCGGAGGTGCAGTTAAAGAGGGTCGCGAGGCTCGCCGACGTCACGGTGGAGGAAGCCCTAATAGAGAGGGTTGCGGAGAGGGCTGGCGGCGATCTGAGGGCGGCGATAAACGACCTTCAGATGCTGGCGGAGGGGCGGAGGAGCCTCAGAGACAGCGATGTGGGTCTGCTATTCGAGAGGGCGCAAGAGAAGGGGATATTCGACGTGATGAAGGGCATCTTCTCGGCCCACGGCTGCTTGGAGGCCAAGCTCGCCGTGGAGGGCTCCTCGGTGGACGCCGAGATGGTCCTGCAGTGGATCAACGAGAATATACCCAATCAGTACACCAATCCGGAGGAGAGGGCTGAAGCCTACGACTGGTTCTCCAAGGCGGACATCTTCATGGGCAGGGTGAAGAGGAAGCAGATGTGGGACCTGATGAGCTACGCCATGGAGCTCGCGACTGGAGGGGCCGCCATGGCGAGGAAGGGACCCTACAGGTTCACCAGGTATAACTTCCCTAGGAGGATAGGTATGCTCAGCCAGAGCAAGGAACTCAGGGGGAGGAAGAGGGAAGCCTTAAAGGCGATAGGAAGAGAGGCGCACGCATCCGTTAAAAAGGTGGCGACGGAGTACCTCCCCTACATGGAGATAATGGTAGAGAAGGGCAAGCTTGAGAAAGGCATCCTCAACTGGGCTGAGGATAATAAGGAGACCTGAGATTCAGGGCCTTGAGGAATAGCTCCTTCAGCGCCCCGTCGGAGTTGCCCTTCCTCATGGGGCCCAGCAGGTCGATCAGGTTATCTGACCTCATTAGGCAAGGCTTCAGCTTCCCGTCGCTCGTCACCCTCAGCCGCGTGCACCTCATGCAGAACTGCGGGTTGTTTATGGGGCGCACGACCTCCACCGGGAGCCCGTTTATCATGTACCTCCTCCTGCGGTTCATGTCCTCCCGCTCTGTGACTTGACCGGCCCTCTTTGCGAGCTGCTCCTCGATATCGGAGAGGTCCAAGTGGTACTTCTCAAAGAAAGACGCCCCGAGGTTCAGGTCCTCGAGCTCTATGAGTTGAAGGCCCCCATGGATGGATTTTGCGAAGGCGAGGAGCTGGTCTATCTCGCCCTCATTGACCCCCTTCATCATAACGACGTTCACCTTGATCTCCATGCCTAGACCTCTGGCCTCCCTTATGCTCTCCATCGCATCGTCCAAGCTCCCGCCGGTAAGGGAGCAGTAGACCTCAGGTCTTATGCTGGGGAGGGAGACATTTAGTCGGCGAAGACCAGCGTCGACAAGGTTCTGGGCATATTGTTTCAGCAGTGAGCCGTTGGTTGTTATGGCGACGTCTTCTAGGTTCATAGAAGTGGTTCCTTTAATTATCTCTGATATATCGCTCCTCAGGAGAGGCTCCCCCCCGGTGTACTTTACCCTCCTCACACCCAAGGATCTCGCCACTCCAACTATCCTCAGGACCTCGTCCGTCGTCATCTCAATTCCGCTGGCACCCTCACCCTCGTGGTGGCAGTAGGTGCAGTTCAGGTTGCAACTCTGGGTAAGGCTGACCCTGAGCCCACTGACGGTCCGCCCGTAGGGATCTATCAACCCTCCCCGGCCTCCTTGGTCTTCTTGTAGTACTTCAGCACGAACTCCGCTACAACCTTCGGATCTTTCTTCAGCACAGGGATCTTGACCCAGCCCGGCGCCTGCCCATCAAAGACCACCGCCACCGCTGACTCCAGCGAGGGCAGGACGCCGAACTCGTCCTCATCCTTCAATATCAGGATCTTGGGCAGGGTTGACCTCTTGAAGCCCTCGCAAAGTATCAGATCCGGCCCTAGCCCATCGAGTAAGTTGATGGCTTCCTCCGGCGAACTTTTGGGAACAACGAATGCGGCTAGACCGTCCTCGGTTATGACCGCGGAGGCGGCGGCACCTGCCCTTCTGAATCGCCAAGTATCCTTATCCTTATCGGGCTCGAAGTCATGTCCTGAGTGCTTGAGGACGCAGACCTTGATTTTGAGTTTTGAGAGTGCAATGGTCACGCCCTCGATTAGCTCGGTCTTACCGTAGCCGCTGCCAGGTGCCGCAAAGCATAGCGCCGGGATCTTTGGTCTCATGCTGGACACTATATGCAAAACGTCTTGCGGTGACTTAAATCTTCATCTTCTGACCATCTTCAGCAGATGGGGCGACTCTGGGAGGATTACCCTCTCCAAGGCAAGCCTCACGGCGTCCGGCGAGCCCGGGAGGGCGAATACAAGAACGCCGTTGGAGACGCCGGCGAGCGCCCTAGATGCGATAGCCGAAGTTCCCACCGACTCGTAGGAGAGACGTCTGAAGAGCTCTCCGAAGCCGGGGAGAACCTTCTCCAGCAATGGGCTCACCGCCTCCACGGTGACATCCCTGCTGCCAAGACCTGTCCCGCCGCTGATGACGACGACGTCGGCAGAGCCCTTGAACACAGCGGAGCGAACATCCTCCCTTATGGCCCTGACATCGTTGGGAAGGTATACCCTAT
>Ga0233423_10000314_pt1 | contig 26908 bp, 18 predicted proteins | sample Watercolumn_Mata_FD_180713 | JGI IMG/M metagenome (GOLD analysis project Ga0233423, IMG submission 180713) | Freshwater microbial communities from Lake Matano, South Sulawesi, Indonesia - Watercolumn_Matano_2014_112_MG | ecosystem: Environmental > Aquatic > Freshwater > Lake | place: Indonesia...
CCCGGAATATAGAAGTGTCCCTCTTTTCCTCGTGATCCTGTGGTACTGAACCCCAGGCCTGCCGCGCTATGACCATCCGCCGGACGTTCGAGCTGGTGACCGGCACCTACCTGCTCGTCACCACGGCGCTGGTCGGAGTTTTCGGTTTCCTCTTCTACAATCAGCGGTCGCTCGAGGAGAGCCAAAGCGCACGGTTCGACTTCTATCTGCTGGCCAATGAGCTGCGCCAAAGTTCGGACATGCTGACCCGATTTGCCCGGCTCTTCGTCGCGACCGGCGACGAACGCTACCGGCAACACTACAACGACATGCTCGCGCTTCACGACGGCGAACAGACCCGGCCGGTGAACTGCGCCCGGCTCTACTGGGACATGCTCGCGGGCAAGCCCGGCTCGCCGCAGGTCGTTCCGCGCGCCGAACTGCTCCGCCGGATGATCATGCGGCTGAAGGTCGACGCCGCCGACTTCGCGCTGCTTGATCAGGCTGAGGCCAGTTCCGATTCGGTGTTGCGGATCGAACTGGCCGCGATGCACACGGCCAAAGGCGAGATCGACGACGGCGTGGGCGGGTACACTAACACCGGCAAGCCGGACCGAGCCAAAGCCGTGGCCATGCTGTGTGATTCAACCTACAATCGGCTCAAGACCGGCGTGATGCAGCCGCTGGACGAGTTCGTGGAGTTGATCGAGGAGCGCGCGGGCGGCGCGGTGGCGCGCTATCAGGGCCGCGCCGACCTCAGTTTCCGGCTGGCCGGCGCGCTGGCCGCTCTGTTGCTGGCCTTGACCCTAGTCTCGCTCGACACCTACCGGCACCGGATATCGGCGCCGGTGGTGAAGCTGCAGAGCCAGACCCGGGACGTGGCCGCCGACATCGACCGGCTGGCCGGCACGACCAAGGCAATAGCGGAGGGCGACCTTTCCGGTTCGTTCGCGACCATCGCGCCGCAGCTGAACCTGGAGTCGCAGGACGAAGTCGCCGACCTTGCGCGCCTGCACGACACCATGATATCGCGCCTGGAGGAAACCGGCGGCTCGATTGCGCGCGTGACCGCGGAGCTACACGACCGCAACCTGAAGCTGGCCGAGCTGAACGACCTGAAGAACGAGTTCGTCGGCATGGCCGCGCACGACCTGCGCAACCCGCTGGCCGTTCTCCTCGGTTTCACCGAGTTGATGCTCAACGGCCATATCGGCAAGCTCAGCGAGGAACAGGAACAGGTGGTGGCGGTGTTGAGGCGGGACAGCGAGTTCATGCTCGGGCTGGTCAACGACCTGCTCGACGTGGCCATGATCGAGTCGGGCAAGGTGAACCTGGATCTAAAGCCGGTGGACCTGGGCGCGCTGGCCGAGGAGAACATAGCGCTCAACCGACTGCTGGCCGAGAAGAGCGGGGTGAAGCTGGCGCTCAAGCGACCAGACGACCTGCCCACTCTGACGCTCGACCGGCCCAAGATCTGGCAGGTGTTGAACAACCTGCTGTCAAACGCGATGAAGTTCTCCAAACCCGGAACCTTGACCGCGGTGGAGCTCGCGCGGGCCGCCGGTGGCGTCACCATCGAGGTGCGCGATCAGGGCGCTGGCATCCCGCCCAATGAGATGGATTTGCTGTTCAAGCCATTCAGCCATGGCACGACCCAGCCGGTCGAAGGCGAGCGCTGCAGCGGGCTGGGTCTGGTGATCGTGAAGAAGATCGTCGAGAGCCACGGCGGGACCATCAAAGTGGAGTCAAAGGTCGGCGCCGGCTCCACGTTCACCGTGTTCCTGCCTGAATCAGGAGCAATTCGCGGGTCCACCTAGACAATCCTTGACGTCGGACGGCTGCCCTGCCTTCAGCGCGAGTCATTGTCCACAAGCCGTACACCATAGACCATAGGCTGGCCGCAGGCCACGAGTCAGCCGGGACGGTGACCGTACTATCGGCCGGTTGTATCGAACCTGAGAGTCAGTCTCGTCTTGTCGGCCGCGGTCGTCGCAGGCGTAGCTGGTCGACGCGTATCAGCAGGGAGAGATGGGGACACTTCCCCTTTTCCTAAGTCGCGTCAATAGGCGAGTTGCAGATTCCCGAGGAGTCGTGGACAGGCACCTCACTGCGGGAGGCCTCGGGACATCCCGCGATGCATTGCAGATTGTCGATTGCAGATTCGCGGGAACTGCAGGCCGTCAGCCGTAAGCCGTAGGCCGTCGGCCCTCCAACCCCCGCCGATTTGACACCCCGGCCCTCTTCTCGGTCGACCCGCCGGTTTGCGCACCTCCCGGCCCCCGACTTTGCCCTGCTTCCTTGACTTTCTCCTCTGCGAGTGCTATTGTCTCTCAGACTGGAACGTGCGGGCTTGCGACCTGTGGCGCCCAGCACCTTAGGTCGGAAGGCGCCGGAGAGCGGCGCTATGGAGATGTGACTCGGACGAGCACCGGCGGTCTGCAGGAGGTCTCATGCGCATTGACAGGTTCTTGGCAGTTCTAGCGCTGCTTGCGGCGGTTGCTGCGGCCGGCAGCGTCAACCCGGCATGGATCAAGCACTATACCGGCCCCAGTCAGAACCAGTTCAACCAGACGACGGACAGCTACCTCGATACCCTGACCGGGAACCTGTATGTCGTCGGTGCCGGCGAGCTCTCCAATAATCCGAATGGCCTCGACCTCGTGGTCATGAAGTACCGCCCGGATGGCACCAGAGCCTGGGTGACCGGGTTCAGCGGCACCGGTTCCAGCTCCGCGGACGTGGCACAAGCGGTTGCAGTCGATTCGGTCGGCAACGTCTACATCGCGGGCAGAGCCAACAATACCGGCTACGACGACGCGGCCTGGGCCAAGTATGACTCAAACGGTGTCGAGTTGTGGCACCGGTACTCGGGACTTCCCGGTGATGACGAAGCCTTTGATATCACCATCGGCAAGTCGGGCGATGTCTACGTCTGCGGCGCCGACTCGGGGTACGACTATCTGACCGGGTACCTGGTAGCTCGGATCAGCCCGTCCAACGGCGACACGCTCTGGACCCGCACCTATGTCCTCGACTCCACCGCTTTGGCTCGGAAGAACCGGGGTCAGGATATCCACCCCGATTACTTCGACGACTACAGCCTCTACGACAATGTAGCCGCTTCCATAGCCGCGTGCCCGGACAGCGGCGTCGTGACTTCTGGCCACGGGTCGGACTTTGACTGGATGTTGGAGTGGTGGACCATGAAGTTCACGCCTTCCGGCGTTCGCTCGTGGGCGGCCGTATACCACAATCCGCTTACGACCATGGACAATGGCGACGATGACGTAGCTTTCGACGTCAAGGTGGCCAAGAACGGCGACATCTACGCGGTCGGCTTCGATTACCAGGACAACGGCTCGACCTCGCAGGGCTACAACTACGCCGTTGTCCGCTACAGCTCTTCCGGCAGCCGACTGAACTACCGCAGTATCGACGTCGCCTCCGAGCACGGCGATGACTACGCATTCTCCGTCGCGCTCGACGATTCGTCCACCCAGAGCGTCTATGTCACTGGTACTCTCGCGTATCCCTATCCTCTCAACGAGCAGGTTTCGACCATGAAGTTCAACAGCACCCTGACGTCACGCTGGGGTCCCGCCGGGGCCACCATGGGAGGGAACGACGACGATCGCGGCTACTCGGTAACCTACAACAAGGGCCGGGCCTACGTCGCCGGCCGGACCGGGAATGACATCTTCGTGCTCGGCTACACCACAAGCAACGCGAGCAACAAGGACACGCTCTGGTCCTATCGCTTTGACGGCAACGACCACATGATTGACCTCGGTATGACGATCCGCGCGTCCGATACCGACCACGTCTATGTTTCGGGTGAGGTTTCGCATTCCGGCGGATGGACCAGCATCTTCACTGCGCGACTTCGCTACGGCCACCGGGAAATGGCTGTGACCTCGATAGTTGCACCGCAGGGCACCTTTGACCACTACGACACCGTCATTCCTCGGGCGACAATCAAGAACAACGGTGACGTCATACCCCCGGTCAACGCATTCATGTACATCGGCCTTCCGTACGGCGACACTGTCAAGATCTATGACGGCCCGGCTCCGGGCCAGTCGTCAATCATCTCGTTCAGACCATGGGCAGCACACCCGACCGGTATGGTGCAGGTACGCTGCAGTATCGAGGTCGAGGGCGATACCGTACCGTCCAACGACTTCCATACAGACACCGTACAGGTGATCCCGATCGATGTCGCATGCCGGCAGATAGTGGCGCCGGTGGGGCCGATAGATTCAGGAACCAATGTCACACCCATCGCCAGGTTCAAGAACCTGGGCACGACCTCGCAGACGTTCCCGGTCTGGTTCCGCATTGAACCGGCAGCTCTCACTACAGCACCCCGGGCCCCGGTCTACGAAGACGCGGACACGATTACCCTTGCCCCCCAGGAAAGCACGAACGTCGCCTTCGCCCCCTGGCTGGCGGCACCGCAAGACACCTACCTCATGAAGGCATTCTCAGCCGTACTGGACGATGGCCCGATCAACGACACGGTCACCGCACAACTGGTCGTGCGCCGGCCGCGTCACGACGTCGGGGCTCTATCGATTGTCGCCCCGCCCGATACGGTTGACTCTGGCTCCGTCATAGTACCGAGCGCTCTCATCTCGAACTTCGGCGGGGCGAGAGACAGCTTCCGTATCCGCTTCACCATCGGCACGTTCTTCACCAGCGAGACCGTCATGATACTACCGGTCGGCGGCACGGACACCGCCGATTTCGCGCCTTGGACGGCCAGCCGCGTCGGCACACACACCGTCCGCTGCTCGACCATGCTGGCGGGCGACAATGACCCTGCCAACAACGTCACTCAGGGACAGGTCGTCGTCAAGCCGCCGCCGGGTATAGAGAGCCCCAGCGCATTCTCCTCAATACCGCGCGACTACTCGCTGGGAACACCCCGTCCCAACCCCTCTGCCGGCCGGATAGTATTGCCCATCAGTCTGCCGGCAAGGGCCCGGGTGCTCCTGCAAGTCTACGACGCGGCGGGCGCACTTGTGCGCACGCTGAGTGCTTCCGAAATCTCAGCAGGCTTCCACGACTTCCGGTGGGACGGCATGGACGAGAGTGGAACACGCGTGGAACCTGGGACGTACTTCTGCCGCATGGAGAGCCCGAACTACACGCGCGTCACCAAACTGGTGCTGTCCCACTAGGACAACAACCGCTCTCGGACGGCGCGACAGGTAGGAGCCGAGCCGGCATCGCTACTCCAAATCTCGCCCCGAGCCTTCCACAGATGGCCTCCCGCAGGAGAGCAACGTCATCGCGGTTACGCCGGCTCCTGCGGCGAGGGATTGCCCAGCCGATGAGGACGAGGCCGCAGGTTCTCGGAGCAAAACCCTCCCTCTCTAGGCCACCCTGCGACCTCTGCCTCACACGGTCTGCACCCCGATCTGACAACTGACGGACGCAAAAGGACGGGGCACGTCGGCCCCGTCCTTGCCTAGAACTCCACCCGGCTACGTTCCGTGCTGCCAGGAGGAAATGTATGCTGCCTGCTCCGCAGTCAGTCTATCTATCTTGACTCCCAGCGTCCGCAGCTTGACCTCGGCGATGCTCCGGTCGAGTTCCTCGGGTAGCTTGTAGACACGGTTCTGCAGCTTGCCCTGGTTGCCCAGGATGTACTCAGCCGCCAGCGCCTGGTTGGCAAACGACATGTCCATTACCATCGCCGGGTGACCTTCCGCCGCTGCCAGGTTCACAAGTCTGCCCTCGGCCAGGAGAATGAGTCGCCGGCCGTTGCTCAGCGTATACTCTATGCATGACTGCCGCAGCTCGCGTCTCGACTTCGCCATCTTGTCCAGCGCAGCCTTGTTGATCTCCGCGTCGAAGTGACCGGAGTTGCAGACTATGGCGCCATCCTTCATGGCAAGCATGTGCTGCCGGTCAATAACGTTGATGTCCCCGGTCACGGTTATGAAGACGTCTCCTGCCTTGCAGGCGTCACTGAGCCTCATCACCCGAAAGCCGTCCATCCTGGCCTCAAGTGCCCGTACCGGGTTTACTTCGGTCACAATGACGTCGGCACCGAGACCCTTGCCGCGCGATGCGACACCGCGACCGCACCATCCGTAGCCACAGACCACAAGCGTCGAACCCGCGAAGAGTACGTTCGTGGCTCGCAGGATGCCGTCGAGCGAGGACTGACCGGTCCCATAGCGATTGTCGAACATGAACTTGGTCTCGGAGTCGTTGACTGCAATCACGGGAAACGCGAGGACGCCGTCCTTCTCCATGCTGCGCAGGCGAATGACTCCTGTCGTGGTTTCCTCCGTGCCGCCGAGCACCGCTGAAAGCCTCCTGCCTTTCTCCTTGTGCAGGGTAGATACGAGGTCCGCCCCGTCGTCGGTCGTGATTGCAGGGCCGTGCTCCAGCGCCTGCTGGATGTGCCGGAAGTAGGTTTCGCGGTCCTCGCCATTGACGGCGAACACCGGGACGCCGTAGTCCTTCACGAGGGAAGCCGCAACGACGTCTTGAGTTGACAGCGGATTCGATGCGCACAGGCGCACGTCTGCGCCGCCGGCCTTGAGCGTCAGGACGAGGTTCGCGGTCTCGGAGGTGACGTGCAGACAACAGCTCATCTTCACGCCCTTGAGCGGACGTTGCCTCTCGAACCGCTTCCTGATCTCAGCCAGGACCGGCATGAACCGCCCGGCCCACTCAATCTTGGTCCTGCCTGACTTGGCCAGGCTCAGGCTCTTGACATCACATTTCACGCGACCTCCTCATTCCAGCGCCCGGCGCAGTTCCGCCGCCTTGTCGGTCTTCTCCCAGTTGAAGTGCTCGAGCGTCTGCGTCCCGGACTTCTTCACATAGGGCTCGCGGCCGAAATGCCCGTAGGCCGCTGTCGGCTGGTAGATCGGCTTCAGCAAGTTCAGGTGGCGGATCATCTCGCGCGGTTTCAGCGGGAACACATCTCTTACCAAACTCACCAACTTTTCATCAGCGATCAGGCCGGTGCCGAACGTGTCGACTGATACGTCGGTCGGCTCGGACACGCCGATGACGTATGCCAGGCGCACGACGATTTCTCTGCACAGGCCGGCAGCCACGCAGTTCTTGGCTACGTACCGCGCCATATATGTGGCGGATCGGTCGACCTTGCTCGGGTCCTTGCCTGAGAACGCGCCCCCGCCGTGTGCGATCCTGCCACCGTAGGTATCGACGATTATCTTGCGTCCGGTCATGCCGGTATCGGACTGCGGCCCGCCGACCACGAACTTCCCGGTCTCGTTGACGTAGAACTTCGTGTGCCGGTCGATGTACTGAGCCGGGACCACGTGACGCGCCACGGTATCGATCAGTTCCTGTCGGGCCGCCCTGGTTATGTGGTGCCCGGTCTTGTCGAGAATCGTCTCGTCGTGCTGGGCGGCAAGCACCACACTGTCTACCCGCACGGGCACGCCGTTGTCGTACTCAACCGTGACCTGCGACTTGCCATCCGGTCGCAGGTATGGCAGGGTGCAGTGCTTGCGTACGTAGGCGAGACGCTGAGCCAACTTGTGCGAAAGCACCATCGGCAGCGGCATCAACTCGTCGGTCTCCTTGCACGCATAGCCGAACATCACCCCTTGGTCCCCGGCTCCACCGGTATCGACGCCCTGCTTGATGTCTGGGGACTGCTTGCCGATGGCATTCAGTACCGCGCAGCTCTCGGAGCTCAATCCGCTTTCGGCCGTGACATAGCCAATGTCCTGCAGCACTCCGCGCACCAGCTTCGGCAGGTCGACCCACGCATGGGTCGTAATCTCACCGCCGACCAACACCATGCCGACCGTGACGAACGACTCGCAGGCAACGCGTCCGTATGGATCCTGGCGCAGGACTTCATCCAGCACCGCATCCGAAATGCGGTCGCAGACTTTGTCCGGGTGGCCCTCGGTTACCGACTCAGAAGTGAAAGTTGTACGCATCAGACCAGTCCTCCTCTACTCGAGATTCTCAACGTGGCGACTTCGCCCGTGCCTCATGGCTCGAACTCGTCGGCAGGGTGCCGCGACCGCTGCCGCCGGCAGATCTCTCTTACCAGTGTCGGCTTCAGGGCGTCAATCATATCCGGAGCCCCGGCTGCGGTCAAATCAGGACGGGACGGAGACCACGCACCGATCACCGATCGTCCCACACAGCAGCGGCTCTACCAGCTTCGCAGTGTCGGCGGCAGCCGTGAACTCAAACCAGCCCGCGTCTCTGAGAGCACGGAACCACGTTTCCTGTCGCTTGGCGTATGCTCGGGTCTTGGCCTTGGCTCCTGCGACTGCCTGTTCGATGGTCAACTCGCCGTCAAGGTAGCGCAACAACTCGGCGTACCCGTACGCATTGGCCACATAGGTATCACGGCCGAAACCCGAGTCCCTCAACCGCTTCACCTCGTCCAGTAACCCGTCTCGCATCATCGCATCGAACCGCTGGTCGAGTCTCCGGCGCAGCGTCTCCCGTTCCATGGTTATCACCGCGTAGACGGGCACAAACTCGACGCCAGCCCTGGTCCCCTTGCACAGTTCCGTCATCGTTCTGCCCGTGGCGTCGTATATCTCCAGTGCCCGCATTACCCGCTGCCGGTCGTTGGGGTGCAGCCTGGCGGCCCGTTCCGGGTCAACCTGCTTGAGACGCTCGTAGAGAGCGAGCGACGTATCGAGATCGAGCCGCTTGCGGACAGCCGGATCGGGCTTGGGCACCTCGAAGAACGGCTCAAACAGGGCCTTCAGGTACATGCCGGAGCCGCCCGCAACCAGGAAACGCTTCCCTTCGCGTCGGAGCCGTCTCATCACAGCCAACGCGTCGCGTGCAAAGTCGGCCGCCGAGTAGACACGATTCGGCTCGACCATGTCGAGCATGTGAATACCCAGTTCGCGCCTGAGTTCCGGGCTCGGCTTGGCCGTGCCGATATCGAGCCACGAATAGACCTGCCGGGAGTCGGCCGAGACTATCTCCAGCCCGTGTCTCCGCGCAAGTTCGACAGCGACCTCGGTCTTGCCCACACCTGTCGGACCGCAGACGACCAGGACGCTTTGTCCTGAAGCGCGACAGTCGCCGCTACCCAGCGTCAGGGATCACCCACTTCGTCGCTACTTGCCACCTGCAAGGTCCTTGGACGCCCTAGGTGCGACCGAATCTCCGCTCAAGCTCCTCGACCGTTATCTTGATAATCGCAGGACGTCCGTGTGGACAGAAGTACGGTTCCTTGCAGGCAAACAGGCGGTTGATGATCGACTCCATCTCGGGCGTAGTCAGACGCTGGCCGGCCTTCACCGCTCCCTTGCAGGCAAGGACCTTGGCCAGTTCGGTCTCAATTCCGGCGTCGCCCGGCTTCACCTTGGCGAGGTCGGAGAACAACTCCTGTACCTCCTCCTTGCCCATGAATGACCCGGCCGGCACCGTTTCCACGGCCACGGTGTAGCCGCTGTACGGCGTGACCTCAACGCCCATCTTGGCCAGCCGGTCCCTGGATCGTTCATAGGCCTCGAACTCCTCGACAGTCAGATCCATCGTGATCGGGAATAGGAGGCCCTGCGGCGCAACGTCTTCCCTGCCCTTCATCACCTCTTCGAACAGGATTCGCTCGTGGGCTGCGTGCTGATCGACAATGACGTACCCGGACGTAACCTGAGCGAGAATGTAGGTATTGTGCAACTGCCAGAACTCCTGGGGAGCGGCATCCTCGGGCACGAATCCCCGCTGGTAGAGAAAATCGGCGTCCGCAGTCTCCTTGCCCCGCTGTATTCCGAGCCCCTGCCGCACCGCCTCGGAAACGAAGTCGAAGAGGAACCGCTCGTCCACGAACCTGACCTCCTGCTTGGTCGGATGCAGGTTCACGTCGAGACGCGAAGGATCGGTGTCGACAAACAACACGAAGTCCGGGTTGTTGCCGGTCAGTACCGGGCCATAGCCTTCATACACGGCGCGCACCACGGTCGGATTGCGGACCGGCCGCTTGTTCATGTAAATTGCCTGCACCTCGTAGAAGCTGCGCGAACGGGTCGGCTCGGCCAAGAACCCGGTGAGCGACAGCAGTGGATTGTCGACCTTCATCTCAACCATGCTCTCGACCACCCGCTTCTCGAAGAGCGCCCTGATCCGGTCCTTCACGCTGCCGGCCGGACCCAGTCTCATCAACTCGCGTTCGTTGGATATCAGCGTGAATCCAACCTCCGGATAGGCAATCGCGTAGTTGCGCACGACCTCGACCACGAGGCGCGATTCGTAGTTATCCGACTTCATGAATGCCCGGCGCACAGGCAGATTGAAGAACAGCATCCGGGCTGCGATGGTCGTCCCGCGCGGCCGGGCTACGTCGTTGATAGCCTTTGTCTCACCACCCTCGACTTCAACCTGCGTGCCTGGCCCGGACTCGTCGGCATTCGTCTCGATGGTGAGCCGGGTGACCGCACCGACGGACGCCAGCGCCTCACCGCGGAATCCGTACGTGCTTATGCGTGTCAGGTCCTCGGCGGTGTTCAGCTTGCTGGTGGCATGGCGGGCGACAGCCAGCCTGACGTCGTCACGCGTCATCCCGCAACCATTGTCACTGACCCTGATCAGGTTCTTGCCACCCTGCTTCACCTCGACCCGGATATCGGTTGAGCCCGCATCCAGTGAATTCTCGATAAGTTCCTTCACTGCATTGGCCGGGCGGACAATCACCTCGCCTGCGGCGATCCGCCTGACCGTCTCATCCGGCAGCAACCTCACCCTTCGTCGCTCAGCCACCTATGCCGCCCCCTGACTGGAAATCACGAGTGGGTATACGGCTCAAAGTCAATCAGCATTCCATCCGACGCCGCCACAACCCTGCATCCAGTCCGTTCACTCATGTCCCGCGCCACGACCCACGGTTTGGCCTGGAGCATCCGCACTCCGAAATGAGTGAGCACGGCCAGCTTCGGCCTGATGGCTTTGACCAGCTCCTCTGCCTCGGGTGCGTGCAGATGGTCGAGGTTCGACGGTTGGGGACGAACCACGTTCATGATGACAAAGTCCGACCGATAGTGCTCGGCCAGCTCTGGAAAGTACCTTGTATCGGCAATGTACGAGATAGTCAGCGAGGGCCAGTCAACAAAGCCCGTAGACCGTCTTTCGTCATTCGCCATTCGCACTTCGGAATCGGGCGTCGGTAGATGTGTCTCTGTGGTGAAGTCTTCGCTCGCCCGGACCTGGAACCTGAACCCGTACACCTCGCCGCGGTGCTGATGCCTGACCGGACAAGTGAAGCTGACATCGCCTAGGGAGTACGAACCGCCGGGCTCCAGCGTAACTACCCTCTCGAGGAACGGCCGCACGTACCTGAGCACCACCGGGTCGTCTCCTTCCAGCGCGTCAGACGGTGCGAATAGGGCTCCCCGCGGCTCGGTCCCGCCCATCGTCATCGCCTCGATCATGTTGTTCACGTCACCCGAATGGTCGAGGTGACGGTGCGATAGCAGGACCCCGGACAGCTTGGTCGGGTCCAGCCGGTGCCGCGATCCGGTCATCCGCACCAGCGACCCGGGACCCGGGTCAACGAGGAACTGCGTCCCCGCAAGCGAGAACCAGAGCCCGCCCGAAGCCCGAAGCTGCTTCGCGACGACGATTCTTGCCCCGCCCGAGCCAAGAATCACCATCCGGTCGCCACTGGCAATGTTGTTCAAGGTTGCAGAGGATACCAGACTCTTGACAGGAGTCAACCGAGGCACGCCCTGCAGCGTGGGTGGCGCGTGAGACCGAGGACGGGGATACTGCTGGCTGGAACACGGCAGAATGGAACCAGGCATCAGGTCGCAGCCCGGCTACTCCGATGACCCTACTTGAACAGACTGAACCTGACCTTCACGTACTTGTCAGGGTGAGCCCTCACGTCGGCAATCAGCCCCTTGAGCTCGCTGTTGGTCTGACGCAGTTCGTCGTAGAGCGAGTCGGAACGAACCAGCTTGCCCGCGGTGGAGCCAGTATCTATGAGTCGAACGAAGCTATCAAGTCGGACCGCGAGCCGGCTCAGATTGCCGGCCGTGCTAGAGAAGTCACCCGCGACTGTCGCTAGTTCAGTGCGGATGGTGCCGACAAGGTCGCCGGCTGACTGGCTGAGGGAACGACTCAGCTCAGAGGGGTCGAGTTCCGTGAGCAACCGGTCGAGCTTGAGGAACGTCGTCTCCAATTCGAGTGATTCGTTCACTCCCTGGAACACGTGGTTTGGTTCCGCCGCGCCCGAGTCGCCCGGCGTGACCATGAGGTAGCGGTCCCCCCCCAGATAGCTCACGGAGCGGACGGCGAACCGCGTGTCCAGCGCGGGTTGAAAGTCACGGTCGAGTAGGACGCTGACTTCAACATGGTCGCCCGCGAGCGCGATACCGGTCACTCTCCCCTTCTCTATGCCAAGGACCTGCACCGGATCCCCGACCCTAAGCCCGGCAATGTCGCGGAACGTGACCACATAGACGTGACGGTTGCGCCCGGTCATTCGGCCCGAGAACCAGAGGTACGAGAAGACCGCAAGGCCGATGCCGCCCAGGACAAACGCTGCTACAAAGACGTCACGAATGCGCCTGCTCATAGTGTTCCTTTCTCACGTTGTCGGCCAGAACCAACCTGCCGGCGCGGAGCATGTACGTGCAGTCGGCCAGCAGGCTCGCGGCCTCAAGGTCGTGCGTAACCACAACCAAGGCGCGGTCGCCGCGCTCACGAAGCTCGGTCATCAACCGGTAGACACGATCCCTAACCGCCGGGTCCAGTCCGGTAGTGGGCTCGTCGAAGAAGACACAACGCGGGTCACCAACCACAGCCCGCGCGATGGCCACGAGCCGCATCATTCCTCCGGACAGGGCTCGAGGATAGAGGCTGGAGTGCTCGATCATGCCCACACGCCGCAAGGCCGTATCGGTCCGGTCACGGATCTCCGCCCGGCCCAGGCGAGTCGTCTCCTCGAGAACCAGAGCCACGTTCTCGGCCACGGTCAGCGAGTCAAACAACGCCCCGCCCTGGAACACGTACCCGAGCCCGCCGGTCAGTTCGTGGTTGTCCGCAAAACGTCCGAAGTGGATACGGCGATTGTCATGAAAAACCCGCCCCTCGTCCGGCCGAAGCAAGCCGGCCATTATCTTAAGTAGCACGGTCTTGCCGATGCCCGAAGGTCCGAGAATCACCGTCGTGGCTCCGTCCGGTACATTGAAGCTCACGCGGTCTAGCACGACTCTCCCGCGGAAACGCTTGCTGACCCCTTCGACTCTGATCATATCTTGAAGAACGCGAATGCGATCAGGAAGTCGACCACCAGTATCAGAACCGCAGACAGCACGACCGCCCGCGTCGTTGCCCGCCCCACCGCCTCTGCCCCGCCCTGAACGTTGAAGCCGTAGTAGCAGCCGCTGTTGCCGACAAGCAGCCCGAACAACAGGGCCTTCACAATCCCGCCGGTGAAGTCACGCAACACGAAGAAGTGGGTTACGCCATAGGTGAAGGATGCCGCCGGAACGTCGAGCATGTTCGAAGAGATGAACAGCGCAGTGAATACAGCCACGACCTCGGTCACGACTACGAGGACCGGCAGACCGATAGTCGTCGCAAGGACCCTCGGCAGGCAGAGATAGCGGTAGGGGTCGACTCCCATTACCTCCAGGGCATCGACCTGCTCGGATACCCGCATTGCGCCCAGTTCCGCAGCAATGGCCGAGGCCGACCTGCCTGCGACGATGAATCCGGTCAGAACCGGGGCCAGCTCGATCAACACCAGTCGGCCTACGCCCATACCGACGAAATACTTGGGTACAACGCCCATGAGTTGGTAGGTGGTCTGGACGGCGGTAGTCAGGCCGATGAAGACCGACGTGACTATGACGACCGGCAGCGCCCCGACACCGTGAACCGACAACTGAGCGACAAAACGAGGCCAGGTCCGTCGCAGGTCCCACGAACCCACAAGACACCTTGCCAGGAAGGCAAGGTAGTCAATCGGCTCAAGCAGGGCGTTCACCCAGGGTATGTTAACCCGAGACTCGGACAAGTCAATCGTACCCGCGGCAACGCCGACCGCGACTGCCCGCGTTCTCGACGCTTGACTTGATCAACTCGCGCCCTAGAATCCGACTGTGCAAACAGTGATTGAGAGAATCGGGGCCTCGGTCGGCAAGGAAGTGACGCTCACCGGCTGGATCTACAACAAACGGTCGTCGGGCAAGGTTAGATTTGTCATCCTCCGTGACGGCACCGGTCTCGTCCAGTGCGTCTTCCTGAAGAACCAAGTGCCGGACGCGGCATTCGAACTCGCTGACTCCTCAACCCAGGAATCATCCGTAGAGATCACCGGCTCGGTGCGCGAAGAGAAGCGCGCCCCGGGGGGCTACGAAGTGACCGCTACGAACATGAAGTTGATTCAGCTGGCGGAGCCGTACCCGATAACACCCAAAGAGCACGGTATTGAATTCCTGATGGAGCATCGTCACCTCTGGCTGCGTTCGGCCCGCCAGCATGCGGTACTGCGGATCCGCTCCGAGATCGTCAAGGCCATGCGCGACTACCTCGACGACCAGGGCTTCGTGCTCGCCGACACCCCGATTCTCACCCCGGCCGCGGGCGAGGGCACGACCACGCTCTTCCCAGTCGACTACTATGGCGAGCAGGTCTACCTTGCCCAGACCGGCCAGCTCTACAACGAGGCAATCGCAGCCGCGGTGCGCAAGACCTACTGCTTCGGCCCGACGTTCCGCGCCGAGAAGTCGAAGACTCGTCGCCACCTGATGGAGTTCTGGATGCTCGAACCCGAGGTGGCGTTCCTCGATCTCGCCGGTGACATGACGCTGGCCGAGGACCTGGTCGCCTACACGGTCAAGCGAGTACTGGAGAAACGCAGGGCCGAGCTGGCGACGCTGGAGCGGGACACGTCGAAGCTGGAGGTGGTCACAGCGCCGTTTCCTCGCATCAGCTACCACGAGGCCATCAAGCTGCTGCAGGACAAAGGCAAGAACATCAAACCGGGCGATGACTTTGGCGGCGACGAGGAGACGATGCTAGGCGAGGCGTTCAACCGGCCGGTGATGATCCACCACTACCCGGCCGCAATCAAGGCGTTCTACATGAAGCGGGATCCGGCTGACCCATCGCTGGCTCTCTGCTTCGACATGATCGCCTCGGAAGGCTACGGCGAAATCGTGGGCGGGTCCCAGCGGGAGGACGACCTCAAAGAGATGCAGAAGCGAATCGAGGAGAACAAGCTCCCGCCCCAGGCCTACCATTGGTATCTCGACGTTCGCCGATTCGGCTCATTCCCCCATTCCGGGTTCGGTCTGGGGCTCGAGCGAACCGTGGCCTGGATTTGCGGGCTCAAGCACATCCGCGAGACGATTCCGTTCCCGCGGATGCTGGAGAAGGTGTACCCGTAGCCAAGTCGGGCGCAAGCCTCTGCCGACGCGTCGCCTGCCCTGGAGTGGATTCTTCAGAAACGCTGGTCAGATGCGCGTAAACCAACAGAACGAGCAGTAAGGAGAGAAATGCCGAGAAGCAAGATCAAGGTCCGCCGCATGCGCCACCGCCGGATTGTCAAAGCCCGACGCCGCAAGGAGGCACGCAAACTCGCGGCTAAGACCAAACCCAAGTCCTGACGCCGGACGGGGACACGACCGGAATCCGCCGAGGATTTCGGATCGTGTCCCGCCATAGCCGGCCTTGCTAACAGGTGAGAAAGCTCTTCCTCGCGCCATTCGGCGCGCACGACGCCGGCGAGCGACTGCTTGGCGCAGCGCTGGCCACAGGTGTCGAACCCCAGGAGATACTCTACGTCTGTCCCAGCCCGCGCAAGCTGCGCGATGTGCAGGTTCGGTTCGCCCGCGCGGTCGACAAGGACGCCTTCGTACCGCCGAGGTTCAGAACCCTGCCTGAGCTCGCCCGCGACCTGCACAACGACTCCGGCCGGGCTCGCCGGTTCCGCTCCGAGCTGAAACCGCTGCTGGTCCAGAGCCTGCTGGAACGCCGGCATCCGCGTCCCCGATCCCAAGCCGCGGCAGGTTCCTCCCCATCCATCGGCTACTGCGCGGCCGTTGCCGGCTTCATTAGCGACCTCAAGCTCGGCGTGGACATCAGCAACATCGAAGTCGTGACGCAAACCGTTGCCGATCTACTCGACCCGTACGAGAAGCCGAAGGCCCGCGCGCTCGAGGCGCTGGACATCCTCAAATCGTACGACGCAGCACTCAGAGAGAAGGGCTGGGCTGACGACGAGGACGTTCTCGCGCAGGCTCCGGGCCGGGTCGCGAACCGGGACCCGCTCCGGCTCCTCGTTCTCGACAGCTTCGTCGCCCCCAACCGGCTGGAACAACAGCTCATCGCTGCCCTGGTGGGGCGCGCCGAGAAGACGCTCGCGCTCTGCTATGGCAGCGTCGAGGACGAACCTGCCTACCGGCTCGGTCGCGAGTTCATCCGGTTCCTGAAAGAGCAGTCCTTCTCCGTTTCCGCTGTCAAATCGGCCCCGACCCGGCCCGAGCCTCCGCTCTTCTGCTTCAACTCGCCCGAGGATGAGGTAACGGTCATCGCCCGCCACATCAAACAGGAGTACCTTGCCGGGCGGCTGGATGTCGCGAAGACCGTTGTTGCTTTCCCGGCTCTGGGTGAGATGGCGCCGCTTGCAGACCGCACATTCCGCGAGTACGGCGTTCCGGCAACCGTCTACCCGGCTCAGGGCTTGGCCGCGTCGCCGCCCGTTGTCGCCGTGCTCGAGCTGCTCGCCGCGCTGGAGTCCGGCTACGAACGCATCGCCACGTCTGCGGCTTTCTCCTCCGAGTTCCTGCCGGGCCTGCTGCGCCTGGGCTCGGACGCGTCGGTCGAACCGCGCGCTGCGGCGGCGGCCGCACTCTACCGGGCAGGGTGCGAGGCCGGTATCGTCAAGGGCGCAGACGCATGGAAGCACCTCGCCGAGCGGCTGGAGCCGGAGTACGGATTCGAAGACGATGAGGAGCAAGAATTCGCCGAGGGTCTGGAGAAGCGCGTGCGCCAGGCAATCGGCCTGACCGAGAAGCTGATGAGCGGACAGACGACTCTGGGGGGCTTTGCCGGCCGGCTCAAGCAACTTCTCGAGGCCGCCGACTTCTGCCGTGACCTGAAACCGGATGAACGCAAGGCCCAACTCCTGCTGGAAGACCGCGGCGAGCTCTACGATATCCTCGATTCCCTCGTGGGCTTCGAGCAGGACTTCGGCGCCCGGCCGGCCGACCTCACCGGTTTCATCAAGGCCGCCAGCTATCTCGTTGGTCTGGCCCAACGCGTACCCGATCACGCACCACAGGGAGTGCTGGTTCTCTCCCTCTCGGAAACGCTGGGCCTCGCGCCCGAGCACCTCTACGTCGGCGGTCTAACCGAGTCGAACCTGCCTTCACGCTACCCGGTCGACCCATTGCTCCCTGATACGGTACGACGGAAGCTGGGCCTGCCCGATATCGACTGGCACCGTGACCACGAGCGGTTCCACTTCGAACGGACTCGGAACTGCAGCAGGGAGTCGCCCTGGCTCAGCTACCACGCTGCCGCCGACGCGAAAGTGGTCCTGCCCACGCCCTTCCTCGACGCCGAACCGGTGAGCATCGAGCCCGCTGCCGGTCTCTTCTCACCCGAAGAAGAACAGCGCTACGAAGGTGCTGCTGCGGGAAGAACACTTGACCAGACCGGCCGACCGGTTGACTTCGCCCGCGACAAAGATGCGCTCGCCGCGCTGGGTCGCTCGTTCGGCCCGGACCGGAAGCTAAGTATCACCAGCCTCGAGAGATACCGCCGGTGTCCCTACTGTTTCTACGTCGGCGACATCCTGGGACTGGAACCGCTGGACCTACCCACCCTGGAGATCGAACCCCAGAAGTGGGGCATCATGGTTCACCGTGCCCTGGCCCGGCTCTACCGGGACGGGCCGGTGCCCACGGACAAGCTCAGACAGCGGTCGCTGGAAAGCCTTGACGAAGTCATGGCCGAGTTCGGCCTCAACCGGTTCTGGGAAGACGTGACCCGCCGCCTCTTCGAGAACAGCATCGACGACATCGTGGAGTGCGAAGAGAGGCTCCGCGCCGAGGGCTTTCTGCCGGTGAGGACCGAGGCCAGGGTCATCGGGGCGGTTGCCCCCGACGTGCTCCTCAGAGGGCGCATCGACCGGTACGACTCGAACTCGCGACGACTGCGCGTCCTTGACTACAAGACCGGCGGATCAGGCGCGGCTGGCGCCACCGAAGTCACCGACGACCGGACTCACCTCCAGCTGCCCATTTACAGCCACCTTATCGCGTCCGGGAACGAGGGTACTAGCATCGACAACATGGGCATCTACTCCACCCGCGAGGCCAGGGTCCACTGGATGGCCGACGAAGACCATCCGGTCGACGTGCTGGTCCGGGCCGCAATCGAGAACGCGGTCGACATAGCCCGGTCGATACGGGCTGGCGAGTTCCCGTCGCACCCGGCCGACCCGCGCACCTGCGACGGATGCACCAACGCGTTCATCTGCGGCCGGATCGAACCGGCCGAAGGCGAGACCTAGACCGTGCTCAAGAGCCTCATCGTCGCAGCACCGGCCGGCTCGGGCAAGACCGAAGAGCTGGCCCGGCGGTACATCGACCTGCTCAAGGAGAACGTCGAACCTGAGCGTATCCTCACCCTTACCTTCACGGACAAGGCAGCCGCCGAGATGAAGGAGCGCATCCTCAGGCGATTGCGCGAGAAACACCCCAACCTGTACATCAAAGTGCGCGAGAGCATCCTCCGCCTGCGCATATCTACCATCCACTCATTCTGCCTCGGCCTGCTGCGGCGGTTCGCTCCCCATGTCGGGATGGATCCGGCGCTGGAAGGACTGGAGGAAGCCGGGGCCAGCGCGCTCTGGCAGCGGGCTTTGTACGACACCCTCACGCGCATCGCCGCCGAGCCCCGCGCCAGCGCCGACTACCGCAACCTAATGGCGCTGGTCAGCCGCGGCAAGAGCATAGGCTGGGAGAAACTGACCGACCAGTTCTCGCGCCTGTACGCCAAGCGCGTCGCGGTCGAGCACGCGGTAATCGCGCCGGCGGCCCAGCAGAGCTTCGAACACCTGCGCTCGCAGTTGTCGTCGAACCCGATCGGCCGCGAGAGAGTGCCCGGCTACGCGAAGCTGTTCCCGGGCAGCCCCACGTCCCAATCGGTGTCGCTCGCCCTGGAACGCCTGCGCGAGCACGAACCCGTGTTCCTCAACGCCAGCGGGAGCCCGATTCGCCGGCGCGGCGTGCCCGACGACGTCAAAGCGTGGAACGAACAGATGGCTCTGTACCGCAACGTGCTCCTGACGCTGCTCGACTACGATGAGTTCGGCCGAATGCTCGACCTGTTCCGGCGCCGCTTCCTCGCCACCTACGACGAGTACAAGAACGAAGCGGGCACGGTCGATTTCGTGGACATGGAGCACCGCGCCCTGAAGATCATCTCGGAGGATAGCCACTGGCAGGACATCCTCTTCGCCTTCGACGAGGGAACCGACCACCTGCTCGTGGACGAATTCCAGGATACCAGCTACCTCCAATGGGCCATAATCCTCAAACTGACCGAAGAGTGGCGGGCAGGCAAAGGAGCCAAAGCCGACCAGGGCATCGAACCGACTGTCTTCCTGGTCGGCGACGTGAAGCAGTCCATCTACCTCTTCCGCGACGCCAAGGTCGAGGTGTTCGCCGAGGCCCGAAAGCGGCTGCATGCCGACCTCGGCGACCGTGTACAGGAGCTTTCACTCAAGTACAACTACCGGAGCCTACAGGCAATCGTCGACTTCACCAACACCTTCTTTTCCAGACTGATGGTACCGCCGGCCTCAGACACGGAAGCCTGGCGCACGGCCTACGAACGCTTCGAACGACGCCGCAAGAACGATGCCCCCGGCCGCGTGGAGGTACTCCTCGGCCGGAGCGACGCCAAAATGCCCGAACGCCGCGAACTCGAAGCCGATATCATCGCGCAGCGCATACAGTCATTGGTGGCATCGGCCAAACCGTTCACCATCTACCGGAAGGAAGGCGATGTTGAAATCGAGCAGGCCTGCCAGCACGGCGATATCGCCATCCTCATGCGCAAGCGCACGCATCTTGGTCTCCTGACCGACGTACTGCATCAACGCGGCATACCTTTCATTACGGTTGGCGGTGATGGCTTCTATTCCGAGTCCGAAGTCTGCCACCTCAAGAGCCTGCTTTCGTTCCTGGTCGATCCCACCGACGGCTTCGCCCTGTACGCGGTCCTGCGCGGCGCGCTCTTCTCAATGCCCGAGCGGGACCTGCTGCTGGCCGGCGCTGCGCCGGGCCGGTATCTCTGGGACAGGCTGAACTCGCAAGCCAGCACCAGCCCGGCGCTGGACTCGGCCGTCGCTCGGCTCCGTGGCTGGCTTGCCCGAGTGAACCGCCAAACGCTGGCCTCAATCCTGGAACAGGCCCTTTCCGAGCAGCAGGGATGGAAAGCCTTCTGGGAGCCTCAACGCGTCGCCAATATCCGCAAGTTCCTGCGCATCATCGAGGAGATGGAGAACGCAGGACAGCACCCGCTACGCATCAAGGAGCACCTCCAGGGCGCCCCGGACGAGAAGCGCGCCGACGTCAGCATCGAGACAAAGAAAGCCGTGCAGATAATGACCATCCACGGCGCCAAAGGACTGCAATTCCCAGTCGTCTTCTACATCGGCGGCGACATGCCACTGAAAGAGCAGGACCGCGACGCGCTGCTCATCGAGGAGCGTGGCCCGGAATTGGCGTGGGTCTCGTACATCGAGAAGTCGCACTTGCGCAAGGAGAACAGCTTCCACGAACAGCACGCCGAGAAGGAAGCTGAGGAGGAGAAACGTGCCTGCTACGTCGCCTGTACGCGGGCAACCGACGCCCTTTTCCTCACCGGCGTCTGGTACAAGAAACGAGACAACACGGTAATCGGCTGGCTCGAGCAGCACCTCGGACTCAGGGAGGAAGGCTCCGGGTTCAAACTGGATCGCGAGATCAGCGGGGTACACTGCTTGACCCAGGCGGACATCCCGGCCGCCGCAGCCGCTCCGCCGGCCGGGAAACTGCCGAAGCCGCCCGTCCTGGTCGCAGAGATTGCGCCGAAGCCGGCACCGAGCGTCCACGCCGTCACCCGCAACCTCGCCCTCGACTTCCGGCGCTTCGGCGAAGACGCCGTCGGCCTCGGCGACCTGATCCACAAGCTGTTGGAGGAAATCTCGAACGGGAAGCTGGCCGCCGACGGCCCACAGCTCTCGGCCGAAATCAATAGGCTCCTTGGCCTGGCAGGCCTCGCCGCGTCCCTTTCCGACAGACTGCTATCGACTATCAACTCTCTGCTATCCGACCCGGCAGTCGGCAACATCGTCAAGTCCCAGCCCTCGTCCCACGCCGAACTGCCGATAATGTACTCCGACGCGGGCACGACCTTCACCGGCCGCATCGACCGCGTGATTGTCACCGAGACCGAAGTCCGGCTCTTCGACTACAAGACCTTTGACGTCGGGAGGAAGGAGATCCCGGAGCTAGTCCGCAAGTACTACGACGGCCAGCTCAGGCACTACGAGAAGGCCTGTAGGAGGCTCTGGCCCGGCAGGAAGGTCTCCAGCTTCCTCATCTTCACCGCTCTACCGATCATCGTTCCAGCCGACAAGTAGCCGCAGGTGCCCACCGACGAAAACTGGCAGGATGCCCTGCCCGTCAGTCTTTCGGCAAGCTGCTAGCGCGGTTTGAGTGTGGCGATGGGCACGACCATCTCCTCGAGCGAGATACCGCCGTGCTGGAAGGTGTACTTGTAGGCTTTCTCGTACTCCCGCGGCTTGGTCGGGTAGATGAAGTAGTAGTCGTTCTTGGCGATGGCGAACTTCGTGCCGAGGTGATCGGACGGGAGCATGAAGGTCTCCGGTTTGTTGAGCAGGATGGCATCCCGGCCCTCGACCCGGATGGCAGCGCCGTGCTTGTACCTCAGGTTGGCCGATATCTCTCTGGAACCGTAGATGAGCGTCGGACGTTTGACTCGGATGAAACCGTGGTCGCTCGTGACTATGACCGTGCAGTCACGTCGCGCCAGGGTCTTGAGGAACTCGAACACCGGCGAGGACGAGAACCAGACACGAGTCATTCCGACCAGGGCAGCGTCGTCCGGGATGATCTCATCAAGCAGTCGAGTCGTCTTGATAGAGTGAATCAGTAGATCCAGAAAGTTGATGACGACGGCCGCGAACCGGACGTTCTTATCGAGCAGCGCGGCCCGCGCGTTCTCCAGTTCGTCACCGTGCGAGATCTTCAGATAGGCATGGCGGCCGTCAAATCTCATCCTGCGCAACTGCTCGGCCAGCAACTCGGACTCGAACCGGTTCTGCCCGGTCTCTTCGTGGACCCAATACTTTGGGTAGCGGCGCTGAATCTCGAGCGGAAGCAGGCCCGAGAAGATGGCGTTCCGTGAATAGGGAGTAGCGGTCGGCAGTATCGAGCAGTAGAAGTTGCTGCTGACTTCGAAGTAGTCCGCCAGCAACGGTACGATGGCATCCCACTGGTCGGCGCGCATTGAGTCAAGAACCACAAGATAGGTGTTCGGACCGGCCCAATGCGGCCGAACGAAGCGGTCCACAACTTGGTGGGACAGGACTGGCCCCCTGCCCGTCAGCCAGCCCTGGTACTCTCCTTCGACGAAACGGTTGAACTCGCCGTCCGCCGCACGCCGGCGGTCCATCTCTACCTCCTGCAGCCCCGCGTCAGCATATCTCCCCAACAGACGCTGCCAATTCCCAAGCAGGCGGTAGTGGCTGACCCAGCCGTCCCACGAACCGAGGTCATGCTGCTGGTTCATGGTCGCCATGTATTCCTGCGCGATTCGGCTCGACACCAGCTGCTTCTTCTCAAGCAGGCGCTTGATGACCGCAAGCAACTGAACCGGGGTGAACGGCTTGATTACGAAGTCGTCCACCAGCTTGCCGAAGGCCTCGTTTATCAACGCCTCTTGGTCGGACTTGGTGACCATCGCGACCAGGAGATTCGGGTCCAGCTGCTTGAGTCGGCGCAGGACCTCGAGCCCGTCCATGCCGGTCATGATCTCGTCGAGCAGCACGAGGTCGAAATCGCGGACCTTGGCTAACTCGATGCCGTCCGGGCCGTTGGTTGCCGTTTCGACTTCGTAGGCCTTGTCCTTCAATGCGTAGACAAACGGCCGGAACATGTCTATCTCGTCGTCAATCCAGAGTATCTTCACGATTGTCCTTTCGTGTGGTCAGGACGGCGAGATGCGCTATGACTCCTTCTCCGCCCGGCCAGTTACCGGCAGGTAGATGGAGAAGACGGTCCGGCCGGGCTGAGATTCCTTCAGGAGCAGTTTGCCCTTGTGGTAGCTTTCGACGATCCGCCTCGCCAGGGTCAGTCCGACCCCCCAGCCGTACTTCTTGGTCGTGACACCCGCCTCGAACAGCCGGTCGGTCTTCACACCTTCACCCGAGTCGGTCACCTCGATCTCGAGGAACCGACCGTCGGCGGCGACGGCGCAACGGACCTTGACCTCTCCGGGCCTGGTGCCGATTGCGTCTACGCTGTTCTTGAGCAGGTTCTCAAGCATCCAGGAAAAGAGCACGTCGTCGACCCGCACCGTCGCATCGTCTACGACCTCAGTGGCAAAGGCCACGGTCTTGGGCGCACGGCGGCGGACGAATGCTACCGAGCGTTCGATGGCCGGACCGACGCGGTGCGGTGTGAGCTCCGGCGGCATGCCGATGCGGCTGAACCGATCCAGCACTTCCTTCATTCTGACCAGGTCCTGCTCCATCTCCTGTGTGACATCCGGGGCGCGTTCGCGCAGCACGTCGAGCCAGGCGCTGAAGGAGGAAAGCGGTGTGGCCATCTGGTGCGCAGTCTCCTTCGCCAGCGCGGTCCAGATATGCTCCTGCTCCTGTCGCTTGTAGACCAGGACCCCCCAGATGCCGATGATGACGAACGCGATCAGCAACAGGACCTGGAGCACCGAGAAGACGGTCAGGGAGCGAACCGAGCGCACGAGATTGGCGTTTACGTTGCGGAGCGTCACGGCCGACGCCGAGAGTCCATAATGTATCTCACCCAGTTTGCGCAGGGAGTCGCCTTCGGCGACTGCCAGTGGAACCGGCTCGTGCTCGCTGTCCAGCACGTACATGAGCCCGACGAGTTGTGCCGAGTCCGGGTTCTCAACCGGCAGGTTGCGCCACGACGTCGGCCGTCCCCTGGCATTGGTGATGATTACCGGGAAGTCGAGCTTTCTGATGATCTCGTCAAAGATGATGTCGAGTTCCGGTGAACTGCCCTCAGAAGGTTCGGTCGCACGCGACATGAACTTGGCGTAAATCCGCGTGCGGAGCTGGGTGTCATTCTCGAGTTGAGCCGAGAGAGTAGAAACATATCCCTGCCAGGACCGGGACAGCCTTATCAGCAGATACTGGGAGTAGAAGAACCAGACCCCGGCCAACGCCAGCAGCCCTAGTATGAAATACAGCTGCAGCAGCCGGGCGCCGAATCTGAACGCAGACCTATTCAAGAACGTTGTGTATCAAGTAATGCTAGGAGTCGCAGCCCGGAAGTCAAGCTATCCGGTTTGACACGGGAAGCGAGCTGACCTAGCATAGTAAGAGACACAAAGGAGGACTGATGAAGTACCTGGTTCTCATATTGCCGCTGTTGCTCGCGACCCCGGCCCTGGCTGACCAGCCGTGGAGCGCGAATGCCCGCGCCGCCGACGCCGGCGACACGCTCAATGAAGGCGAGTCCTGCATCGCGTCAGACGGCGACTACATCTACTGCGTCTGCAACTGGGCCGAGCGTGCAACCCGCACCGGCCTCACCTACGGCCGCTCGACCGACGGCGGTGCTACCTGGACTTCCGGGGTCTGGAAGGACACGACGGTGGGGATCAATTGGCACACCGACCCCTTCATCATGGTCGACGACTCTCACTACGTACACCTCTACTGCCAGTTCTCCACGACTGTGCTTCGGCACTACCTGTCCACCGACTACGGCGTCACCTGGGCGGATACGTCCGATGTGTCGGAGTTTCTACCGAGCGGGGCGGTCGACAAGCCGTGGGGTGTAGTACGCGGCAACAACATCTACATCGCGTGGCAACAGTGGGACGCCACGCAGGAGGGTATCATCTTCGCCAAGTCCACTGACCGGGGCCGGACATGGAACCGGACCGTCGCCGACTCGACCCGCACCGGCATCACCGGCATCTGCCTGAGCCCCTCCGGCATCATCTACCTGATGAACCGCTACTGGGGCGGAGACGGCGTCTACTGCACGAGTTCCACCGACCAGGGCGCAACCTGGGCTCCATGGGTCACTGTGGATCCGACCTGTTCGTACACAGAAGGCTACGGCGACCGGGCACCGCTACCCTCGATTGCCGCGCCCACCGACTCAGACGTTGTCATCACCTGGGTTGACGACGGCTTGGGCGACTGGGACATCGTCTACAGCCGCTCGACCGATAGCGGCCAGACCTGGAGCTCGACTGCCCGCCTGCCCGACTCGACCGCCGGCGGCCAGTGCAAGGGCTGGGTCACGGCCGACTACGCCGGCAGGCTGCACTTCATTTGGTATCACACGCCATCCTGGCCGACATCGTCATCGAGCCGCTGGTCGATGCGCTACGCTCTCTCAGAAGACTGCGGCGCAACCATCCGGCCCAGCATCAGGCTGACTGACACTACGTTCACCAGCCCGGTCTCGTTCCTCGGTGAGTACCACATCATCGTCACCGACTCCACCTATGCCCGCGCCATCTGGGCCGACGGTCGTGGCGGCGACAACGACCTCTTCTTCGCCGAGGCCGCCCTCACCGACCTTGGCACCAATGAGAACCCGTGGCAGGTGGCACGGCTGCCGGGGCTCTCGCTCGAAGTCCCGGCCCTCGCGCGGGGCTCAGCTCTCCCGGTCAGCTTCGCCGTGCTCAGACCCGGCGGACTCCACCTCGCCGTGTTCGACGCCGCCGGACGTGTCCTGAAAAGTACGGACATGGGCCGGCGTGTACCCGGGAGCTACAGCGAAGTGCTCGCGGGTCTTCCGACCGGCCAGGCTCTGTTCGTCAAACTGACGTCGGGTAGTGAGACGGTGACCCGAAAGGCACTACTTCTGCGCTAGCCGACCCGCCAAATTCGACAGACAAGATACGCGGGAGCAACGCTCCCGCTTCTCTTTGTCGACCTTGTTCTGGAAGTCGGCAGCCCTGCTGCCGCGGTACAGGACAGCTATCGCCGCAGAATGACCTTCCGCATCCTCCCTGGCCCCCGCCCCCTGACCCCTAGCCCCTCTCCCAGAAAGTAGATCCCCGACCTTGGGTTCTTCACCCTCCGCCCCATCGCTCCCAATGCGGCCAGGCTGGTCCGGGACTACCGAATGACCGACAGCTTTCCGACCTTGATCGCCTTGCCGTCGGCCGATACGACGAGGTAGACATAGATGCCGCTTGCCACGGCGAGTCCTGCGAACTTGCGGGCGAGGTCTCTGTCTTTGCGCTTCTCAAACGCATCGGCCAACACCTTCTTCCGCTCCGGCCTTCCGGGCGGCGGTTCATGGTCCGCGCTGGTCGCAGCAGGATTGCGACCGGCGGGAGTTCGTGTCGGCACGCATGATAACAGTTCTTATCACGCGACTTGGCGACGTTTCTGGCGTATCTGCTTGAAGCTTGCGGACTTGGGTTTGAAGTCGGAAGAAGACACCCCCGCCTGGGGGACTGCCCCCCACGTCGCTCGGACCGTTGTATCGTACATCGTCTGGAGAGGAACCTGCCGAGAAACGAGGAGAGCTGCTTCGACGGCTATCTCCACCGCTACTTCGTCCGCTACGTGGCGAGGAACGAGGACAGCTACTTGTCCGGTTCCTTGCCGGACAACGAGGACCGCTCCTTCCCGGACTCGCTGCTGAGTTCCCGTCCACATTCCCCTCCGAGTTCCTTCCCGGGTTCC